>Ga0307374_10004682_pt1 | contig 22651 bp, 20 predicted proteins | sample OX3MG_FD_202532 | JGI IMG/M metagenome (GOLD analysis project Ga0307374, IMG submission 202532) | Soil microbial communities from Risofladan, Vaasa, Finland - OX-3 | ecosystem: Environmental > Terrestrial > Soil > Coastal area > Acid sulfate soil | place: Finland: Risofladan, Vaasa | collected... | reverse complement strand
ACGCCGACGATGCCGCCAGGTGGAAGCTTGAAGGACAGGTCGTCCATGAGGAGGTGGTCACCGAATGCCTTCACGACGCCGTCGGCGTCGACCACCTGATCGCCCAGCCGCGGCCCCGGAGGAATGATCAGCTCGACCTTCTCCGCCCGCCGGTCGGCCGATTCGGCCTCCGTGACGAGCTCGTTGTAGGCGGTGATGCGCGCCTTGCCCTTGCTCTGCCGGGCCCGGGGCGACATCCGGATCCATTCGAGCTCGCGTTCCAGCGACGCCTGGCGGGAGCGATCAGCCCTCTCTTCGACGGCGAGGCGGGCCTGCTTTTGCTCGAGCCAGGAGGAGTAGTTCCCCTCCCACGGGATGCCCGCCCCCCTGTCGAGCTCGAGAATCCATCCCGCCACGTTGTCGAGGAAGTAGCGGTCGTGGGTGACGGCGACGACCGTCCCGGGGTACACCTGCAGCGTCCGCTCCAACCAGGCGACGGACTCGGCGTCGAGGTGGTTGGTCGGCTCGTCCAACAGCAGGAGGTCCGGCTTGGACAACAGGAGCCGGCAGAGGGCCACCCGCCGTCGCTCTCCGCCCGAGAGTGTGCTGACGTCGGCGTCCCCCGGCGGGAGACGGAGGGCGTCCATGGCAATCTCGAAGGTGCGGTCGAGCTCCCAGGCCCCGGCCGCGTCGATCTTGGTCTGCAGGTCGGCCTGTTCGGCCAGGAGCGCATCGATGTCAGCATCGGGATCACCGAAGGCGGTGCAGACCGCGTTGTACCGGTCCACGAGCTGTTTCGCCTCGCCCACCCCGTCGGCGACGTTCCCCGCCACGTCCTTGGACTCGTCGAGCTGGGGCTCTTGGGCCAGGTACCCGACCGTGAAACCCGGGGTCAGCCTGGCCTCACCCGAGAACCCGTGGTCCTCGCCGGCCATGATCCGCAGCAGCGACGATTTCCCCGACCCATTGGAGCCGATGACGCCGATCTTCGCCCCCGGATAGAAGGAGAGGTTGATGCCCTTGAGCACCTCACGGTCGGGGGGATAGAAGCGCGAGAGCCCGCGCATTGTGTAGATGAACTGGGGAGCCACGGCGACCAGTGTGCCCGATAGGGGGCCTGCCGCCGCGCCGACGAGCCGGGTCGGGGCCTCAGCGGCCCGAAGACCAGTGGATCCGGCTCACCCGGTTCTCGCGGACCATGCCCGTTTCGACGAACCAGCGGGCCGAGGCCTCGAGCGCCGCCGCGGCGGGCCGGGGCGCATACCTCAGTTCCTCTCGGGCCCGGGTGGTGTCGAAGGACATCCGCGACGTCGACATCCGGGCCGCCTCCAGCGGGACGGACGGATGGCGGCGCAGGAGACGCCCCTCGACCAGCTCCGAGACGGCGGCCACGGCCAGCGCCAACGAGTTGGGCACCTTGCCGTAGGGGGCCGGAAGTCCCGTGATCACGGCCAGCTCGGCGAGCACCTGCTCGAGCGTCATGTTCTCCCCGCCGAGGATGTAACTGCGTCCCGTCCGGCCCTTCTCCAGCACGAGCACCTGCCCCGCCGCCAGGTCGTCGACGTGCGCCACGTTCAACACGGTGTCCACGAATGCCGGCATGCGGCCGTTGAGGAAGTCGAGGACCAGCTTGCCGGTGGGCGTGGGGGCGCGATCGCCGGGCCCGACCGGGAAGGTCGGCAGCACCAGCGATGCGGGCAGCCCCTCCGCAATGGCGCGCAGCACCTCGTGCTCGGCCACGTACTTGGACCGCTTGTAGGAGCCGTACAGATGCCGGACGTCAGGAAACGACCGCTCGTTGGCCGAGTGGGAGCCCGAGACGTGCTCGAGGCCGAGCGTGCCCACGGTGCTGGTGTAGACCAACCGCTCGACGCCGGCCTCCTCGGCCGCCCCGAGGACATTGCGTGTGCCATCGACGTTGATGGCATAGAAGGCGTCGGGATCCCGGGCCCAGAAGCGGTACAGCGCGGCCACGTGGAAGACGGCCCGGCAACCGTCGACCGCGCTCTGCACGCTGTCACGGCTGCGCAGGTCGCCGATGACCTGCTTGACCTCGAGGTCATCGAGGTTCGTGGTGTCGGCGCCCGGCTCGACCAGAGCGATCACTTCCTGCTCGCGAGCGACGAGCTGGCGCGTCACGGCCGAGCCGATGAACCCGCTGGCCCCGGTGACGAGGACCCGGTCGCCGGAGGCGAGCTTCACAGCCGCGCCCGGTGCAGCGTGCCCTTGGCCATGGTCTTGCCGAACTCGAAGATCAGGCTCGAACCCCGTTCGGCGCGGGCGAGCACGTCGTCCAGCGCGTCGACGAAGAGATCGACTTCCTCTTCTCCTGCGATCAACGGCGGCAGGAGCTTGATGACGTTCATATTGTCGGCCGCCACCTGCGTGAGGATGTGGTGGCGGTGGAACAGCGGCGTCACCACCATTTGGGAGAACAAGGCCGGTCGGATCGCCTCTACCATCTTGAAGCGACGGCGCAGGCCGGGCGTCGACGGTTCGCCGAACACCAGTCCGATCATCAACCCCTTGCCCCGAACGTCGTGCAGGAACTCGTACTGCTCGACCAGCGGTTCGAGCGCCTTGGTGAACGCCTTCCCGGTGCGCTGCACGCGGTGGAGGATGTCTTCGTCGTCGAACGCGGCCAACGTGGCGAGCCCCGCCACCATCGCGAGCTGGTTGGTGCTGAAGGTCGAGGAGTGGACCACTGCCCTGTCCATGGAGCTGTACACCGCATCGGACACCGACGCCGTGCTCAGCATGGCCCCGACAGGCACGAAGCCGCCCGAGAGCGCCTTGGAGACGGTGATGATGTCCGGCGTGATGCCGAACTGCTCATGACAGAAGAAGGTGCCTGAGCGCCCGAGGCCGGCCTGCACCTCGTCGAGGACAAGGAGGGCCTTGTGCCGCCGGCACAACGACTGCGCCTCATGCCAGAACTCGTCCGATGCCAGGTTCACCCCCTTGCCCTGGATCGGCTCGGCGATGAACGCAGCCACGTCTCCCCGGCGCAGTTCCCGGGCCAGAGCGGCCGCGTCCCCGAACGGAATCATTTCGGCACCCGGGAGAAGGGGGCCGAAGCCGGTCCGGAACTCACGGCCGCCGTTGAGCGCGAGGGCACCCGTCGTGAGCCCGTGGAACGCGTGGTCGCAGTAGAGGATGCGGGTGCGCTTCGTGGCGGCCCGGGCGAACTTGATGGCGCTCTCGACCGCCTCCGCTCCGGAGTTGGTGAAGAACACCCGCTCGATCCCCGGGTGGGACCGGGCCACCAGCTCCTCAGCCAGAACGCCCGACAGCAACGAGCAGTCCATCTGCACGAGGTTGGGCAGGTCGGCGTCGAGGGCATCCTTGAGCGCACGAACGATTGTTGGGTGGCTCCGTCCGAGGGCAAAGACGCCGAAGCCGGAGAGAAGATCCAGATACCGGTCCCCTTTGTCGTCGATCAGGTAGCAGCCCTCCCCTGTCTCGTAGAACCGGTCGAACTCGATCTGGCCGAGAATCTTCGGGAGCTGGGGATTGATGTACTTCGAGTGAAGGGTGAAGTTCTCACCCCTGCGCTCGTCCAACACCTTGTTCAGATCAAAGGGCATGCAAAGGCTCCAAGGGGTCACTCCGGCGGTGGCGACAGGTTAGTAGTGCACGTCATTCATGCGAACCTCAGGAACGACCGCCTGCTGGGTTTCATGCGATGATCATCTGAGATCCCCCATACCAACATTCGATCGGACGGAAAGAACCTCAGCATGGCCAGCGGCGCCCCCAACATTCTGCTCGTGATGTCGGACCAGCACCGGGCCGACGTGCTGGGGTGCGCCGGAGACGCCAGTGCGATCACTCCGTCGCTCGACGCGCTGGCGGCGCAGGGTGTCCGCTACTCACGGGTCTCGTGCCAGGGCCCGCTCTGCATGCCGGCGCGTGCGTCGTTCATGACGGAGCGCTACGTGCGCGACCACGGCGTGTACACGAACTCATCCGAGATCCCGGCCGACAGCCCGACCTACGCCTGGGCTCTGCGCGAGGCCGGGTATCACACCGCCCTCCTCGGGAAGGCACATCTCTATCTCGACGAGCAGCTCACCGTCCCCCACATCAACGACATGGCCGGTCGGCTCGAGGCGCTCGGGTTCGCCGAGGTCTTCGAGACCGGCGACAAGTTCGTCGGGAAGATCCCCACCCGCTACACCGACTATCTCGCCGGCCTCGGGCTGCTCGATGCCTACAAGAAGCACATCGCCGATCGCAGCTACCAGGGCGAGAACGAAGACGGCCAGAACGCGACCAAGTGCGAGCCGATGTGGGACTCGACGCCGATGCCCATCCCGCTCGAGTCCTACGTGGACGCTTGGCACGGCCGGCAAGCGGTGGAGTGGATCGAGGGCTACGAGCGCCCCGAGCCGTTCTTCCTCTTCGTCGGGTTCCCCGGCCCGCATGATCCCTGGGACGCGCCGGCACAGGCCGTGGAGCGGTACCGCGGCGTCGATATCCAAATGCCCCGAACGACGCGCCGTCCCACTATCGAGGGCACGGGCCGCTACGGGGCGCTGCTGAACTCGTTCCTCTGGGTCTCCGACTCCGAGACGATGACCGACGACGCCATCCGGGGCATGCGGACGTCGTACGCCGCCGATATCTCGGTGATCGACCAGGCCGTCGGCGACATGGTCGGTGCACTGGAGCGCAGGGGCCTGCTCGACACCACCTGGATCATCTACACGAGCGACCACGGCGAGATGGGCGGCAACCACAGCATGATGTCCAAGTGCGTCCTGTACGAGCCGGCCGTGCGGGTGCCGCTGATCATTCGGCCCCCGGGTGGCCGTGTGCCGCACGTGGTCGACGCACTGGTCGAGCATCTCGACGTGCCGGCGACCGTGCGTGAGATCGCCGGTGCGCCCGACGTCGCACTCTCCGAGGGGCGGTCGCTGCTGGCGAGCGTGCATGATCCGGCAGTGCCTCCCTCCCGCTCGGTGGCGGTGAGCGAGAATTGGGGCTTTGCCGCCTTCGAGACCGAGCGCTACAAGCTGGTGCTCGACGAGGACGCGCTGGAGCCGTGCCAACTGTTCGACCTCTTCGAGGACGCCGCAGAGGACGACGACCTTCTGCCCGATCCGGCGGCCGGACCGATCGTGGACCAGATCATGGAGACCCACGTACGCCCGTTCTTCCAGACAGCGCCCGCACGTCCCATCCCGAGCATCTTCACCGGCGGCTACGACACCTGAGTCCCGCTGCGCCGGGCCGGCCTCATCATGGGCCGTCCGCCCGCTCGACCTCCTTGGAGCCCTTCACGAGCCAGCGGAGGCCGATCAGGGGATAGATCAGGACCGAGAGCATGCCGGCGGCGACGAGGGCAGCCGCATTCTGCGGTTTCATCCGGTCCTCACTCACGCCCAAGGTCGTGATCACCACAATGATCGGCAGGCCGGTGGCAGACAGGACGGCCAGTGAGCGAGCCTCGACCTTCGTCACGGCGCCCCGGAAGAAGGCCCATGTGGGAAGGCCGCGCGTCAGAAGGAAGATGATGGTGAACATCGGCACCAGCAACAGGACCTTGGGCATGTGGATGAGGGCATGGAGGTCGAACTTGATACCGCTGTCGATGAAGAAGATCGGGATGAGGAACCCGAAGCCGATGGCCTCGAGCTTGCTCGTGATCGGCGTACTGTCCTCGCCCTTGATGAACAGCCGCACGACCACGCCGGCGGCGAACGCGCCGAGCAGCACGTCCAGGCTGAGCTTGTCAGCCAGGTAGACGAGGAGGACCACCAGCAGGACGGAAATGCGAACCGGCAGCTGCGCCGTGGAGTGGAGATGCTTGCGCATGAGAGCGATGAAGCGCGGCGGATGGACCTGGGTGGCAAGCAGGGCGGCGATGACGGCGACGGCGACGAAGATCCCCAGCAGCAGGAAGGTCACCCCGGCGTCACGGTTGGTGAGCAGGACGGCCACCGCCACGATCGGGCCGAACTCCCCGATGGCCCCCACCGACAGGACCGAGGGCCCGAGCGGCGTCCGCAGCACCCCGTTGTCGTGCAGGATCGGGAGGAGCGTCCCGAGCGCCGTCGTGGTCAAGCACAGCGCGACGACGGTGTGGTCCAGGACGAGCCCGGTGGCGTGGAGGATCTCGCCGACGGCGAGCGCCAGGACCAGCGAGGCCACCCAGGAGCCCGTGGCCCGGCCCAGGTGCCCCTGCCGCATGGTCGACAGGTCGAGCTCGGTGCCGGCCAGGAACATGAGATAGGTGAGGCCGAAGTCCGACAGCGCCGTCACGATGCTGTTCGGGTGGGCGATGTCGAAAACGTAGGGCCCGAGCAAGATGCCGAAGATGATCTGAATCACCACCTCCGGTATGGCGATGAACCGGCGCGACCATTCGGCGACGATCGGGGCGAGGACGGCCGCGATCCCGATCAGGACAAGGGTGGGAATGGCACTTTCGATCATGTGTTGTCCGCTCGCCCTGTGACCGCCCGTCGTGGCACGCCCGCCGCCACCTCCGGGGCCCACGCTACGCGCCGCGCCCCTGTCGAGCGGTGATCTCGGAGGTTTGACGACCCCCCGGTGGCGCGGGAGCATGGCCCGACCATCTCGGGCCGGGGGTTCGCACATGAGGAATTCGTCAGTCGCACGCACGCGTCCATCGGAGGCCTCATGACGTCCTCCTTCGTCAACCCCTCCTGGATGCCCCACGCGGTCGGCGAGTCGGCTCGGGCCGGCGACGCGACTGCGGACGACCTTCTCTCGGGACGTGCGTGGTCCCGCCTGCTCGGCGGCCTCCGACGGGCCTCCGAGGTCGTGTTAGCCGACGCCGGCCGTTACAACGCGGCGGACATGGCGGCGGGCTTCCGCCATCTGCTGGTGCTCCTCGGCATCGGGTTGGACAATGCGCTCCGGGAAGAGTCGGGCTCGGTGCTGGCGGTGAAGCCCTCGAGCGTCGACTCCATCTACAAGTGGGGCATGGATTGCCCCGACTGCATCTATACGGGCTCGAGCCTTCGGGGTGGCGAGACGTATCGCCTCTGGGGAAACCGCGGCTCGGCTCGCTACGTCGGTCTGCAGTCCATGGCCGGCATGGCCTCGTCGGCGAATGTGCTCCTGGACGAACTCGATCTCGGTCCGGACGGCGAGGTGGAACTCATCCTCTCGGCTGAGCCCCACGAGGGGAACTGGCTGGAGATCGCCGACGACGCCACGGCACTCGTGGTCCGCCATTTCTTCTACGACTGGGACACGGAGGTGGCGTCGTCGCTCTCCATCGAGCGGATCGGCGCCAAGCGCGAGAAGGCGGAGCGCCCGGCGGAGGACCCGCGGGCCGTGGTGGCCCGGCAACTGATCGCCCTGGGGGACTTCGTCGTCGCCAACCTCGAGTTCTTCTTGCAGTTCGCCCGGCCGGAGAAGCCCAACTCGTTCAATGCTCCCCTCGACGGGACGGCGATGGGCGCGGCGGCGGAGAACCGGCCCGTCATCGGGTCCTGGGAGATCGCCCCCGACGAGGCGCTGGTACTCGAGGTCTCGCCCCCCGAGGGCCTCTACTGGAGCTACTCGCTCGGCAACCCCTGGTGGGAGACCATCGACTACGGCTCGCACCAGAGCAGCCTCAACGGGCACCAGGCGATCGTGGACGACGACGGCATCTTGCGCAGCGTCATCGCCCACGAAGATCCCGGAGTCGCCAACTGGTTGGACACCGCCGGCCACAGTGCCGGCCCGATCATTCTGCGTTGCGTCCGCACGGAGACCGCACCCGTGCCGACGATGCGACTGGTCAAGTTCTCGGAGATCGACCAGACGGTGCCGGCGGGAACGCGGCGGGTCACGCCTGCCGAGCGGCAGGCGACCATGGCGGCTCGTCGGCTGGCCGTCAGCAAGCGGTTCTCCCGATGAGGCGCCCTTGGAGTCACGCCGGGTCGGAGACGCCGACGCAGACGCCATCGATATCGAAGAAGGAGGTCGGTCGACGTGGATCTCGGATTCGCTGACGCGACAGCCGTCGTGACCGGCGGGAGCAAGGGAATGGGGCGGGCCGTAGCCGAGGTCTTGGCCGCGGATGGGGCCCGGGTGGCCGTCATGGCCAGGGGGCGTGAGGCCCTCGACGAGACCGCCGCCGCCCTGCGCTCCCTGGGCAGTCCCGACGCGGTCGGCATCAGCGTGGACATGACCGACCCCGCCTCCATCGCGGAGGGCTTCCGCGAGGTCGGCGAGCGCTGGGGCTCATTGAATATCCTGGTCCACACCATCGGGCCGGGCGCCGGCCGGTTCGAGGATCTCGACGACGCCGACTGGGACCAGGCCTTCGCTCTCGGCACCATGTCCGCCGTCCGCAGCGTCCGTGAGGCCGTGCCCCTGCTCCGCGCCGCGGAGTGGGCCCGTATCGCCATCTTCTCGGCGCACTCGGTGCAACGGCAGAGCCCGATACTCGTCGCCTATACGGCGTCGAAGGCCGCCGTGACGAGCATCGCCAAGAATCTCTCCAAGTCCCTGGCGCCGGACGGGATCCTGGTCAATGCAGTGTGCCCGGGTTCCATCGTGACGGCGAGTTTCACAGAGAACCTGCGGGAGATCTTTGCCGCCGAGGGCCTCGATCCGACGGATCCGCACGACGTCATGCGGTGGATCGAGCAGACGTTCCATCAACCGGCCGATCTCGGCCGAGCCGGCCTGCCCGACGAGGTGGCGTCTCTCACGGCCTACCTGGTGTCACGCCGGAACGGTTACGTCACCGGGGCCTGCGTCAACGTCGACGGAGGGTCCGACTTCGTCTGATCACCGCCAGGTGTGCCTGGCGCGGTACAGCTCGGCGGGGTCCGACCACATCCTCTGGACCTCCTCGAGCGTCTTGCCCTTCGTCTCGGGCAGGAACCAGCGCACGTACATGAAGGTCACCACGCAGAATCCCGCGAAGAGCAGGAACGTGCCCTCCGTGCTGATGGCATCCACCAGCGTCAGGAAGGTCTGTGCGACGAGCCACGCCGCGAACCAATTGATGGCCGTGGCCACCGCGACACCCCGTCCCCGCACGTGGGAGGGGAAGGCCTCATTGATGACGGTCCACACCATGGGTCCGAGCGAGAAAGCGAACGAGGCGATGAAGATCACCAGCCCGACCAGGGCGAGGATGCCCGCGCTCGCCACGCCGTGGGTGGCCTGTTCGGACGAGGTCACCTTCTGCAGCTCGAAGAAAGCTCCGGCCACAATGAGCAGTCCGGTGCACATTCCCGCCGAACCGAGGAGCAGTAACGGCTTGCGACCGAAGTGGTCGACCCAGAAGACGGCGACCAGCGTGGCCACCACGTTGACGGCGCCGACGGCCCAGAGCGTGGCGAGGCTCTGACTGGTCGGATTGTTGAAACCGGCCGCAGCGAAGATCGTGTCGGCGTGTAGATGATGGCGTTGATGCCGGTGAGCTGTTGCAGAATCGCCAAGAGCGCAGCGACCGAGAGCGGCTTCTGCCAGTCGCGGGCGAACACCTCGCGCCAGGTCGCCTGTGCGTCGGCCTGCATGGCCTCTTCGAGCTGCGTCGCTTCCGCCGACGCGTCGCCGACACCGGCGCCGAGGACGAGGCGACCGACGGCGAGTACGAACGTGTCCGGGGCGAGCGCCTCGAGGAGTGCGCCGACCACGAAGACGGCAGCGGCCGGCAAAATCGACGTCCGGCGTCCGTAGTGCTCGGTCAGCGTGCCGGCGACGAGTGCCCCGGCCATGGCGCCGAGCGTCACCCAGCTCGTGATGATCTCAATAACGAGGGTGCTGGGGTGGAAGGACTTGTCGATCCCGGACAGCGCCCCGGATATGACGCCCTGGTCGTCGCCGAAGAGGAGACCGGCCAGCATGACGACGAGGCCGATCGCGAGGAGGTAGCGGCTCACGTGCGGCGGCGATGCAGCATCGGCCGCAGGGGACGGAGGGGAGGCGGACACCACGATCGGTTCCTCCGGAGCTGTCACGGTCCCCTCCTGCCTCCGTTTCAAGACCACGGCCGTTCGGCGTGACGAGATCGTCACGGTGGCATGCAGGTGCCGCGTGGTGTCGGACCGCACCCGTGCGTTGGCGGCCATTCCCCATTCCGGCCGAGGTCATCTGCCAAGCTCTTGTGGGTGGCGACCCAGGCTGACGACGAGGACATCCCTGGCATCGACCGCCTCCTGGCGCTGACCGACGGGGTCGTGGCCATTGCCTTGACGCTGTTGGTCCTGCAGCTACAGGTGCCCGTCACGGGGGTGCTGGAGAAGAACCCCGATTCGGCGAGGGCGTTGTGGCACGCGCTCAGCCCCGACGGGTCGGAGATGACGAGCTATCTGGTCTCGTTCCTGGTCATCGCCCAGTTCTGGATGGTGCACCACCGCGTGCTCCGCGGCATGCGTGGCCACAGCGAAGGATTGGCCTGGCGCAACTTCGGCTTCCTCCTGGCCCTCACGCTCATGCCGTTCACGTCGGACCTCATCGGTCGCTACGGCACCAATCCGTTGGCGATCACACTCTTCGGGCTGAACCTCGTGGCCATCAGCCTCAGCACGCAGTGGATCTTCCTGTACGCCGCCAAGCACAACCTCATCAGGGACAAGGCCCGCTCGACCCGGGACGAACGGACGGCCAGGGTGCGGGTGATCTTCGTGCTCAGCATCGTCACCTTGTCCATCTTCCTGGCCTGGACTGCGCCGACGCTGGCCAAGTTCGTCTGGTTGCTCTTCCTCGTGGTCCCGCTGGTGGCCGGGCGTGTCACCCGCATGCTGGAACGGTCACGATGGCTGCCCGACGGCGACGGCGACGGCGAGAAGTCGAGCAAGGTCGCCAGCCGGTAGAGCCGGTTCACCGGCATCGGTCGGGCCATCACCCGGCACCGTCAATGCGTGGCGTGGTGAGCTGAGTACGCCGTCTCCTCTGCGGCCACATCGTTGACCAGGTCGCCAAGCGCCAGATTGACGTCGTCGGCGTGCAGACCCCAATCCGGGCCGAGTGTCGGTGTGACCACGGGCCGGGTATCGCCGGCACTCGCATCGATCTGGAGCCAGGTGGCACCACCCGAGCTCCTACACGTACCCGTATAGAGATCGGGATAGGTCACCCAGGGTTCTCCCGTCGAGATGGCCGACGAGACGAAATAAGGCGTCAGAGACTCCGGACCGGTCGCGCCGAGGGCGGAAGGATTGGTGCAGACGACCTGTTGGCCACGCGTCGCCTCCTGACCAGACTGGAGGCTCACGCCCTCGCCAGGCCGTCCGAAGAGGGAGGCGGTGGGCGGCGGGGGACGAGTACGACGAGTAACCGATCACACAACCTGTCTCGCTTGTCCTGGTGCACGTGGGAATGTGCGCAAACGTCCCTCCCACGGTCTTGCCCGTGGGAACCTGGACGTTGCCCCCCAGAATGATGGCCGACACCATCCGGTCGCGCAGCGTTGCGTTGCCATCGACTTCCGAGCGCAACAACCGGATGAGATTGGCTGCCCCCTGCGAGTGCCCGATGAACACGACGGGTCGGCCATGGTTGTCGTGGACGAGATAGTCCTTCCAACCCTCGAGCAGGCTCTGGTAGGAGACCGCATCCGCCGCCGGATCGTTGCCGAAGCCCTTGCTCAGCGACGCGCTGGTGCGTTGGGGGTAGGTGGGCGCCCACACGTTGCAGACATGAGAGAACCGTGAGGCCTGCTCGACTGCGGCACCCTCCAGCGCCGGAGTGACGGCCGTGCCCGTGTTGTCCGTGGCCGCCGAAGCCGTCACGGTCGGATAGACGTAGAAGCAGTCGAATTCGGAGGCGGATGGCGACGGCGACGCTGCGGGGACAGCCGTCTTGGCCCCGTCAGCAGCGACCGATGTCGCACCCTCCGGGTACAGACAAGGGTCACCGGCGAGTCCCGGGCGACAGAGCCATGTCACTCCCGCCGCGTCGGGGCCGCCGGATTCGGTGGCCGCCACGGCGTACCCCCGGGTTATCAAGAATCCGCAGGTCAGCAAGCCACGACAGGCAGCGAACACGACAAGACGTCCGAAGCGCCCCCGGGCGCGAAGCATCATTGCGGCGGCGTGCCAGGGACTTCGAGCAGGCGCAAGAGGGGCGCGCCCCACGCCACGGTGGCGGGGCGAGCCCGCGTCGAGCCGCTACCGTGGCGCTGTGAGCGGCGAGCGACTCCCTGGCGGCGTGGTGCACAAGCTTCCGGGCGATTTGCGCGACGAGCTGATCGACCACCCCACGGCACTCGAGGCCTGGACGGACATCACCCCGCTCGCCCGGAACGAGTTCATCTGCTGGGTCGAAGATGCCAAGCAGGAGAAGACCCGGGAGCGCCGCATTCGTCGGACCCGGGAGGAGCTCGAGGACGGTATGCGCCGACCTTGCTGCTGGCCCGGCTGCGCACACCGGGAGCGCACCGGTCGAGCGAGCTAGCTGTCGCGCCGTACGCTTTCTTATTCGAACCGAAGCGAGCCACTTCATCGACTTCGCTGCCGTGGCGCCCAAGGGCAAAAACCCAGGTCGTCACCGTGGGTTACTCCCGTGATCCTGGGCCGGCCCGACATCGTCGTCCTGGATCTCGCCCTCGAGGGTGCGAGGACCGCGGTCATGCGGGCCCTGCTGGCGCACGCACCGACGGTGCGCTCCGTCATCTACGTCTCGTGCGAGCCTTCTCCCTTCGCGCGGGACCTGGCCGTGGTGCTCCGACGACGGTGGTGTCTCGCGGGGTTGCGCGCCTTCGACATCTTCCCCATGACCCAGCGCGTGGAGCTGCTGGCGGCACAGGAGCCGCCCGGCCGGGCGCAGGAACTCCTCCGCGGCGATGCTTCCACTTACCTGCGCACGCATGCAGGTGGTGCGGGCTCCGACGGGACCGCAAGGCCGTCCGGCACCCTCAGGGAGCGGAGGCGGAAGCGAAGGTCGATGACGCCACCTGCGACACAGTGCAGGGCTGGGACACCGACGACTGGGGCAACGCGGCGGTCATGACCTTCTCCATGATGGGCCCGGCCACGCCGGCACCGCTTGACTGCATGGCCTGCTGGGGCACGACGACCGCTACCGCCACCTGGGGGTTGTTGGCCGGCGCGAAGCCGATCATCCAGTCGCTGTTGACGTGCTGCGTCGCGCTCGTCTGCGCCGTTCCGGTCTTGACCGCAGCGCAGAGGTAGGAGGGGAACCCGACTCCCGCCGCGGTGCCGGCCGGATTGGTAATCACGCCCTCCATGAGCGCGGTGACCTGCTGGGCCGTCTGCGCCGTCGACACCGTGGAGGCCGCCTTCGGGGTGTAGTTCTGCACTAAGGCGCCCTGAGAGTCATGGATGGAGGACATCAGGTGGGGCGTCATGATCACGCCCTTGTTGGCGATCCCCGCGGCCACCATTGCGTTCTGCAACGCCGTGGTGGCCACGTTGTACTGACCGATGGAGCTCTGCCCGAGGAAGGCCTGCGAGTTCTGCGCCAACGGCGGGAACACCGAGGCCACCGTTCCCGGAAGATCGATGCCGGGCACGGCGTTGTAGCCGAAGAGCTCGGACTGTTTCGTCATCAGGTCGGTCCCCAACTGCACGCCGATTTCGGCGTAGCCCGGGTCGCATGATTCGGGCAGCATGGTGATCATCATCCCGCCGCAGGGACCGCCCAGGTCGCACAGTGGCACATTCGAGTCGGAGAACTTCTGGCACGCTTGTACGGGATAATTGAAGTTCGCCAGCGCCGGCTTGAGGTTGTAGACGGCGGTGCTGGTCACGACCTTCATGGTCGAGCCCGGAGAGAACGTCTCGCGGTTCGCTAGCGGCCGCAGCGGGAAGAAGCCCTCGTGATCCTTCTGGGTGTAGCTGAAATAGGCCAGCTGCTCCGCCTGCAGTGAGGTGCTAGCCAGCGGATTGGGATCGAAGGTGGGGTTGGACACCATGGCCAGGATGTTCCCGGTGGACGGCTGGATCACGACGACGGCGCCGTCCTTTCTGTCGCCCGGCGGCAAGGTCGTCAGGGCCTGCCAGGCCGCTTCCTGGAGCTTCGGGTCGACGGTCAATGTCACGTTGTCGGTCGTCGGCTTCTGCTGCTGTCGGAAGAGCAGCTGGCTCAGCGTCTGGGGCGGCGCCTGATGGGACTCCAGATACGAGTTGTACTGCTCCTCGATCCCCGCCGTGCCGTAGTAGAGAGAGGAGTCGTATCCGGTGATCCCCGCGTAGAGCGGGCCCTGCGGGTACTGGCGTACGTACTGATAGGGATAGTCGGTCCTGTTCGTCCCGGCGGGGGTCGGGACCGAGTTGGCCAACACCGTGCCGTCCGCGGCGGTGATCGTCCCCCTGGGGTTGATGTACTGCTGTGACGCGATGCGCGGATTGTAGGGCGAGGACTGCAGCTGCTTGGCCTTGACCAGCTGGATGTTGACCAGCTGTGCCACCACGAGCCCCAGGCAGAGGACCATGATGACGCCGAGCCAGCGGATCCGACGGCCCATCAGCCCGCCAACCAGTTCGTGGACGATCCGATCACTCCGAGCATGGTAGGCGGCGGGCCTGCCGGCAGGGCTTCATACCCGGTTCGACCGCTCCATCCCCTGTGCAACCAAATGCGGGGGCGGTGTCCATTTGCTCTGCATCCGTCCGCAATGCCGATGTGGTTAGGGAGTTCGTCCTGACCGGCCGGCCGATCGATCTGGCGGTTTCGGCAACGTTCCTGAAGCCATCGAAGACTCCATCGCCCACCACAATGAGGACTCCATTCCATTCACCTGGACCAAGACGGCCGAGCAAAGGATCACCAAGGTCCGATGTGGACGGGTGCCCCGCGAGACCTTCCATCAATCGCGCGCTATTTGAAATTCGAATGTCATTGCGCAAGTGAGTATGTCGGCCCCGCCGATGCCGCCATGGCCACGCCGGAGGGCTGAGGAGCGAGGCCCACGCCTCATCGATCCTGGTGCTCATCGGCCGGCGATCCAGGCAACCTCCGCCACAGCTACCCGGGCCGAAGGTTGGACAGCCCGGATCTATGCCACCGCGGTAGTCGTCGGAGGAGGGCCGACGTTCGATCTCGTCGAAGTGTCGACGGCTCCGAGCGCTTCGGCCCCGGCATCATGGTCGTCCTTGAACCGGGCCAAGGCTGACAGCCCTCGGCCGGTTGGTCCCATATCATACCGCAATCCGCATCTCGTCTGGTATCGACCCAAGGAACCAGGCAGTCGCGCGAACATTACGAGGCCCGTCGGTAGGAGGCTGAACATCACGTGGTGCTGAACAGGAGGTGGACTCCAGCCCGAGCGCTCGGCGCCATCGTCGCTGTGATGACAGTGGGGCTGACCGCGGGCAGCGCCCACGGCGCAGCAGCCTCCGTACGACCTACGTCGACCACGACCACGACCATATCGACGACGACGACGACGACGAGCGGCGTACCAGCTCCACCAACCTGGCAGACAGCGTGGACATCCCCAATGGACTTCACCTTGCCATCCGTCGTGGCTCACAACCTCACCGTCCGGGACATCGCCGAGGTGGCCGTGGCCGGGACGTCGATCAAGCTCCAGCTGTCCAACACCTGGAGCGGAACCCCGACCACCTTCGGTTCAGTGACAGTGGGTGCCCAGCAGACTGGCGCCGGCATCGTCCCCGGCTCCATCGTGCCGGTGACCTTCGGAGGAAGTCGTTCCGTTACCATCCCGGCCGGCGGAAGAGCAACCAGTGATCCGGTGACCATGACGGTCCAGGCCGGCGAACAGCTGGCCGTCAGCCTGTCAGTCGTCGGCTCGGCTACCGTCAGCGTCCACTACTGCTGTGACGGACGCGTCGATTCTTATGCTACCGCCGACGGTGTCGGCGACCAGACGGCCAATCCGGCAGCCACCAGCTTTGTGTTTGCGGATGTGAACATGCGGTGGCTTTCGGCGATCGCCGTGGCAGGCACTGCGGCCCAGGGGACGGTGGTGGCCCTCGGTGACTCCATCACCGAGGGGTTCAACACCGGCAGCGCAGGCTACGGGTGGCCGACCCCCCTCCAGCAGCGGATCGCCAAGCTGCCACCCTCTCAGCAGGTGGCGATGGTCAACGAGGCAATCAGCGGGAACACGTTGACGGCGTTCCCCCCGGGTTCCAGCTTCGACCTCGCCTCGGGTGGCCTGCCCGGCGTCACCCGACTGGCACCAGACGCCCTCTCACTCCCCGGGGTGAAGGATGTCGTTCTCTTCCTCGGAACCAACGACATCTGGTTCGGAGCAGGTGGCGAAAATACCACCCGGCCCATCCCCCCTTACGGGACGGCGGCGGCCATCGAGGTGGCGATGCAATCCGTCATTGCCCAGACCCACGCCGCCGGCATCAAGATCTTCGGGGTCACCCTGCTCCCGCGCTCCACTTTCGTCGGTGGAAACGGAGAGAAACCCGAGGTGTGGTCGCCGGCCGACCAAGCGACCCTGGCCGCAGTCAACGCCTGGATTCTCAGCCCGGGGAGTGGGTTCGACGGGACCATCAACCTTGCCGCAGTGATGGGCGACGTCTACAACGGCGCCTGCCAGCCCGAAACTCCGTTCGCCCCGTACTTCACCGAGGACAATCTCCATCCCAACCTGGCTGGGCAGACGGTGATGGCCGATGCCATCCCCACCTCGATGTTCGGGATTCCCGAGGCTCCTCAGGTTCCCCTGCCGCTTGCGGTGACACCGACACCCGGGTGCCCAGCAGCGCTGGCCGCCGCACAGGTGCTGGCCGTCGCCCAGGCTCCGACCGCCCCACCCGCCACGACCCCAACGACCTCGACTCCGCCCGCAACGACACAACCGAAACGGCGAACCGCACCGCACCCGATCGGGGCCCGGCATACAGCGTTCATCGTCCTCGCTGCTCCCATCGCGCTCATCGCGCTCATCATCGTCGCCCTGTTCGTGGTACTGCGACGGCGAGCCGTCCTGCAACGTAGGCGACAGGGATCTCTGAACCCCCCGCTTCGGCGCGAAGGTCGTCCGCCTGGGCCGGCTGCATCCGCGGACTCGTGGCGAGACGGCGAATGCAGCGTCAGTCCAAGTCAGGAGGAGGCCGCGTCGATCCCTCCGGATCGTTCGTCGCCAATGGAAACCGGTACCGGCGGAACACCTCCCCGCTCTGGCTGGTGACCTCGCCACTGGCCAACCAACCCAGTCGCTCGTAGAAGGTGCCGGCGGCCAAGTCAGGCGGAGTGACCAGCACGAGCTCGTCCAGATCGGCATTTCGGCCGGCCGTCACCGCCGCATCGACCAGAGCGCGACCGATCCCCAATCCTTGACGATCGGGCTGGACTGCCACGTGGGTGATCTCGCCCACCGCGGGACCTCGGGTCCCGGCGATGGGCGGTTCGCGCCTTCGCCTGGACCAGGCAGTCACCAAGCGGGCCAATCCTCGCACATAGCGTCGTCCGCGGGTGACGATCAGATCCCTGGCCAATGTCGGTTGACCAAGGGCCTGCACTGCTAATCGGGCACCCAGCTTCACTCCGTGTTGGCGAACCATGCCGCGGGTGTGGGCCGCTGGGTCGATGGCACCCAACAACGCTCCCACCACGATGTCGTGTTCGTCCACCGCTGCCAGAGCGATGCCCTGTGGCGCCTCGACCCACGCCTCGTAGTAGGTGCGCATGAAGGCCTGTCCGTAGCGCGACAAAAACTCCATATCGAGGACGCAGCGGTGAAGCCGAGCTGCAGGCGCGAGATCGGCGTGGGCAAGTGCCCGGACACGCACGGTACTGCTCGTCAGCGGAGGGTTGGCCTCATCTGCGGTGGGTTGGGTGTCTCCATCCCGGGCGATGGTGAAACCTTACTCAACCGCCAACTGATGGCGGCTTCGGCCCGACCCCGACATCTGGTCCATCTGCGTCGGCTGTAGAGTTCGGTTGGTGCCCTCGTCAAGGTCCCCCCGACGGGTGCATGTGCGGCGGCGACGAGCAGTACTGGGAGCGGCACTGGTACTGCTTGCCGTGGTGGGCGTGCTGGTCGCCGTCGTCGCACGTCAACCTTCAGCTGTCCCGTCGGCCACAACCCGACCCACTGACCCACCGACCACACCGTCTACCTCGCCCCCGCACCCTCCCTTCGCGGTGGGAACGCTCACGATCACGCTGACCGAGCCCGCCGGGCCTAGTGGAGCGGTTCGTACACTTCCCACCACCGTCCGATACCCGGCTATGGGGGCGGTGGGCAGCCCCGATCAAGTCGGTGCCGCTCCTGATCGGGTCGGTGGACCGTATCCACTGGTGATCTTCTCCGAGGGCTACGACATCAGCCCAGAGGCATACGCCACCCTCCTCGACGCCTGGACAGTGGCCGGCTACGTGGTGGTGGACCCGGTCTACCCGTTCACTGCCCCGACGTCCCCAGGGGGCCTGATACGAAGCGACATCGTCAACCATCCCGCTGATCTCACCTTCGTCATCTCATCAATGCTCGCCGACAGCGCGGCCGGTGGGGGCACCCTGACGGGCATGATCGACTCCCATGAGGTGGGGGTCATCGGTCACTCGGACGGGGGCGATGTCAGCCTGGCTGCAGCCTCCAACACCTGTTGTCGGAACAGTCTGGTCAAGGCCGCCGTCATCCTCTCTGGCGCCGAGCTAGCCTGGTTTCCGGGAACCTACTATTCGTCGCCGGCCGTGCCACTGTTAGTCGTCCAAGGCACCAAGGACACCATCAACCCGCCGTCGTGCAGTGTCCAGCTTTACAACCAGGCGCCCCAACCAAAGTACTACCTGGCAATGGCCGGACAGACCCACACCAGTGCGTATACACAAGCAGGTCAACCCCTCGATGTGGTCGCCAAAGTGACGACCGACTTCCTCAATGCATATCTCAAGGGTTCGGGGGCTGGCGGGCGCGCCTTGACCACCGACGGAACGGTGGCCGGCTTGGCGTCGCTGACCAACGCCGCCTCAGTGCCGCCCGATGTCCAACCCTGTCCCGACGCCCCGACCAACTGACGCACTTGCCGGCGCCTGGTCGACGTTGGTCCTCGGGCGTCCGGTGGTTCAACTGGCTGGCTTGACTCCGGTCACCACTGCAGCCTCCGCAACCACGATGACACTTTGAATGTTGCCGAAGCCCGCACCTTTGAAAAGCCGACCCCAGGCTTCCGGCGTAATGGGTCGCTCCTGGACTCGGAACAGGAATCGCCCTGCGTTCTTCAGGATCCTCCAATACCCGGGCAGGCCCTTTTTGGCCATGATCTTGATCTTCCCGGCGATGATCTCCCGATCTCGAGACGTGGCTCCTCGACCGAGCATCATGTCTGCCACCACCAGTTGACCTCCGGGGCGCAGCCATCCGAAGGCGGCCCTCACTACCTTTTCCTTGTCGGCATCGAGGAGATGATGGAGTGCGTAGTTGGTGATAACCAAGTCGACGCTGCCGGTTGGGAGGCTCAGGTGCTCAACGGGCGTGGTTATGCCGCGGACCCGTTCGATTCCCTCCTGTTTTGCCTCCTCTTCCATTCGTTCGATCATCGCCCCGCTGACATCGACTCCGATGACGTTGGCCCCGCCTTGGGCCAGTTTCAATGCCAAGCGCCCCGAGCCGCAACCTAAGTCGACGCAGTCCATGCCCGGGCGCAGGTTGGCCACTTCGAGCGCCTTGGCCGCCACCTTTGCCATGCCGGAGTCATTATGCCGATCCCAGGTCTCCGCCCGATCACCCCATGTGCGACGTTGGAGTCGAATCGAGAAGTTGGTGCCGAGCTTGGCCCACCACGAGGTGGACGTAGACCGCACATCTGGCACGCTCTCGCTGTCACTTGCCAATGCCATCAGTTGTAAACCATCCAGTTTTCGAGAATGCGAATGTTGTACTGCCTCGGCACTCGGCCCGCTTCAGCCCCAACGCGCCAAGGGGTGTGCGATGGATCGAGGGCGACCCTGAGAGGCGGCGCGTACGTCTCAGTGTACGAAACACCGTTGATCATGGCGTACCGCGCATGGAGCACATGAGAAATGCCACAGGGATCATCTGGGCGGCCAGTCGCCGCGAGTCTCGTTCGGAGCAACCCCCATGGGGCGAGCAGTGCCACCGGACCGATCCATGGCCATGGCCCCGCTCAGCATTCTCGACCGTCTCCGAATACGCAGGTTGGGGGCGCACTGTAACTCTCATGTCGATCAAGGCGGAAGTCACGCGGCCGACCATAGAACGGAGGGGGCCGTCGTCTTCAGCCCCAAAATCCTCATGGCGAAGAGTCCCTCCACTCGTGACGAACGCTCGACAATACGAAGCCGCTCACCAATCGTCAGCCTAAACGGTGTTCCTTACGATTAAATGAAGACAGCGATTCGTTGTCCGACATGGGCCTGTCACAGTCAGCCAGTGTCTTCATTGCCATCCACGCCAATGCTCGTGCCCGACCACGTGGCCGCCATAGTCGATCGAGAGGGTCCAGACGCTGGCTCGCCGGTCAGCATCGGCATTCTCATGAACTAGATGGACAAACGGATCCAACCGGTGGGAGCCTTCGTGCCGCTCCTTTCGCATCGCCGGTCGTGCCCGGCTCCGGACGGTCGAGGAGTTCGAAGTCCGGTGCTAGAACAGGGCTGCGGGAACACGGCTACGCCGTCGACGTGTTGTCGACGGCGAACAGGCAATTGCCTAACTTCGACAACACGACACGACTACGAAGTGGTGTTACTCGACTGGCGGATGCCCAAGATGACTAGGGTCGACGCCGTCGGTGACATGCGATTACGTGGCGAGCCAACACCAGTCCTGATGCTCACCGCTCGAGATGCGACGGAAGATCGTGCGCTTGGAATGAAGCTGCGGGCGGATGACTATCTCGTAAGCCTTTCGACCTTGCCGAGTTGCTCCAGTCGCTCCAATAGGGACGGGTTTTCCTGCTTGCTCCTCTGGTTGTCTTCGTCTCGCCGGCTGTTATCCCTGCTACTTGTGAATATCGGCACCCTGGCACTGATCCACGAAATCCGAGTGGACCAGAGATGTGTGTCACAGAAAGCAATACACTTGCAAGTGGGCGCTTGTGCAAGTGGGCGCTGTAAGTGGTCCCTGGGGGACACAATAAGAACCGGAGCCAAACTGTGTCCGGTCCGACCATCGGGCTCGGGTGAATCGCCAAGTCCTCCCACCGGAAGCAGCTGACATTCGGTGAAACACCCCCCGTGGGATCAAGAGCGCCTCCCGTGGTGTCGCCCAGGATGCCGTCCGGTAGCAGCAGGTCGCAGTTCCGCAGCTCAACGCAGGTGGACGGAATGGTGCATGAGACATAGTCATTCCGATTGCGACCAAGTAGGACAGAATTGTTGGGGTCAATTGTTGGGTAAGAAGTCCTCTCGCCGCCAGCATCGCCCACGCAATCCCCTGCTGCGACCCTGCATCAGAGTGCACTGCCTTCGTCAGGCCCACGGAGTCCGGAAGGGCATGATGCCCGAGCTGCGAAATGGCCGGCCGCATTCCCGATACGCGCCCGGGTTGCGATCGCCCAGACCCGACTCATCGTAAGAATCCTCACACGCGCACGATCGCCCAGGCACAGCGGTCGGCCCCCGCTCTGCCGACCAGCACCACTTCCAACTGCGTTCGCCCCAGCGAGAGGTGGTTACGGTGACGGCCAGTCTGTTGCTCGGCGTGCCGATCGGCATCGGAATGGCCTTACTGTCGACCCGCGGTCTGACCCCCTTGTTCACGCATCCACCGCCGCTGGTGGCGATCGACGGACAGGGCCAGATCGGCCTCGTCCCCCTCGCCAGTGCCATCAGTGTCGGGATATCCCTTGTCGCGGTCGTCCGGCTTCCTGCGGTTCAGGTGCTGCGTGCGAGCTGACGCGGCCGGCGTGGATCGCGACACCCGTCGCCTGCCGGGGTCGCATCGATGCATGCCCGACCGACGTCTCTCATCGTCATGACATATGTCGGATGCGATGGTGCCCGGATGAACTCGCGTCCGGTCCCGATGAGCCTCGACATCCACCCCGAACTGCGGGGCCAGCGGTCCGAGCCGTGCCGGACGGCCGCCTACCCGACATCGGCGAGCATCCTCCACGCTTGTCCGTTGACACCTGTGCGGCTGGCCATCACCGGCGTTGCGGACGCCTCGCAGTGTCTGCACTCAGTGACGGTCGTCGAAGGCTCCACCGAGGTGCTGGTCCGTGCGCTGGTCGGACAGGACTCGAGGCCGGGTCGGTCGGACGACTTCGACTACATCGTCCGGCGAGTGCTCTGGGTCACCGAGGTCGAACTCGACCGTCCGCTCGGCACACGGCTGCTGATGCCGGACACGTCGCCGGCGGGCACCGGGGTGGGGGGCACGCCCCCCCATCTCCACGGCACCCCCGTCCGCCGAATTCACACGTCGGACTCACCGTCGTCACACACCGGATCCGTCACCATGCAGGTGTCACACAAGAACCAACCAAAGGAGATTCAGACATGAACATCAAACAGAAGCTACTCGTCGCAGGCGTGTCGATCGTGCCGATCCTCGGCGTCGGAGGCCTCGCCCTCTCCACGGCGTCAGGTGCCGCGTCGGCACCCGGGACGCCATCGGTCTCCGTCCAGGCTCCCGCCACCGGCGCCGCCACCGGGGCCCCGGATGCGACGGAGTCCGCAGGCACGTCGCCCGAGGCCACGTCGCCCGAGGCAGACGGCCCCGGCGGCCACCAGGACCCGAGCGGCGGCAACGTCGACCATCAGTTCCAGGGCCAGGAGTAGCCCTACCGCCAGGATCCCCGGGGTCACGCCCCGGGGATCCGTCGCGTCCGTATCC
>Ga0307374_10004681_pt1 | contig 22654 bp, 25 predicted proteins | sample OX3MG_FD_202532 | JGI IMG/M metagenome (GOLD analysis project Ga0307374, IMG submission 202532) | Soil microbial communities from Risofladan, Vaasa, Finland - OX-3 | ecosystem: Environmental > Terrestrial > Soil > Coastal area > Acid sulfate soil | place: Finland: Risofladan, Vaasa | collected... | reverse complement strand
AGGTGAGATTCACCGCTCTTCGCGGGCGGATTATGATGTTCCGCGCTCATGATGTAGAGAGCCCTATGGCCTCAGCCAGCACCGGATAGGCGTGGGACCACGGGATCCTTTCTTGTTCGAGCAGCAGCCAGGTGCCGTGGGTCGCGGCATGGCTGGCAAGGTGTGAGTAGAGCGCCTGCTCACCTGGGGTCAGGTGCGGAAGTTCTGCGCGTTGCGGTGCGGCGCCATTGGTGGCGAGGTGCTGGTATTTCTTCAGGGTGGCGATGTCCGTGAGGATCGTGCGGACGGCGAGGCCGAGGCCGCGCAGGTCGCTGAGTGGGCCGCGTAGGTGCGGTCCGGTGCCTGGCGGCGCTGTGGAAGAAATGGAGGCACGCCGTCCGCTGCCGCCTTGCAGGAGGAGCCAGCAAGCCGCCGCGGATTGCGCCGGTCAAGAGCCGGGGTTGTGAGCGTCGCGGAAAAGACGCAGGGCGAACTGCGTCACTTCGGGGCTCTGGGAGGCTCTCAGCCGTCGAGAGACGCCAAGCCGAGCAACTCGTGGAGCGCCGCCTTGGGGACCACGATGCGCCGACCGAAGCGGACGACGGGGAGTTCGCCCCGGGCGACGAGCTCGTAGCCGAAAGCGCGGGAGATCCCGAGTAGCTCGCCCGCCTAAGCCACGGTGACGACCGGTCGGCCGCTTGAGAGCGAAGCCGACGGGCGGTCTGTGTCCGATTGGGCAACGGGCTTGTGAACCCGAACCTGCGGATTAAGAGTCTCGTGCCGGTTGGTACCAGCTCATGCCGTTCTGTACCGCCCTGTACGGCTGTCCGCGAGTGTGGATGTCGGGCAGTAGAAGGTGCCACCGGAAAGACGTCGCACCACCGGCGGCGGGGGATCAGCCGCGACAGTGCCACGAACCACAGCCAGTCGCCCTGCTGATGGCGGACCCGGCCGATCTGGCGGCGCAGATGTCACGCGTTCTCGTGTCGGAGTATCAGGACTCGGCGTCTTTGGACACCTCACGCCGGGCCAGCACCACTAAGCTGCCGAGCAGACGGCGCACCGCAGTTAGACAACCGAAATGATCGCTCAGAGATGAGCCCAGCCGGACGGCCTAACCAGGCCAAATCTAGTAATCGAGCTTCATAGGGTCCCCGAGAGCGCCGAGTGCGGCATCTATATCAATATTCACTGACAGTCAGTCAAGACTGGCTATCTGAGCCCGTCAACAGGTCACGAGATCGGGGCCGCAGACGTCGGTTCTGACGACTGCTCGGGGGACGGAAGGGCGCCGAAGTTCCGCCACTGCTTCGACGCGAGCGCGGCCAGCACCACCACGCCGACGACGCAGCCCGCGACCGGGAAGAACGCGACCGCCCCGAAGTGATGCACGAACACCCCGGTGATCACGACCGACACGGGAGCGCTGCCGAACGCGCAGAGCATCACCAGCCCCATCACCCGCCCGATCAGCTCCGGTGGTGCCCACGCCTGTATCCGCGGCAGCATGATCGTGTTGCCGAGACCGTTGCCCAAGCCCATCAGTGCCAGCGCGGCGGCGATGCCAGGCAGGCCGCCGAGGAACGGCGCGATCCCCGCAGCGACCGACTCGCCCGCGAAGAGGAGTGACGCGACCACGGCCGGTCGGCGCAGCCCGCCGCTACGCGCCCCGACCAGCGACCCGACGATGGAACCCGCCGCGATACAGCACAGCAGCGCGCCGTACCCAGACGCGGCCCACCGCTGATGCGCCAGCGCGGGGAGCGCGATCTGACTAAGCCCCGCGCTGGTCAGGTTCGCGGCGATGACGATCACTAGGAGAAACTGGAGCACCGGCGAGGTCCGCAGCAGCCGCAATACCCCGCCGCTGGCTGCGGCCGCCTCACCGTCCGCAGAGGGCGCCGTCTCAACGGGCGACGCATCGCGCGCTCGCCCTCTGATGAACGCCAGCGTCAGCGCCGAGACCGCGAACGACGCCGCGTCGATCCCGAACGCCGACGCTGGCGACGCCAGCGCGACCACCACCCCACCGATCGCCGGGCCGATGAAGGACCCGCCCTGCTGGAATGCGGAGAACAATCCGTTCCCGGCCGTGAGCTGCGAGGTCTCGAGCACAGACGGCAGGATGGCGAACGACGCAGGGATGAACAGCCCCGAGCCCGCGCCGATCAGCGCCGCCGTTGGCCCCAGGTACGTCAGCGAGACCGAGTGCCGCGTTGCCAGCAGGGCCAGAACCCCCACGAGGACGCACCGTCCGGAGTCGGCCATCAGCATCACGGCACGGGGCGACATCCGGTCGACCAGCACCCCGCCCACCGGAATGAGCACCGTCCGTGGCACCCCGTAACACGCGAGCACGATCCCCAGCAGGATCGTGGAACCGTGCGAAGACAGCACGTACCACGGCAGCGCGATCGCGTAACAATAGTCACCGATGGTCGATGCGAACTGCCCGGCAGACAGCCGTTGAAAGTCCCGCACCGCCAGCGGGCCTCCGTTGATCTTCATTTATGTCTCCTTAGGTGAGAACGTCGGCAGGAACTCGGCCATGGTCTCCACCAACTTGCCGTCATCCGGCCAGCCCGCGGGCTCCGCCGCCCTGAAAGCTGAGCACCACGCCCGTGAACGACGCCGGGCGGTGCAGGCCCTCGTCGGCGACCGCGTAGATGACGGCCTCGCTCACCCCGATCACCCGACAACGCCGAACGCGATCGCGCTGACGAGCGTGAACTGGGCCAGCAGCGGCACTGCGCGGATGTGCCGGAAGCCTTCGGTGGTGTCGCGCCAGAACGACTGGAGCGTCGTGTCTGGCTCGGATTCGGCTACCCGCAGGCTGGCGGTGGTCGTGATCGCCGCGAGGAACATCACGGCGTCGAAGATCACCACCGACAGGCCGCCGAATGCGACGAGCAGACCCGACCCGACGAGTGGCGACAGGACCCGTAGGCCCTGGCTGGCCATCTGGAGCAGGGCGTTGGCGGAGGCCAGGTCCTCGCCGCGCAGCATGTCCTTGCGCAGCCCGGAGCCGGCCGCGCTGAGCAGGGCGAAGGATGTCCCGTAGCAGAACGCGAACAGGTAGATGAGCCACAGCTAGTTCCTGGAGTGGACAGCCAGCAGCGAAAGCACAAGGGGCAGTGATCGCGTTGACGGCGATCAGCAGCGTCTTGCGCCGCACCTGGGTCGGCTAGGGGCCTGCCCGGCCAGCGGTGCGAACAGGTTCGGGACCCCGAAGGCCAGGAACACGCCACCCGCTGCCGCGTTGCTGCCGGTCAGGGTCTTGGCCCAGATCCCGAGGGTGAGGTAGAGTGCCGCGTCGCCGAAGCTGGACAGTGCCTGCCTGGCGAACAGCCGCCGGAACTGCCGGTCTGCGCAGCGCGCCGAACCGATCCATGCTCAGCTGTCCTTCGAAGGGGTGACCGGCGGCGCGACCGAGACCGCGACGAACAGCCGTGTTTCGCGGCTGCCTGCGGGCCGCTGCGACGGGTCGAGCAGATCCCGGTCGCGCTGGTACCGTTTCAGGACCGCGGACAGTTCCTGTTTGGCCGCCGCGTATTCCTGCTCGGTCAGCCACAGGCTCTCGCCGATCAGCGCGGGCTGCCATGGCTCGGTCTCAAGCGACTTCCGGCGGTACCGCTGCCTGGTCCGCGTGAACTCATGCTCAAGGAACGCCTCGGTCGCGGCCTCGGCCGCGAGCTGGCCTTCGGTGTCGAGCCCGTCTGACCCGAGGTCCTGCCTCGGACTAGCCAGCCGCCACGGCTTCTCCTTGCCGGCGCGTCCGGGTGCTTCCTCGATGTAGCCGTACTTGGCGAGCATGCGCAGGTGGTACGAGCAGCTGGCAACAGACTCGCCGAGGACTTCCGCGCACCGGGTCGCAGTGGCGGTTCCCTCACTGCCCAGCAGGTCCACCAGCTGCCAGCGCACCGGGTGGGCGAGGGCACGGAGTGCCCTCGGGTCAGGGGTTTTCTCGTCGTCCGTCACAGTAAGCATGATATCTTTAGCAAGATTACTTTGGCAAGACATCTTCCTCAGCAAGTCTTGCTATTAGGGGACGTCGCGCTGGACCCTTGGCGACGCACCCGCGCATGCATAACCCGGTTAACCTGCTTGTCGTCGGTGCCACTCCACCGCCTGGAGCTTCCTCGGAATTCTCGACGTTGAAGGTGCTGATGCCTGTAACAGCTGCGCGGACGATTTCGCGAACGGCAGGTGGCGCGACTGCCGACATCCCTTCGACGCGGCGGGTGGCGTCGTAGTCGTCGTCGTGGCTCACCTACAGACCACGAGCCAGTCCCCGCGCTCTCCCGGGGGTCGTGTGCCGATAGATAATGACAGGCGCGTGGCGGATCGGGGACTCATCGAGCAGGCACCCGCCGCGTCCACCTGGCCGGCCTCACGGCTCACCCGACAGGGGAGTGGGTAACCCAGCAGGCCCGTAACCTCCTGATGAACCTCGGCGACCACGCCGACGGCTTCAAATTCCTCATCCGTGACGGTGACGCCAAGTTCACCTCGGCGTTCCACGCGGTGCTCACCGCGGCCGGCCGGGATCCGGATCATCAAGGCCCCGGTGCGGGCGCCGCGAGCGAAACCTCGGGTTGCATACTGCAGGCCAGGTCCAGCGCCGGGTACTCCTCCGGGTCGAGTAGGTCGGTGACCAGGCAGAACACTTAGGAGGTCTCCTCGTCGCCGCCGTCTTCGGGCGTGGTGTGCACGGTGTACTCGATGACGCGGACGGTGATGACGGGGCCGTCTTTCTTGCGGGGCGGCTTCAGTTCCGCCAGGTACGTGCCGTCTGGCAGGACCTTCACCGGCTTGAGGGCGAAGCTGGCGGAGGCGCGCCACAGGATGTGCGCGCCGGTGGCGAGGAAGGCGCGGGCCAGGGACCAGGACAGGAACTTGCGGTCCGCGAGCACCAGCATGCCCGGCCCGAAGCAGCCCAGGGGGTCCGCGGCCAGCGCTGCTCGGCGTCGGTATAGCGGCCGATCACGGCGCCCAGCAGGCTGCCGGTCCCGGACTCCGCGGCCGCGACCCACCGGGCCTGCGGGAATGCCCCGTCCCAGGGACTGGTTCGATGGCCGGCCGAAGAACGCGGCGTTCGTCTTGCTGTCCGGCACGTTCGTGACCGACCCGTCCATGGAGACCACGCGCAGCCCGCAGCAGAACACCTCCGGTGCGCCGTCCGCCCCGGCCGGCCCCGCCACGTGCTCGAACAGCATCCGCACCAGGTCGGCGCCCAGCTTCCCGCGTCCGCGTGACAGTGTGGAGATGTTCGGCTGCCGCCATCGCCGGCCGCCCCCGGCGTCCGCCCAGCCGTCCGCATCCAGGTCCGGCCAGCAGGTCAGCGTCCCTCTTCTGGTGGTACAGGCCGTCGGCTAGCTTGGCCATCACCTGCCCGTACCCACAGTTCCGGCCCCGGAACAGTCACAAGGCCAGCGCGAAGTACACCTCAGCCGAGGACTCGCAGGCGCGCTGTCGCTGTCTCGCGACTCTGAGCGCCCCTCCACGGTGTCCTGCTCACCCGACCGGCCGTTGACACGCGCCGAAGGCCTTGAGCGCGAGGCACAGCGCCGTTATCACGAGGAGCTTGAAGCGCGTCGATGACCTGCGCGCCTTCGAGCGGGAGTACCGCATCAGGCTTGAGGCTTACCTGGAAGGCCAGCTTCGCGACCTTCGAGCCGGGGGGGGCGGACTCCGGCAGGTTCCCTGCGCTATCTGAGGGCCCGAAGCCCGAGCCTTCAGGGAATGGTGACCGGTGAGGACTCCGGAGTACGGCCGCCGGTGCAAGTGCCGCGACCAGGACGGCCGCGAGCTTGGCGGCCACTGCCCGACGCGAGCGGCCAGCTCCGACACGGTCATCGTGCCGGAGTCAATGATCCGCAGGGCCTGCTCGGCACGGAGATCGCCGGCCAGGGCGCGGAGGTCGGCCCGCCTCACGAGGTCGGTGGATTCCTCGAACGCATCGAGCGGGGTCAGCGCCCGGATCCTCGCGGCCTCGGCGTCGAAGGCAGCACGGAGCCCGTCTCTCTCTCCGCTTCCGCCGTCCGCCACGGCCGAGGCACTGTTCAAGGCCGCCAGCGGCGGTGCCACGCTGCACCAGCCCCGGCACTCGGCGCTGACCCACGACGCCGAGGACGGAGCCAGCACGCTCTGAGGCACTAGCGAGGTGGCAGGCCCAGCGCGACCCTGCACGGCGGCGCTGACGGCACAATATGCCGCTGACGCCCCCCGGGAGGCTTAATCGGTCGCCTTCGGGTGACCGGTGCCGGCCAGTGTGAGCCACACCACGTGCGCCGCATCGTCGATCACGTACCAGACGCGACCGCCGCCGGTCACTTCAATCTGCCACTGCTCCAGTTCCTGCGCGCCAGCCTTGCGCGTGGCGAGGTCGTGGCGGAGCCGGTGATGCCGACTGTCCTCCGGGGGGCGCGGACTGGTCCGCATCACCCCATAGGCATCCCGCGTGTTGCCGGGGGCCTGGCGGCACAGATCTTCCCAGCCTCTCGCCGCCTCGGTGGTCAGGTAGCGGATCACCCACTCGCCCGGCCGGGGTGGCGGCGCAACCCGGTCGTTGCGCTTCGGGCTCACCCGGCGCAGGCTTCCGGGTCCGAGACAGGGCCGTAGCCGGCCGCGTCGAGCGGCACGGTCAGCGCCTTGTACAGATCCGGGTCGGCGTAAATCTCGGCGGTGGCGCGCCACGCCTCGATGACCGGCACCACAGGTGCCATGTTGCCCATCTCGGCTGCGGCGCGGGCCGTCTCGGCGAACTCGACGGCGAACTCCTGCGCGGCTGCATCCGGCAGGAACCGGATCCACGGGAATACGGCCGGCAGCACCTTGAGGACAAGCGCTGCCGTCTCCTCATCGCGCAGCATCTCAGAGATGAGCCGTGCGGCCGTGACGGCGGCCTGCTCGTCGGCCTCGGCGCGCTTCGCGGATTCCAGTACCAGGTCTTCCCCGTCCCGGCGCACAAGCCGGAGCTGCCTGCCCTGGCTGCTTTCCAGCCGGGCGATGGTGTCGCGCGAGTGCTGGATCAGGCGGGAGAACGGGATCTCCTCGGCGATACTCATACGCGCAGGGTACCCCGTGTTCTGAACTACTTAACAGGTCTCCGGCGAGGGACACCGCTCGAACGGGAGAAGCTACCCGGAGCCGAGTTGTTCCGAGCGGTCCCGGAGCCGGTCTAGCTAGCGACCGTCCTGATGCCGTGCCCTGATGCTCGCTCATGCCGACCCGCTCGACCTGCGCACCGGCTGTTGACGGCCTGATTCCCTGAGCATCCTGGCTGGGTGTCCGGCCACGATCTTTCGCGATGCCTGCTGCCTGATGGTTACGAACGGGCCATGATTCTTCTGTCCCGTTTGAACATGAAAGATCCCTCCTCGCCTCGTTTGGTCGCGGTCGCGAGGAGGGATCAGAGGCGGTGCATCGCCCTTGTCCATCGTATGGCCGTGCCCGTTGCCAGCGGATGCGTATGCGGCGGCCAGCCGGCGGGCGGAGTTCCCCCGCCCGGACTGCCCGTCGTGCGCCGTCCCGCTGGTGTTCTGGTCTGGCTACCGGCGTTTCGTCCGGGTAGCGGGCCGCTGCCTGAAGATCTTCGTGCCCAGGGTCCGGTGCGGGCGGTGCGGGGTTACTCATGCCCTGCTCCCGGCGTTCGCGCTGGCCAGGCGCCTGGATGCCGCGGAGACGGTCGGCGGGGTCGTCGCGGAGGTGGCGGGAGGCCTGAGCGGGGTGCGGCCGGCGGCCGCGCGGGCCGGGGTGCCGTATACGACGGCGCGGGGGTGGGTGCGGCGGTTCGGGGCGCGGGCCCGGGATCTCGGGGTGGCTTTCGCGGCGCTGGCCGTCGAGCTTGGCGGGGATGCTATCCGCCCGGCCGCTGATGAGATCCGGTTCGCCCTGGACGCGATCAGCGCGGCGTTCGGGGCGGCGTGCGGCCTGCCGGGATGGCTCGCGGTGGGCCGGTGGCGGTTCGCCTGCGCGGTGAGCGGCGGGAGCCTGATCGCGGCCAGCACGAACTCGCCCTGGCTGATCACCGGCAGACGGCGTTATTACGGTCGACCTCGAAGATCTCAGTCCCGTTCGTCGCGTAGGCGAACGGGACCTCTAGGAGCCTGGCGTAGCGTTTTGCCTGCAACTCGGCGAATCGATTCTCGACCCTGCCTGCGGGACTGGCGGCTTCCTCCTCGAGTCCTACGAAGAACTGAAGGATAAGGTCACCAGTACAACGCAGCGCGCCGAACTCCACGCCAACCTGCGCGGCATCGAGAAGAAGCCCCTGCCGTACCTGCTCTGCATGATGAATCTCATGCTGCATGGCATCGAGCGAAGCGGCATCTCGCGCTCGAAGTACCTCGCGGTCGCACGTATCCGTCCGGCGGTGATGGGGTACTCGGGGCTGATCTGGTCATCTGCCCAGCCTGCCCCGCGAAGAGCCGGAAGAACGAACTCACGGCAGGTCTCATCCTCGCGCCAGTCCCGCTCTCCAGCCTCCACGTCACAGTTCTACACCAATAGGTGACGAACAGCTGTCCCCTCCCGCTACCCTGCTCGCCCGGACCGCTCGTCGCGCAGAACGGGGACGCCCGTCGGCGGCTCCGTTCAAGGCGCTTGACAACGACGTTCGGCTGCCGTCAGCCTGCCATTAGGGTGCCTTTATGACAATTTGAGTTGGATCTCAATTAGGGTTTGGCGAGAGCCTTCCTGTCGCTGCGGTGAGGAGGACGCTGGGAGATGGAGCAGTCCGAGGTCATCGAGCAGAATCTCGTCGATGTCCCAGCGGTCGGAGGCGAGATCAGCGCCGAGGCGATCCGCCGGGGCTGGCTGCTGCCCTTCGCGGAGGGCCAGTTCGTGTACGGACCCGAGTGGACTGCGCTGCTTCGGCGCTTGCAGAGCCTGCTGCTGAGCGCCGCCGCCGAACTCGGCTTCAAGGAGTACCTGTTCCCGAGGCTCATTCCGGCTCAGGCGGTCGATAACTTCAGGCTCAGCCAGTTCAAGCCGGACCTGTTGTGGCGAGCGGAAGGCGAGCGCGTACTCGACCCGGTTCAGTGCCTGCCGATCTACCATGTGCTGCGCGGACGCCGGTTCCGGCTGGAAGAGCTTCCCCTGCTGGCCGTGGAAACGCTCGGGGGCTGGACCTGGCGCCGTGAGCAGCCGGCGAACCTTGATGGCGCGTTCCGCGCTGTCGAGTTCGCGCGGGTTGAACATGTCTGGATCGCGCCTCCCGCCGAGGCGGCCCGTATCCGTAACACGATGACCGACTCGGTAGTAGCGACGCTGACCAGGCTCGGCCTGTCCGTGCAGACCGTGGTCGGGGAGCCATGCGTGCCGATGGCGGAAATCGAACGGCGCCGGGAGGCAGCCGGTTCGGCTGGCGATGTTCCGGTCATCGACATCGAGCTGCGCGTTCGGCCTCAGCGCAGTCAAGGTGCGATCACCCCGCAGGATTTCGACGAGGTGAGCGGCTGCACTGTTGAAGGTGATCACCACCTCATTTCCTTTGACATCGCCAGGGAAGACCGCGGGCCGCTCTGGAGCGGCTGCTGCGGCGTCGGGCTGAATCGGCTGGTGATCGGGTTCCTGTTCCAGCACGGGTTCGACCCCGACAAATGGCCGGCGGAGATGGCGCGGAGAGCACATCAGCCGACAGGCGACAGATGACGCGCGCTCAGATCGTCCCCCAGCAGGTACGTGCCCTGCCCGCCGAGGGCGGCGCCGCGAGGATCATCCTCGGGGGAAGGTTCGGCGAGGAACCGTCAGCGTTGTCGTGGCGGCGCCTGGACCGGTTCGCCGAATCGGGCGGGAAGGCTGTCGACACGGCGCACAGCTACGCCGGAGGACTCTCCGAGAAGGTGATCGGAGAGTGGATGCGGGCGAACCCCGGGATGCTGATAGTCGTCGACAAGATCGGGCACCCCGACGGCCAGGGCGCTGTCGACCTGAGCGCTGCCGCCCTGCGGCGAGAACTCGCGGAATCCCGCCACCGCCTCGGAGATCGCGCGCCTGACGTAGTGCTGCTTCACAGGGACTCGCCAGAAGTGCCGGCCGAGGAAGTCGCCGGCACGCTCGTCGATCTCGTTACCGACGGCGAGGCACGCGAGATCGGCGTATCGAACTGGCCAGCGCCTCGTCTCGATCAGCTTGTCGTGGCCCTCGCCGAGCTCGGCCGCACTCCCGTCGTCAGCTATCAGAGAAGTCTCGCGGTTCCGGTTACTCCGCTGTGGCCCGGCACCTTGCAAGCGGCTGAGCCTGTGCTTGAAGTCACGGCCAGGCATCGCCTGCCGATGCTGGCCTGGGCGGCGCAAGCAAGGGGGTTCTTCGCCGGGATAACCGAGCTGCCGGATGTCAGCAAACCGGATCCATTCAGCAGCCCGGCGAACCTCTCCCGCCGCAGCAGATGCGAGGCCCTGGCCCGTGAACTTGGCTCGCGGACCGAGACCGTGGCGCTTGCCTGGCTGCTGCATCACCCGGACACGTGGCCTATCGTCGGAGCCCGCTCCGTACCCGAGGTCGATGCGTCGCTTGAGGCATCGCAGCTCAGCTTCGATGCCGCTACGCTGCGCTGGCTCGAAAGCGGATCCAGGTGACAGCATCCCGCCGCTTCGCCGTCGCGGTTGACCTAGACGACGTGTGCGGCGACCGCCTGGGGATCATCTCGTCCATGCTCCGGGCGGAGGGCCACGCCATCCGGCACCATCATCCGGCTGACTGGTCCCTTCGTGAATGGGGCGTCAGGGACCAGGCCGACTACGATCGGCTGCACTACGCCGCGTTCGTTGACGGCCGGGGCTACCGTTCAATGACCATACTGCCGGGCGCGGTCGACGGTCTCATGACGCTGCATCAGCAGGGATTCCTTATCCGCGTGGTCACCGGCCGCCTGTGGAACTCCCAGGTTGTCGGCCAGGCGCTGGGCGATACTGGCTGCTGGCTGGCGGACAATGCTCTGCCCGTAGATGACGTCGCCTTCGTGTCCGACAAGACCGCGGTGAAGGCTGACCTGTATATCGAGGACGCGCCTCACTTCATCGCGGACCTGCAAGACGCCGGACGGCAGGTGATCGTGATGGACACGCGATACAACAGGCACCTGCCGGGTACCCGGGCGGCCTCATGGCACGACGTACTCCGGCTCGTCCCGCGCCTGCTGCCAGGAGCGCCAAGAGCGGATCGCCAGCCTGGCGGGGAAAGTCCAGCATGTCCCTGAAAGTTCTTCACGCCCTGGTCCCGGAACCGCCTGGCGAGGTCGGCGGCGCCGACATGCACGTTCATGACCTTGCCAGGTACCAGGCATCCGCCGGCCTGACTCCCGTCGTTGCCGAACGAGGATCAGCCGAATTCGCCGCCAGAATCCGAGGCGCAGACGTCGAGGTCGTCTCCGCGACAGGCATGTCATTCTGGGCAGCGGTCCGGCAGTTGGCCAAAGTGATCGCAGGGTACGACGTTAATGTCGTTCACGCTCACGGCTACGACGCTGACTACTGGGCGACGGCGACGCGTCGCCGTTATCCGAGGCTCTTCCAGGACCGGTCGCTGGTCTTCACCCAGCACGGCGTGGTGGAGGACACGGCGTGGCATCGATGCAAGACCCTGCTTGACGCGGCGTGCTCGCGGTCCGCCGATGGAGTGATCGTCTGCGCTGCTGACCTGGCCGGGCGAATGCGGCGGTGGTGCCCGGCGGGATCGATCCGCTATATCCCGAACGGGGTCAGCGCGCCGGACCTGATTCCGCCTGCGGACGCACGGCGCTTGTTCGGTCTGCATCAGGAAGCGTTCGTGGTCGGCTACGTCGGGCGCCTCTCGCCCGAGAAGCGCCCTGGCCGTTTGCTGACGCTGGTTGCCGATGCCCGCGCGGCAGGCAAGCCGGTGATCGCCCTGGTAGCGGGAAGCGGACCGCTGCGGCCGGAACTTGAGCGCCAGGCCGACCTGCTCGGTATTCGCGACTCGGTCATATTCGCGGGTTTCGTACCCGCGGTAGGCACCGTCTATAGCGCGCTGAGTGCGCTTGTCTTGCTATCCGACACCGAGACGACATCCCGCGTGGTCATCGAGGCGATGACCACCGGAATCCCCGTGCTGGCGTCCGCGGTCGGCGGGGTTCCGGAACTGCTGGACGAAGGACGGGCTGGCTACCTCGTACCCTCCGGTGACCGGGGCGCGGCGCTCGATAGCCTGCGCAGGCTGATGAGCGAGCCCGGCCAGTTCGTAAGCATCGCCAGGGAGCGAGCACGCCAGCTGTACCCCGCTGAGGCTATGGGACGCCAGGTCACGGAGTTCTACGAGGAACTGCGGGCCGACGTCGCAACCGGCAGCGGCCGCGCGGCTACCGGTTCAAGCTGATCACGGCGTTATGGCCGCTCTGACACTCGGCAGCTCGTATCGAGTGGCGCCAAGCGCGAACTTGTACTCCTCTACGCCCCGGCCCAGTTCTACAACGGTAAGTCCAGTTTCGATGGATGCCCGGACGCATTCCGAGAGCAGCAGCCGTCCCGGGCCGTATTTCGCTAGCGCCGGCGCGAAGGCGCACATGGCGTACCAGACCCGGTCACCCGAGAACAGCAGCAGGGCAGTTCCCGCCAGTTCGTCACAAGCGGTAAGCCTTCCGACTGCCAACAGATCCGCATCGCAGTCCGCGGTGGCGGCAAGTTCCATCACGAACGCCCGCACCGGCGCTCCGCGGACGTGGTCAGCCAGTTCGCCGTAACGGCCGCGCTGACGCCAGGAGGCCTCGCGGAGCTCCCAGAACTCGCCGATAGCGCCCGCGATGTCCGCGCCACCTCGGATCATCTCGAACCGGGCGCTGCCGTGATCGTTCTCAAGCGCCCGGCGCTCGGCCCGCATCCGCTTTCTCCGGCTTGCCGTCAAGCCGTCCAGATAATCCGGCCAGCTTGACGGCAGGACCAGCCGGGCACCCGGATCGATGTCGTAAACGCTCAGGCAGGATCCGAGGCCGAGATCATTCAACGCGGCGGCATCCCGATCTCCCAGTGTCGGAAGATCCAGGACCGGGCAATTTCCGGACCGCTGAAGCTCAACCACGGCGGCGCGCCATAGCCGCAGCAGCCGGTCCCTGTCGGTGAGGGCTTCCGCGGAGTCGTGAAGATCGTGACCGGCGAAGCGGACGACCCCGTCTGGATAACGGACGAGCGGTAATAGCCCGACCAGTTTGCCATCGGCGTCCCAGCCAGCGAAACAGTGCCAGCTCAGGCCAGCATGGCGGCGCTGGCGCCACCAGCTCAGGACCCAGCCGGGATGGTTGTAGGGGGTCGATGCGGCGCAGGCATGCGCCAGGTCCAGCCATCCCGGGAGCAGGGCGTCCACAGCCTGCTCGGTGCTGAGAAGGTCCACGCGCATGTCCGGCACCCCTTTCCGCCGTGCCCTAGCAAACTGATCCAGCCGGATCGACGTCGCCCCCCAGCGGATGGACGCGGCTCCTCAACGTCGTGCGACAAGGTGCGATCCGATCGCGAGCAGATCGATGTCAGTCGCCAGGAAGGTCTCGATGGATTCCTCGGGCCTGTTGACCAGGGGCATCCCGGCCGTGTTGAACGAGGTATTCACCAGGAGCGGCAAGCCGGTCTCGATCTCGAACGCCTGGAGCAAGGACGCGAAGAGCGGCTGGTCACCAGGTTCGACGGCCTGCGGCCGGGCCGATCCATCGATATGCACCACCGCTGGTATCCGCGCGCGGACTTCTGGCCGGACCTCGGCCGCGACGATCATGAAAGGGTTCGGCGTGCCGATGAAGAACTTGTCGAAGTGAGCGGCGAGGACGCTGGGAGCCAGCGGGCGCCACATTTCGCGCTGCTTGATCATGTTCAGCCGGACGAGCGTCTTACGGTGACGCGGGTCACCGAGCAGGCTGCGGGCGCCGAGCGCCCTTGGCCCTGCTTCTGCGCGGCCCTGATGCCATCCGACGATCGCGCCGTCGGCGATGGCGGCGGCCACGCGGGCCACCAGGGCGTCGGGTGCCAGCCTGTCGGCCGGCAGGCCGCGGCGGCCAAGAGCCTCCGCGATCTCGCTGTCGTGATACTCCGGTCCCAAGAGCGCATGTCGCATGGGAACGGGCTGGAAACGGCTCCTTCCGGTCTGCCTGGCGACTTCGTACGCCGCGCCGAGAGCGGCCCCGGCGTCGTGGGCCATGGGCTGGATGAAGATGTCATCGAACGGCCCATCGGAAGCGAGCCTGCCGTTAGCGGTGCAGTTGAGCGCCACGCCGCCGGCCAGGCACAGGCGCCGTGAGCCGGTGCGCTCATGCAGGTCCCTCGCCAGGCCCAGGATGGTCTCTTCGAGCGCGAGCTGCACGGATGCCGCGAAGTCCACATATGCGGTGATGTCGTCTCGCAGCCCTGAGGTGTAGGGATAGCACCGTTCCTCGAAGAAGGCCAGGAGCTGAGCGGTGCGCTCCGCGGGAAGCGCGGCACCGGATTTGGTAGCGGGCGGAACACCATGCCAATACGGGCCGCCGTCGCCATACCGGAGGGCAGCGTCGTAGACCGGTCTGCCGTAGGAGGCCAGGCCCATGAGCTTGCCTGCGTTGCCGTCCTTGCTGTAGAGACCCGCGAACTGTGTGGCGATCCGGTAGTAGAGGCCAAGTGAGTGCTCGACGGGATACGCGGTCAGGACTTCGATTCCGGCGGAGGTAGCGTGGGCGAGTGTGGTCGATGAGTCCTCGCCCCGGTTATCGATGATGAGCACGGCTGACTCGTCGAAGCCGCTCGGCCAGTAGCAGCTGGCCGCGTGCGCGAGGTGATGGCTCACAGGAACGAGCGGCGGGCGGGGGCCGTCGCCGAAGACCGACCGGGGCAGCAGCCGTTCCGGGTCGTCGAGCGGCAGTTCGGTCCGGCGTTGCCTGGGGTCCAGCCCCATCCATCTTCCGAGCGCGTCGAGATCACTGCCGAGGCCGATCGCGGCCAGGTCGGCGAGCTTGATCCCGGCGTGGTCGAGGCACCAGCGCAGCGCGTCTACGGGCGGCTGGTCGATGGCCCGCTTGCGCCGGGAGAAGCGCTCCTGCTCTACCGCGGCGATGAGCTGGCCGTCGCGGAGGATGACTGCTGAGGAGTCGTGCGCGCCGTGGTTGAGACCTGCAATCCAGATGTCATCGCTCATGGTCAGCTTCCAGAGGTAGCGGGATTGCGCGCCGGCGCTTGCCGCCGGCTTGGATGCCAGAGCAGTTCGGGGACTCCAAGTGCCCGCCTGCGCCTGGCGTGGTCGAGGAACTGGGATCGCCAGTTCTGGCCTTCGGGCCAGAGCATCTGGATCTGGGAGGAATACCGTCCGATGGCGGCGAGCTTCCGGCTTAGGTGGTCGTCGCGGACCTCGGCGTATCTGAGGGGCGAGACGCCTTCAGGGGGATCAAGGCCCATGGCGTAGGGAATCCCTTCCCACAGAACTGGTGCCCAGCCCTGGCTTACGCCCGCGTCGGCTACCGCGACGCGGGCGATGCGGTGGTCGACGTGATCTCCGATGGCCGCGCAAGCCCAGATGGCCGAGGGCCGGGTATCCGCCACCAGGCGGCGGACCTCGGCGGTAATTGCCTGGCGCAGTTCCGGCTCGGCGGGCAGTTCGGGATCGAACATGCCGCGAGGCGTAGCGCAGAGCCATCCCGCGCCGTCGCGACGGTAGATGGCGTCGAGGAACGACAAGTGGACCGTCGCCGCGCCCACCTCCCGGGCTGCTTGGATGTCTTCGGCCCGCCGGCGTGCGACAGGCTGATCGTCAAGGCCGCAGTCGGCGTGGAACGAGCTGGCTACCGGCGAGAACGGCGGTACCGGCTCGCCTGCGAACACTGTGCAGATGATCACGCTGTGGCCTGTCTCGGTCAGCGCTGCCAGGGTGGCCCCGACGGCCATGACGGCGTCGTCTAGGTGGGGAGAGATGGCGAGCACCGGCCCGCGAGCCGAGGGGCCGGTCACGTGGACAACTCTCGCATCGTCTTGTGCACGGTCTCGATCATGAAGTCGACCTGCCAGTCGTTCATCTGGGGATAGATCGGCAGGTTCACCTGCTCGCGGAACCAGATGCGCTCAGCGATCGGGCACTCTCCCAGGTGGTGGCCCCGGTATCGCCATTCAGGCAGAAGATGGACCGGGAAGTAACGGAGCTGAATCTGGATCCCCAGCGAATCGAGCCTCGCGATGAACAAGTCCCGATCGATGCCGGCCGTCGCGTCGAGGAAGAAGGTGTAGAGGTGATGGCCGCTGTCGATCCCAGGGCGGCGGGGCTGGACCCGGATTCCGGCGACGTTGCCCAGCCCGCTGTCCAGCCGGTCGGCGATCTCACGGCGCCTCGCGACGAGGGCACCGAGTCGCCGTAGCTGGACCCGCCCGACTGCGGCGGCTGGCTCTGACAGGGTTGAGTTAGTGCCGGGATGGCGCATGACGGTGCAGTCCTCGTCGTAGGCGTTCTTGGCGTGGCGCTCGACGTCATCGGCTGGTGGCAGCAGGCCGGGGAATGGCGGCTCCGTACGCCGTTCGAAGTCCGCGTCCGGCTCGATCGCCCTGATGCGCCGGATCACCTCCGCGTGGCGATCGTCCGCCACGGTCAGCATGCCGCCCTCGCCGAGAGTCGAGATGTTCTTGTACGACTGGAAGCTCCAGCATCCGAAGTGGCCTAGCGTCCCTGGTGACCTCCCGTGGTAGCGGGCGCCGAGCGCGTGGGCGCAGTCCTCGACGACGCTGATGGAAGACTCGCTGGCTATCTTCATGATCGGATCCATGTCAGCTGGCGTCCCGCCGTGGTGGACGAGGTACAGGGCACGGGTGCGGTCAGTGATCAGGCCGGCGAATCTATCGGGCGAGATATTCAGGGTCTCGGGGTCGACATCGCAGAACCGGACGCGGGCAGGCGTGCCCAGGATCGGGGTTACGTTCGCCTGATAAGTCTGTGTCGCCGCGATGACCTCGTCGCCGGGCTGAAGGCTCAGCAGGTAGGTGGCGAACTCCAGGGCAATCGTGCAGTTTGTCAGCGTTAGCGCATGGCGGGCTCCGGTGTGGGCCGCGAACTCGGTTTCGAACGCGTCTCGCTCAGGGCCGCAGGACAGCTTGTCACCCGACTGCAGAACTCGCGCGACGGCTTCGATCTCGGCGGGACCGAAAGTGCTTCCTGCAGGCAGGTAAGGAACGGTGTACCGGTTAGCCACCACGGACGCCTCCGACGGCGGGCTGGCTCACGCTTACCCAGTGCTGGTAGGTGGAGAACGCAACGCTCGCCCATGTGGCCTGCGTGAGCTGGGCACGGGCCACCCGCTTCCGCTGGGCACGGCGCAGGGAACTGTCCGTGCTGAGCTTCACCGCAGCGTTGACGAAGTCCTTGGTGCCGCCAGCGAGGAGCACCGCGTCTCGCGTGGCGGGCGGGAGTCCTTCGACGCCGACGGGCGTGGAAACGGCCAGCGCGCCGCTACGTACCGCCTCGATCATCTTGACCTTGATCCCTCCGCCGACGCGCAGCGGGCACAGCATCAGGTCGATCTGATCCCAGAAACCCCGGAGGCGGTCAACCCACCCGAGCGGGTCGACGCCAGGTGGTACCGGGCGATCGGCGATCACCTCGCCGAGGCCCGATCCGGCGAGCACCAGTCGGCACCCTGGTAGCTGGTCGCGCAGCGCGGGAAAGATCTCGTCGAGCAGCCAGTCGAGCGCGTCCTGGTTGGGCGGGTAGGCGTAATTCGCCAGGAAACCGAACCTGATAGGCCCGCCGTCGCCGGCGACGCCTCGCCGCTCGGCGGGCAGGGCCAGCGGAATATGGTCGGCGCCGTTGGTCGAAACACGAACTCGCGCGTCTGGAACTCTAAGGAGTATCCGTTCCCGGTCCTCCTCAGACAAGGTGAGCGTCAGCGGCGCGCTCGCCCATGCGTGCTCCTCGGCGCTCCTGACGGCCCGCAGGTCAGCGCTCATGCCTGGGGTGAGGCGGTGATGGCCGGCGTACTGGCCGAGCAGGTGGGATTCGACGTTGTGCTCCACGACGACCGCTCGATGGCGGGCTTCATCGGGCAGGAGATGGAAAAGGTAATGCCCTTCGACGTGAACGACGTCGAAGGCGTCCTTTCCGCGCATCTGGCGCAGTAAAGCTAGCCTGACGGCGGCCGAGTCCCGTGTCGGATATCCGAGGCGGGGTCCGCGGTCGTCGTAAATGCGAACTTCGGTACCGGCGGGGCGCTGTCCCAGGGCGGCGCGGTCCTGCTCCGCCGACCGCGAGATGGCCCAGACGCTGACGTCGGCGAGGTGCGCGATCTCCGGTATGAGCGCGGCGTCGCGGACGCGCCCGCCGCTGGTGACCGGCCAGGGTCCGTGGTGCGTCAGGTACAGCACGCGCAGCCGTGGGTCCACGGTCCTCCTTGCCGTTGCGGCGATCCGCTCTCGCGGTGGCCGCCGATGACGTCATCTGTTTCCTACCTGATCGTTCCCATATGCCGCTAGTCATTAAAATGCCGCCTGGCTGCCTTTCGACTGACATTTCCCTGTCGCCCGCTAGTCACGGAAGCACCGGGCAGGTGTAATCAACCTGGGCAACCGCGAAGGAGTGGTGTCATGGTGCGGTCACGGTCCACGCTCCTGCGGCAGCTGATCAGCCAGCGCCGGCTGACCAGAGAGCAGACGATTGAGGTCTTAAACCGCAGGGCGGAACTGATGCGGGTCCGCGACTTTGCGCTGTCCGTGCGGCAGCTCGACCGGTGGCTGGCGGGCGATGTGGTCACCCTTCCCCGTCCATCCATGTGCCGGGTCATCGAGGAGGAATTCGGTCAGCCTGTTGAGCGGCTATTTGCCATCACCGATAACAGCCCCGCTCGCCGGGACTCGGCCAGGCCGGGCCTGCCGACGTCGGGGAGATCGTGCGCACGGCGGCGGCGCAGTCGGCGCGGTTCGGGCAATGGGCGGACTCTCTTGGTGTCGGCGATCTCGCGTTCGCCGTCCTCTGGCAGCGCCTCGGACAGCTAGCGGTCGACTACGTCCACGCCCCGATGGTGCCGGTCTTCACCGACCTGGTCTCTTTGCGTGACGATGTCTTCGAGCTGCTCGCCGCGCCGGATCCCGCGCAGGCCCGCGACCTGTACCTGCTGGCCGGCACTACCTGCGGCCTGCTTGCTCACGCATCCGGCAACCTTGGTCATCTCCGGGCCGCCCACACGCAAGCGTGCGCCGCTCTGATCTGCGCCAGGAAGGCCGATCACCCGACGCTGGCGGCGTGGGTGCTCGGAGTCCGGGCACTGCAGTCCGAATGGACCGGCCAGCCCGACGAGAGCCTCCGGTTCGCGTCGCAGGCTCAATCGCAGGCCGCCCGGGAGCAACTGACCAGCACCGTTCCCGCATGGCTGGCAGCGATTGAGGCACGGGCGCTGGCGCGGCGCGGGAACCGCGGTGAGGCGCTGGCGGCGCTGCAACGGGCAGCGGACAACCGGAGCCGGGTCCTTGGTCTCCTGGGTTACCGGAATGAGTTCGACCAAGTCGGCGGCATCTTGACGTTCACTGAAGTGAAGCAGCACTACTACGCAGGGAGGACGCTCCTGCGGATCGGCGAGTTCAGCGCGGCGCAGTCACACGCTCAACTGGCGATCACCGGTTACGCGGCCGGTCCCGCTGATCAGCGGTCATACGGTGACGAGGTGATCACGTGGGCGGACCTCGCGCTCGCGCGCGTCAGCGGCGCCGTCCCGGACCTCGAAGGCGCTGCGGAGGCACTGGCCGTAATCCGGGAACAGCCCGCCGACAGGTGCTTGCCGACCTTGCTCGGGCCGCTAAGGGACCTGTCCGTAGCGCTGTCAGAGCCGTGGGTAAGGGACACGCGCCAGGCGGCGGAGATGCGCGGACTGATAACCGACATCGCCACCGCATGCCAGCGTCCGGCAGTCGAGGTAGAGGCATGATCCAGCAGGCCGGGCGGTCGCTACCTGGCCCTCCGCCTGACCTGAACCACATCGTGGCCGAAGCGAGCCGGCGCGCGGGCGTCCAGTTGGGCCGCTTCCGGCTCCTGCGCCATTTCGCTACCGCCGTCTACCTGGTTGAGGACGTCCCGGTCGTCGTGCGAGTCGCTTACGGTGCCGGATCGGTCGAGCGATCTGGCCGTGCGGTCAAGGTGGCCAGATGGCTGGCCGCGCAGCACCTGCCGGTCACCGAGCCGGCCGCCATTCCCAGCGGCGTCGGCCAGCCGATCGTCATCGAAGGGCACGGCGAGGTCGCGGTCACTTTCTGGCGGTACTACCCGCAGCCAACCCGATTGCCAGCACCCGATCCCGAGGCGCTCGCGAGGATCGCACGCGCCTTGCATGACATCAGGTCCCCGTCACCGATTCCGCTGCCGTCCTACAAGCCATTGCGCTCTATCAGACGAGCTGTAAACGATTCTGCGGCGGCAGAGAGGCCCGGCGAGCAGCACATTGCCTGGCTTCTGCAATGGCTCGCCCAGCGCATCGGCGAGCTGCTGAGCGAGTACCAGACCCTGAGCTTCCCGCTCGGCACCGGCCTCATCCACGGTGACATGCACACAGGCAACCTTCTCTTGAGCAGCGGCGAGTACCCCGCCGTCCTTGGCGACTGGGATTCCGTCTGCGTGGGGCCGAGCGAGATCGACCTTGCGCCCACATTCAGCGCGCCACGATTCGGCCTGGATCCGCGATGTGTCGATCAGTTTGTAGCGGCGTACGGCTACGACCTTCGCGAATGGCCGGGCTACCCCACGCTGCGAGCCATGCGGGAGCTGAGCACGCTAACGGCACTGGTGCGTCTAGCGCCCACCGAACCTGCCGCAGCACGCGAGCTGGAGCACCGCCTGAGCAGCCTGTGGCGCGGTGACACAACAGTCGTCTGGACGCGCCAGTGACCAGCGAGTAGCGCGTTGCGCAATCAGCTAGCCGGTCCGGTCGTACGCCCAGATAGTTGTTCGCGTGCCGAGCAACCGGATGTGGAACCGGTCCCGCGAGCGCAACTGCGCCGGAACCACGGGCCGTGCTATTTCCGGGCTGAGCAATACCAGCTTGCCGCCAGGCTGGGTAACCCGGGCCATCTCGCCGAGGACGGACCGCAGCCAGCTGCTCATGTCTCCCTCAACGGTGAATTGCCGGCCGAACGGCAGGTTTGACACGCACGCGGCAACGCTTCCGTCCGCGATCTCCAGCTTGCGCGCGTCCCCGGCCTCGATGCGGGCGCCGGGGACGTTCTGCCGGGCGATCCGTATCGCTTCAGGGTCCGTATCCGAGCCCCTGACTTCCCAGCCAGCCGAGAGGGCCTCGCCGAGGATCGTTCCCGACCCGCAGCATGGGTCGAGCAGGACGCCGTCCGGGCTGCCCGCCAGGCCCACCATCGCCGCCGCCACCGTCGGTCGTAGTGCCCCTTCGCGCTCGGTCGCGCGGCCCTGGTGCTGGCGCATCCGCACGTCGGACAGCCGGAGCCCCGCGATGAAGCGGCCGGGAACGTACTCCGAGATCCACACCTCGATCTGCGCGGGATCCGCGAACCGCCACCTGGGCCGGTCCCGCTCTATCGCATCGGAGAACTGTCGGCGCAGCTCGGTACGCATGAACGAATGCTCTTGGAGGACACGGGCGATCACCCTGTACGTCATCGATCCGCTCAGCGGCCGGACCTCCTCGGCCCAGACAGACAATGCGCGCTGGACACGCTCAGGACGCCAGATCCGTCCGGCAATCCAGCCTGGCTTATCTCCCTCCGACCGAAGCGTCCGGCCGACCTCGACGAAGACGTCTTCGGCTGACCCGATGCCGAGCACGGCATCACGGGCACCGCGCGCCGCCTCGAAGATGATCAGGTCAGATCGCCCGTCGAACCCGGAATCCTTGACGGCGATACCCGGCAGCTCCGACAGCTCTCGGCTCACGATCGGCGCCAGCCCCTGGATGGCTGTCGCGAACATCCGGGTCACGCCAGACTTCAGCTCCGGTTGCTCTTGCCTGGCCTGCACCGGTCGGGCGGACCCTGGACGGGGCTGACGGCGATCACGTGAGGTCCGAGAAGCCGGTTGACCGGATTGCCTGCTCACGTGGACCACTTGCCGGACATAGAGAATGCGCCTGGACCGCCGTAGCGTGTCGCACCGGAGTACTGCCAGCTCATTGCACCACGCTACCGTCACCGGATTCCACCGATGTCGTCCAGGCCGACTAGCCGGTCGGCGGAGGTAGCCAGGTCCGGACGTGACCGCGTCGTGCCGGGGCTAACGCCACGCGCGGATCCTGAGTCGGCTCTCTGGTTCCGGTCGGCCAGGTAGCTGGTGCCGCTGGGGTTTCTCGGACCGAAGGCGGGCTCCTGGCGTGGAGCGTCGCGGCGGAGTACCTGGTCGCTGGTGCTGATAGCAGCCGTTCCTTGGGAGGCATCCTGGCGGGCATTACCTGCGCTGGGGGACCGCACTATTGGCGGGGCGCCTGAAAGTCGGCGCAGCAGGCCCGCCAGTTCCCGCGCGGACGGTGCGGTCACGAGCCCGGCTGAGCCTGCGAGCGCCCACCACTGCAGGGTCGAGCGGCCGAACCATGCTGGCGCGCCGCCGAAGCCGGTGCGTGCCGACAAGCCGCGCACCAGGAGCAGACCCCTGCCGTGCTCGGCCGAAGACCGCGCTCGATGCTCCCTCGAAGGCGCCCAGCTACACACTGGCCGGGTATCCTCTGCGCGAATCATCTGCCGTTGTCATCGGGCGGCTTTGTCCAGTACTCCTGAATCCGGGCGACGGCATCGGC
>Ga0307374_10004680_pt1 | contig 22660 bp, 31 predicted proteins | sample OX3MG_FD_202532 | JGI IMG/M metagenome (GOLD analysis project Ga0307374, IMG submission 202532) | Soil microbial communities from Risofladan, Vaasa, Finland - OX-3 | ecosystem: Environmental > Terrestrial > Soil > Coastal area > Acid sulfate soil | place: Finland: Risofladan, Vaasa | collected... | reverse complement strand
GGAAAACGCCCGACTTCTTAAACAGAAGGCTTCCAAGTATTCGATACTCGGCGTACTGATCGCGGGGATCGCGGTCATTTTCGCCACGCTCATCAGCGCGTATTTCAGCAACGGCAATTCACTGAGTGTGGCGGCAGTCGTCAACGCCCAGGCCAGCAATCCGGTGCTGTGGGTGCTGGATCTGCTGCCGTTCTTCTTCGCCTTCTGGGGCCAGTACACCAGTTCCATGCTGGCTTATGAAGGCGGCGCCATGGTCATGGATCAGACCAGCGAGTTGCGTACCCAGGCAGCCAGCCTCGAACAGCAGATCGCGCATCAGTCCACCCACGATGAGCTCACCGGCCTGCCCAATCGCATGCTGTTCACCGATCGTCTGGAGCAGGCTCTGCAGATGGTGCGTTCCGAGCATGAACAGCTGGGTGTGTTGATAATGGATCTGGTTGGCTTCAAGGAGATCAACGATACCCTGGGACATTACAACGGCGACCGTGTGCTCAAGAGCGTCGCCACCCGCATGCAGAACGTGGTCAGCGATACCACCACGCTGGCGCGCCTGGGTGGCGACGAATTCGGCCTGATCCTCACGTCGCTCTCCGGGCCGAAAGATCTGGAGAAGGTGGTGCGTAACGTGCAGAAGGCGCTGGAGCCCCAGGCAGTGCTCGAAGGTGTCACCATCCACCTGGCCGCCAGCATGGGTGCGGCACTGGCGCCGCAACATGGACGCGACGCCGATACCCTGATGCAGCGTGCGGATGTGGCCATGTATGTGGCCAAGGATGAGAAGCGCGGCTACATGCTGTACTCCAGCGATCTGGATGCACATAGCCCGCAGCGACTGACCCTCATCGGTGAACTGCGTCAAGCCATCCGCAACAACGAACTGCAGTTATTTTACCAGCCCAAGGTCAGCGGTTTAGACCGGCACATCCTGGGTGTCGAGGCGCTGGTGCGCTGGAACCATGCGCGTTATGGCATGTTGCAGCCCGACGAATTCATCCCCATGGCCGAGCGCACCGGCCTCATCAAGGAACTGACCAACTGGGTGTTGCGCAGCGCGCTCAAGGACATGGACTTATGGGATGCGGAATTTCCCGGCTTGGCGGTGGCCATAAATCTGACCACCCAAAATCTGCTGGATCCCGAATTCCCCAATGTGGTGGCCGGAATGCTGGCAGCACGCGAGACCACCCACGGCACGCTGTCCCTGGAGATCACCGAGAACGCCCTTATGGGCGACCAGGAACGCGTCATGAATATCATCACCCAGCTTTCCGAGATGGGCATCCATATCTCCATCGATGATTTCGGCACTGGCTATTCCTCCCTGGCCTATCTGACCAAAGTGCCGGTCAAGGACATCAAGATCGACCAGGCCTTCGTCATCGGCATGCACACCGTCACGAAAGACGCCATCATCGTCAACGCCATCATCCAACTGGCCCACAACCTGGGTCTCACGGTGACTGCGGAAGGTGTGGAGAGCGGTGAGAGCTTCGAGCGCCTGCGGGCACTAGGTTGCGATGCCATGCAGGGCATGTATATCAGCATGCCCATGCAAGCCAAAGAACTGATCCCGTGGATGAAAGACTGGCAGACGACTCTGACGCGCCAGGGGGCGGCCTAGGTCAGCGTTTCGCATTCGCTCACTCCCTGAATAGCACGACGACTCGGACTTACAAAAAAGCGTAAACTTGCGCCCCCACGCCCTGTCGGCGTATTCATTAATTGACTATAAGGAGGCTTAGCTATGTCCCTGACTATGTACCAGGCTTCGGTGCCGGTATTCATCCGCATGCTCACCAATTTATCTGCGGTCCTCAAGAAAGGCGAAGCCCACGCCCAAACCAAAAAGATCGAACCCGCCGTACTCACCGGCGCGCGCCTGGCGCCCGACATGTTCCCGCTGGTGCGGCAGGTGCAGATCGCCACCGATCAGGTCAAGGGCTGCGCGGCGCGACTCGCGGGCATGGAAGTGCCTGCGTACGAAGACAACGAGCAGAGTTTCGCGGATCTGTACGCGCGCATCGACAAGACCATGGCATTCCTGAAGAGCGTCAAAGCGGAGCAGATCAACGGTTCTGAAGACCGCAATGTGCAACTGCCGGTGCGCGACAAGACCATCACGCTCAAGGGCCAGGATTATCTGTTCGAGCGCGTGTATCCGAATTTCTTCTTCCACGTGACCACCGCCTACGCCATTTTGCGGCACAATGGCGTGGACATCGGCAAGGGGGATTTCCTGGGTTTGTAAGTAAGCGCTACATCAGCGTTTATTATTAACAGAGTAATGAATACAAAAAGGCCACCCACTAGCAAGGGCGGCCTTTTTCTATCGGGCTATACGATTAAATCCGGGTAAAGCAACCTGATATTAATCGTTCATCTGCCTATCAGCGCGCGTAACTATTGGCAGGGTTTTTATAGTGATCCAGCATGCGCTGCGCGGTGGCCTTCAGGTCATGGCGCAACGCTTCGGGCGCCAGCACTTCCACCTGGTCGCCGAAACTCAACAGCCACCAGCGCAGCTGCGCGGTCTGCATCACCGAGACGGTGATCTGCACGCGGCCGTCTTCCAGTTCCCGCAAGCGCTGGTCCTTGGAGAGCGGGGTCTCGGATATGTAGTGCGCGGCATTTTTATGCAGGATGGCGCGCAGCCGGATCAGTTGCCCGGAAGTGATGTCAAATTCGCCCTTGGTGATGTAGCTGTCTAGATCGAAATCCTTGGGAGTACGCGCCGGCGCATCGCTGAGCTCTGCATGCGTCATGCGGTGCACCACCAGGGTGTGCAATTCGGTTTGATCCGACAAGCTACACACCAGAAACAACACCGCACCACGCACCACCAGCCCCAGCGGATTGATGAGGTAATCCTCCTGGGTGCTGTGCGCCTGATAGCGCGCCCGGAAGCGGCGGTTGGTGAACAGCGCTTCGTAAACCACCGGCAGTACCGCCTCATCGATGTCCGGCGGCAACAGCGCCAGGCCGCTGGGGATGACGCGCACCTTGCGGGGCCAGTCGCCGAGGGCACGGTCGGAGATCTGCGCCAGCACTTCGTCGGCACTGCGCAATTGCGGTTCCAGGGCTTTGAGGGTGGAGTGCGGCAGCAGCGGCCGCAGGTACAAGTCCATGAGCTTCAGAGCCAGGGCCGCCGGTGGGCTCAGCCCCGGCACTTCCAGCGCGCGGCCGCCGCTCATCCACTGCCAGCCAAAAGGTTTGGAACGGGTGTCGCAGCGCAGCGGAAATACCGCCGACAGGCCTTTGAGGTCACGCTGCAGGGTGCGCAGATCCACATCGAAACCCTGTCCCAGGAGTCCCGCACGCAGGCTCAGGCTGTCCACCTTGCGGGGCGCATGCGGGATGAGCTTGAGCATGGCCCATTGGCGCAGAAAGGTGTCGGCCATCGGTAATCCTGGGTGACAGGGCGGCAGCCAGTATAAGGTACAGCGACAATTTGTGTCGTTTGGGCGTTAATGTAAACGACGCATTCTGTCGCTTAGGCGGGTTAGGGTGCAGGCATAAGAAACCAGTATTTACGGGCCAGGCATCCTCAACATGCAACCATCACCGCTAGCCATCACTGACACTCAAGCATCGCACTATGCCACCCCGGAGGAGTTGCCCAACCTGCTGTTAGCCCAGGCGCGCACAGTGCTCGATCAGGCGGATAAAACCGACAGCTGGCATGAAGGCCGGCAGTATATGCAGGCCGCCGTGCGCGAGGGCAGCAGTGAAGCCTGCCAGACCATGGCCTTCTGCCACCTGACCGGCGAGAACGGTTTCAAGATCGATCCGGCTGCGGCCCTCGAATACATGAATAGCTGGCGGCGTTCCGTGCTGCGCGCACTGCGCGCCAAGGTGGACAAGCTGCACCTCGACAGTCTGGAAAAGATCTCCGCGAAGTTCGCCGCTCTGTGGCGCCGCTGCAGCACCGAGATCACTCCCGATACTGCGCTCGCCCTGCTGGGGCACAGCATCGTCGGCTACCGCCTCTACCACCGTTATCCCGGCACCCAAGGACCCAAGGAGATCCTGGTGCTGGAACTGGACGACGGCAGCGCCGTGGAGATACTCAATTATTTCGGCACCATCGACCCGATCGGCAGCCGGGTGGTGGGCGGTCAGCATGAGCTGGATACCTACCGGCAGGATCACTGGAGCAGCCGCTTGAGCGTGGCCCTCGATGCGGCCAGCGATAGCAGCGCAGCCACGGCCGTGTACCACAATCACGAATTCGAAGTCTTCAAAAAATGGAGTGCCAGCGATGAAATCAGCGAATCCGATCCTCGGCATGCAGGTCGTGGGTCTCGATCTCAAATGGGCGAAGCGCCATGACGGCAGCCCCACCAGTGGCCTGTTCCTGATGTTCGATGACGGCACCTATTATGAGTTCCACACCACCAAGGGTCACCTGGAGATGGGCCGGCATCTGCCGCCGCAGCGTGACAAGGGTGCTGACGCGCATCTCGCCAATTATTATGTGGTGGCCTCCAGCCGCTTGCCGCCGCCGGCAGCAGCCAGCGCTGACGCCAAGCTTGTCAATCATTAGCCGCAGAGATTATTTATGACCTGGGGCGATCCCAAACGCACCAACTGGAACATCCCCGAGGATGCACGCATCGTGCAGGAGGATGACAGCTGGACTATCTATCACTCCGCCGCGCATGCGCGCCTCTATATATATCCAGCCGGCTATCATGTGCAGTCGCTGCCCCTGAACGCCGCGGATCTGCAGCGCCTGCTGCATATCCTGGAGTCATCGCCGAACCTGCCGGCGCAGCCGGACAGCACCGAAGCGCGGACCATCACAGCAACGCTTGACCACAAGCCGACCTGAAACCACAATCCCGGGCGCCTGGCGTATCATGATGCCCGCTCAAGGAGACCGGCTGGGATTGGCCTCGCACACTTGTAGATCCTTGATAACTCGGATGGATCCTGCTCTGCTAAATTCAACCTCAATAAAACAAGAGGAGCCCATTTATGAACATTAAACCGTTGCTTGATGCCTGGTCCCCAAGGTTGTTGAGTGTGCTGCGCATCGTGGTGGCACTGCTGTATATCGAACACGGTACTTCCAAGTTCTTCGGCGTACCCCAATCCATGGGCACCATCCGTCTGTTCAGCCTGATGGGTGCGGCCGGGGTGCTGGAGATCGGCGGCAGCATCCTGCTGTTCTTCGGGCTGTTCACCCGCCCGGTGGCCTTCATCCTCTCGGGGCAGATGGCGTTTGCGTATTTCCTGGCGCATGCACCGCACAGCCCGTATCCGCTGGTGAACCATGGCGAAGCCGCAGTGTTCTACTGCTTCGTGTTCCTGTATTTTGCCGCCGCCGGTGGTGGTGCCTGGTCGCTGGATAAAATCATCAGACACCGCGAATAACAACCTCAACGATCACGAGCCCCGGAGCGGCAGGCGCCGGGGCTGTGCTCAGGATGGGGCTGAATGTCTGAAAAAACGGGAGGCGGGGGATGGAACAGAAATCCACATTCGTGACAGTGCTGGCGTGGATCTTCATCGTCTTGAGCGGCTTCGGGTTGTTGATACTGGCCATGGATGCCGCCGTATTCTGGATGTTTCCGTTCGAAAAACTCATGGCGCAAAATGCGGCCCTCCATCCCAATCAACCACAGTTGCCGGCAGCGCTCATGGCGGCGCTGTTTCGATGGGGGATGGTGGTTATGCTGCTGTTGCAGGCCTGGGTGCTGGCGTCGGCCATCGGGCTGCTGCTGCGCAAGAACTGGGGGCGCATCTCCTTCATCGTGATCATGGTGATCGGCCTGGTATTCAACGGCCTGTATCTGCTGGTCGAACTCATGGCTGTGATCGGCATCCATTTCATCGGCAAAATGGCAGCGCCTCCGGGGATGCCGCCCGAGTTCCAGTCATTCATGCAGGTGTTCATGATCATGTTCATGGTACTTACCATCGCCATGCTGGTGCTGTTCGGCTGGATCGTGAAGAAACTGGTGTCGGAGGATATCCGCAAGGAATTCGAGAAGCCGGCGGACAAGCCGGGTGCGTTTGCGGCCTGACACGGGTGCTTACCGATAGCAATCACAATTTTTATGGCACTGTCGAGGAGTGTTGAACCAATCAAGCTCCAGGAATTAAGTCGGAACTCCACCCTGCGCCGGACGACGACACTGAGGCAGAGTAAGTCATCCCGGCCTGAAACCAAGCTCATGAAGGGGATGTAATATGTGGAAGCGGGTTGTCTTTGGTGCCTTCGGCTGCGCGGCGCTCGCGGGCTGCGCCAGCGTGAAACCCATCCAGCAGGATCAGCCGCTGATGCTCGCGAGTGGCGATGGGATTGCCGTGGTGCAATTCGATGCGCTCGATCACCTCACCCAGGTCCAGATCGTCTCCGCCCAGTCGGGCGGGGTGGCCATGAACATTCCCAGCGTCCCGATGGGGAAGAGCACTTTCCTGTTCGAGGTGCCGGCGGGCCGCTATTGCCTGCAGCGCTTCTGGTTCGAAAATATTCTCATCTACCAGAAGGACGGAAATTCGGACTGTTTCGTGGTGCCGGCGGGAGAGGTAGGCTTCAGCGGCATCTACTCCCCGCGTGGAGAACACGGACAGATTGTCACCGGCCAGGACCTGGACGTGGCCAGCGACAGTGCGGAACTGAAGCGCGACTATCCGCACATCGCGGCACAGTTTTTGAAACCGGAACCCGCGCCCGTTACTGCGGTAGCGCCGGCTCCCACAGTGCCGCCGCCGGCCGGCAACGACCAGGTTTCCACCTGGCTCCAGCACCAGACCAATCCGCTAGAGGACAGCGTGTATATGCGCAACAATACCCAGTGGCCGATCGCGATCACGCTGTTCGTGCTATATGATTGTGCCAACATCAAGCCAGCGTGCACCACCACGCATCCCGATTTCAAACTCGCGCCCCATCAGACCCGGATCTTCATGCAAATTGAGCCGGGTGATCCGCAGGGAGCGTATGCTTTTTACTACCGGTTCTCCTATCGATTTCAGATGTCCGGCCATAAGTAATCACGGCCGGAGTTTCGGAAGACAGCTTGAGCTGAAAGCGAGCTCTCGGGCTGCTATATTTCACAAGCGTATGCCGAGCACCGCAAACTGAAGCACTGGTCAAATTGAAAATAAAGCATGCATGCTGGATAAATTCATCTCCACAGCGATTATAAGTCTGGCGCTCAGTGGCGCCTGGAATGTGGCGAGAGCGGATTCCTTATGGTATCCAGTCGCTGAATCGAATCTGATCGTGGTGGGTACATTCGAGAAGTATTCTTTGCCGGATAAATCCAGTTATGGGCAGTTGCAGATACAAACGCATACCTTATTGAAGGGTGAGGCTGGTAACCGGGAACTTCAGATTCTATATTCCTGGAACAGGCTGTTGGATCCGGATCTGGCAGTGCGCTTGAAAAACCTTGCAGGCAAAACCGTGATTGCCTTCGTCATGATCGATTCTCAAAAAATCGATGGGCAACATCGTTATTATCTGACGCAGGATGCGGGTCCCATGGAGCTGGTGGAAGACACCCCCGCCATGGAAGATAAAGTCGTAACCGAAGTCCGGCTATTGAGCGTGCAAATAAACCGCATGCAATCAGCATTCCATGACATCGATCAGCATGATACTGCCGTCAAAGCCGCCATCGAAGATCTGGCGGCATTATTAGCCTATCGGCGTGAGCGCAGCTTGAATGCCCTGTTGAAACTCGGTTGCACTGCGGTGCCTTCCATCATTATCCACATGGATGATCATCGTCCGTTTCATGGAGTGCTGCAGTTGCAGAACAATGCGGCAGGCGCTTCTGAAGCATCGCGGAGCTATGCACCCAAACAAGTCATGGATGCACTGGCGGCGATCCTCGATCAGATCACCGGCATGAGTTTTCGTGGTATTGGAAACGGCCAGAGCGATGCGCAACGCCGCATCGAGTACCAGGGTTGGATGAGCTATCTCGCCAATTACTATGCGGGCGGAGAGCCTGTCAGCGGAGCCGGTTCATTGGCTTGCTTGCATTAATCGGCAAGAGCGGACTTCTGGATCGGCAGACGAATAGTTGCAGGGCCGGTTGTGTTGAATGCAAACAATACTCGGTGCTTTTCCCTGAGGGTGCATTAGGGTAAAACCTGTAATCGACAGTGGCGCAGCACCAGAAAATCAGCCACATCAAGCCTGCATTAACCTATGCCTGAAATTAGGCTATTAAACGGCTGGTTTTTGTAAATGGATTATGTCGTTTCATCAGCCAGGGGAAGGCCAGGACATCAAAAAGTTAATCGGTTTTAATCATTGACCGGCATTACACACAGGCATAATAGACGCACGCTGACAGTGGTTAGTCCCGCGCAACTGCTTACCAACCTCACACTCGTTCAGGAGAGTCCGATGAAATCCTTAAAATATCTGGTTTTATTGGCAGTGGCGGCGCTGGTTGGTTGCGGTGGCGGTGGTGGAAGCAGTTCAAGTTCAACCGGCACTAATCCGGTCACCTACGATATTCAGGGTACCTGGAGCGGTACTTACAATATTAGCGGTGGAACTGCCAACCCGGTGACGGCAGAGATCGCACAGAGAGGTTACGGCTTCTTTTACGATAATACCGGTGTCGTCTATGTGCTGCCGACCCTGGACGGTGGTCCTGTCTTGAGCGGCACCCTTACAGCCTATGCCCCGGCCGGCTACACCTTCCAGAATGGACAGACCATGGAACAATTCAGCGTTACCGGCAGTGTCTCGAATACCACCATCAGCGGAACGTTCAGCGGCAACGGCGAAACCGGTTCATTCTCACTGACCACGACTACGGCCTTCAGCGGCACGCCATCGATCATCGCCGGCCAATGGCAAGGCTATTACGCCGGCACCAGTTCATCGGCCGTGGATATAACCATGAATGCAGACGGCAGCTTTTCCGGTAGCGATGCATTTGGCTGCACGATCACCGGAACCATGACGCAGATTCAGAGTGCCAATTTATTTCAAGTCACGGCGGATAGTAGCGGAAACGGATGCGCCGGCCCGCTCAGCGGCCTGGCTTTTGAGAGCACCTCGGATTATTTCAACCTGTTTGGGGGCGCGAGCGGTACGTATTATTACGTCGGCGTTTCAAACACCAGTAACGCCTTCGTTGCGGAATTTCTGGCTCAATAAATCAATAAATCGGCTGGAATATTCCTGAGCGGGCGGGCAGCGTCCATGCCACTAGTCATATGCGCGTTCACCTGACTGGTCACCGATAGCAAAACCTGCCGGCCCTTGGCGGCACTCGTCTACGCATCGCCTCAGCTTATCGTTTGAAACTTACCGTGTAACGGTATATGCTTTTGCCATGATCAAGAGCTTCGGAAACCGGATGACCGAAGCCCTGTACCAGGGAGATTACCCTGCGGCCTTTAAGTCATTCCGCAAGGTAGCAGAACGCAAACTGCAAATGCTGGATGCGGCCAAGGCGTTGATTGATTTGCGCTCGCCGCCCGGGAACCGCTTGGAAAAGCTGTCGCACGACCGCGCCGGACAATACAGCATACGTGTCAATGATCAGTGGCGTGTGTGTTTCCGTTGGCAGGACGGTGATACTCACGATGTTGAGATCGTGGATTACCACGATTAGGAGATGAATATGAATGTACGTAACAATATGCGCCCGATCCATCCCGGCGAAGTGCTGCGGGAAGAATTTCTCGCGCCACTGGATATCACTCCGCACGCGCTGGCCATGCAGTTGCGGGTTACACCGTCGCGCATCAACGAGATCGTGAGGGGAGAGCGCCCGGTGACCATCGAGACGGCGCTGCGGCTGGCGCGCTTCTTCAACACCACGCCGGAGTTCTGGGTAAATTTGCAGCAGACCTATGACTTGAAAACCTTACCGAAGCCTTTGCTGAAAGTGGTTAAGCGCGATATAAAGCCGCTGGTAGCTTGAATCCAAACTGAGTATAAGAAAAAGAGAAATTAAATTGATGACGGATCGATTCAACCAAGCGCTAGCGTATGCTGAAAAAGTGCACCGCAGCCAGATCTTGAATCACAGGCTCAGAATCAATCTGTGGGGATAGGTCAGGCTCTGACTCGATTGACCCGTGCCATCCAGGTGATAGCATTATCCGGGCTCTAGGACTTAAAACTTATGGAGGGAGTTATGCAGAACAAACTCACGGGCTTATTGGTAACGCTTGCGGCGATCTTGGCTACTGGCTGTGCTGCAGTGGTGCAACCGAGCTATCAACAGCCACCTACTGTGGTTAACCCCGGCAAAGTCGTCTATGTTTCTCTATCGGCGGCGCCGGATATCAAAACTGATGATGAGGATTACAGCAACTCCATGACGGAGTTCAAATCAGAGCTTACTCAAAAATTCTCAGAGTCTCTCCCCGGTACAAACCTGGCTTTTAGTCCGCCACCCGCAGGCAGCAACCTTGGTGAGCAACTGAATATCACTGTAACCGATTTCAATTATGTGTCAGGTGCTGGCCGCTTCTGGGGTGGAATATTCGCTGGGCATGCGAAACTGCAAGTGCATGTGGTGATCACTGATTTGAAGGACGGCAAGCAACTGGACGATGCCAGCTTTGGAACTTCATCGAGCAATGGGGAAGGCGTTTTCGGGGCCACAACATCACGGCAACTTGATAGCGTATCGTCTGCGATTGTCAGGCTGTTCGGCGGCCAGGTTCCCAGCACATCTACGCAGTGAGGTTCGAACAGGATCAATAGTGTCAGTCTCGATTGATCCATTTCTAGCGCAATCAATTTACGCGGTTTGCTTGAGATGCCCTGACCGCTAACCTCAAGTCTTAAACAACGCTTGGTATCCCCGCGGCTCGGAGCGCAGGTACTGCTTCGGTACCACCACCTGATCGCCCAAGCGCGCGGCTACTCAAACATCCCATCAGCTTGTTTATATGTAGCCTGTAGGCTACAGTTAGCGAAGCTACAAATCTAGGCATATTGGCGACAACGATGAGAAGCAGTGCTTATAAAACCTCGGACTATCTGAAGAGCCAAGCAGATGTGGTGGCTTACCTGAATGTTGCGCTCGAGGACGGCGAGCCGGCCGTGCTTCTCGAGGCGCTGCGCAATGTGGCAGACGCCAAGGGCGGTATGGGTGCACTCGCAAAAGCCACGGGCATGAGCCGGGAAAGTCTCTACCGGACGCTCTCGCGCCGCGGTAACCCCAAGATCAAGACTGTGATGGAGCTACTAAGTGCCCTTGGACTCAAGCTTACGATTGCGCGGCAAAAGGCAGCATAGTCATTGGCCATCTGTCTAAGCAGCCCGCCGAATCCGCAGATCCACACTCAGGCCAGACAGGCTTGCCAGGTTAACCAGGGCATCAGCTCCCGGGCTCCTTGCAATATCTCATATTGAGATATACACTTCACGCGTGCATGTCATAACAAGAAAGCGGCTAAGGGATTTCGCTGCCAGGCACAGGGAAGCGACGGGGCCGCTGGCCGTGTGGTACACCATCATGGCCAAGACTGATTTCGGCTCGTATGCAGAACTCAGGCGCGTATTTGGATCGGTGGATAAGGTTGGGAAGTTCACCGTCTTTGATATCAGCGGCAACAAATACCGGTTGATAGCCGCGATTCATTACAACCGTAAGAAGGTTTATATCCGGCATGTATTGACGCATGCCGATTACAATCAGGACAAGTGGAAGGAGTAACGATGACCGCCTACCAGATGAAAGAAGTTGCCCGGGAGTACCGGCGGCTGCGGGCCGTGGTACCGCTCGGCACGCTGCGCACGAACAAGGACTATGCCCGCGCGACCGAGATGCTGGATGCGATCCTCGACGAGATCGGAGACGACGAGAGGCACCCACTGGCAGAGTTGGCCGATGCGCTCAGTGTGTTCGTTGAAAAGTACGAGGCTGAACATGTCCGGATTCCGGAGGCTAAACCAGCCGCCGTGCTCAAGTTCCTGATGCAGGAACATGGCATGCGGCAGGCCGATCTCCCGCAGATTGGGAGCCAAGGCGTGGTTTCCGAGGTGTTGGCCGGCAGGCGTTCACTGAATTCCCGGCAGATCAAGCGGCTTGCCAAACGCTTTGGTGTCTCGCCCGCGGTATTCGTCTGAACGCCCAGAGGCAATGGGGTCAATATCCTTTTTGTTAGATTAATAAAACTTAAGCAGTCGTGCTTACAGCCTGAAATTCTCACCAAGGTACACTTGCCGCACTTGCTGGCTGGCGAGGATGGTCTCGGTTAACGTTATACGGCGCGCCGAACCCGTAGATCCACCTGCAGGCCCGCCAGGCTTGCCAGATCTTCTTCAGTGATCCAGCTACTTGCTACCAGTTCTATCCATAGGCACATAGGGTTGATACAGCTTCCCCCTCTGATAGTATCTATTCATTATATATTCACGTATCATCCAGTCATGTCGAAATCAGGCAACAATGTGGTGGACCTTGAGGGGCAGGTGTTAAATCTGTTGGCGGCGCATCCTGGGGGTATCTCGAGTCCCGCACTCAGGAAGCTGCTCAAACCCTCGGTCAGCCAACCCACGCTTTCACGGCTGCTGACGCGCTTGCGTGCCCGGGGCGCGGTGTTCAAGACCGATGCGGCTCGCGCTACCCGTTACCATTTGGTCGGGGGCCGCGTCGGCGCGGCCGAGCTGCGCAGTCGCCTGTTGCATGCGCAGGTGGCGAAGCGCCTGGTGCATGATCCACGGCTCAAATCCGTAGCGATTAAGCGGCTTGCAAAGATCAGGCAGGCAAATCCTTCCGGCCGGCCTTATCACCAGCGCTGGGCGGAACTACTGGATTCCGATATGCCTAGGCTGCTGCGGGAGATGACCGAAGATTCCGAACGTGGGGCGGCGCTGCGCAAGGAATCGCCCTTCACCGTGCTTTATGATCCTGCACTGCGCAAGCGCTTGCTCAAGAGTCATTCGGTGCGCGGCTCACGATGAATCGCCAGCAACTGGAATACGCCATCCGAGAGGTGGGCCGCAGGTTGAAGCTCGATTATTTCTATGTGATCGGTTCCGCAGCAGTATTCGCCAGTATCCCGGACGCGGCAGACGCAGCAGTGACCGGCACGCGCGATGTGGATGTCATCCCATCACCCGCCGATACGTCCAAGATCGGCGTCCTCGCGGATCAGATCGATTTTGTGCTCGGTGAAGGATCGGATTTTGATAATGAAAACGGCTTCTATATACAGGGAGTGGATAATTCCACACCGGCTTTCGCTCCCAAGAATTGGCAGCAGAGAGTCATACCTATCCGAACCGGCGGGGTTATACCGGCTTGTGCATGGAAATCCATGTTCTGGCATTATCCAAGTATGGAGCGGGGCGCGAGAAAGACCGGGATTTCACGCGCTTGCTGGCCAAAGATGGGCATATGCAAAAACAGATATTGCTCGAGCGATTGGAGGATGTTGAAGCAGATCAAGCCAAGCATGCGTTAATACGTGAGCGTATTAATTCGGATTGCGGTTAACGGCAAACCATTAACAACTTTCGTGTTTAATCAAGATCAAGTTCATTAGGCTCAGACTCGATCGATTCTGTTCTAGCACAGTCAGTTCTCCCGGTTTGTTTGAGATTCTCTGACCGCTAACTTCAAGCCTTAAACAACGCTTGGTATCCCCGCGGCTGGGAGCGCAGGTACTGCTTCGTTGCCACCACCTGATCGCCCAAGCGCGCGGCCGCGCACCGCAGTCCCGCCAAACGCACCTACTGTTGATCTGCACTCCATGTGCCCTTTCCGGTTTGTCCCATCCCCGTACACGACCAGGAACCAGAAGCGTGAGCGCCATGCTGTTTGCCGGTTGACGACTTGAAGTTGCCAACAAACTTGCAGGTGATTTTGGCTAGTCCGAGTGAACCATTGAAAGTCGTGGCGCCGGAAAAATCCACGCTGCCCGCACCCTGACCGGGATCCGTCACTTTCATGTCGCCGTTCACCACGGAAAATGCCACGGCCCCCATGGCGGCGTTACCCGCGAATGTGCCGCTATAGGTTCCATGATACGAGCCATCGTATTTGCTATTGGTGGGCGCATGAGCCAATGCAATCGGCCCTGCGGCGAACATGCCGATTATTACGGCCACACACAAAAGCGGAGACACTTGATACCCCATGATCTTCATTTTTCATCCTCCAGGCTGTGATTGTGGATAACCACGTTCTCATTCGAGGCTCTGAAAACACCGTGGCATTATATCTATCCATCAAGGAAATGGAGTCAGTGCCCTTAATTCGATTCCATTTTCATGCCAGCCGCTTGCCGGGGGCCACACGGATTGGGCCTGCGTGGGTGCACTTAGGAAGTGGTTACCGGTGCTAGGATAGTATCCAGCTTAAATCTACATTTGATACCAATAATTCTAGGGAGGGCGCGTCATGATCTGCTTGAAAAAGTCTTTGCTGTTTATCACTTCTGTTCTCCTGATCGCCATGGGTTCGGTCGCGGCGCATCCGCCGGCAAAAAGCGCGGCCTCGGAGTTGGCGGCGCTGCAGGCGGTGGACCAGGAATGGCTGCATGCCTACAACGCCGGTGACGTGAACAAGCTCACCAGTCTGTATGCCAAAGATGCAGTACTGCTGCCTCCGCGGGCGCCAGCGGCCCACGGCCGCAGCGCCATCCACGTGTTTTTCGCGCAGGATGTAGCCGCATCCCAGAAGGCCGGCGTCACTTTCCATTTGGGTGCGCACCCGGACGGCGGCGTGGTGGGCGAGTGGGGCTGGTGTTCGGGGACTTACAGCGTCACCGACAAGTCCGGCAAGGTCGTGGACGTGGGCAAGTACCTGTCGGTCTCCCGCAAAGAGGCCGGCGCGTGGCACTACGTGCGCGACACCTGGAACTCGGACGGGGCCATGGCGGCCAGTGCCGGCAACACCGAGTTGTAACGTCGTTCTCGCGGGCTGAATCAGGCTCATAAAACTGGATTCCGGCGATCGCCGGAATGACTTAGGTTTGTGGGGCCTGTAAGCTTTAATTAAGTTACTTATGCTAATATAATTGGCATAACTTACTTAATAGAGCTGGCTATGAACGATCTGCGTGAACAATTCCTGGAGCGCCTGACCCGGGCCCTGTTCCACAAGAAGGGCGAGGGTTTCGTGCTCAAGGGCGGCGGCGCCATGCGTGCGCTGTTCGGCGTGGAGCGCCTGACTAAGGACATCGACCTGGATTTCACCAATCCCAAGCGCAGCGCCGACTCGCTGCACCACACGGTGAAGCACGCCATCGACTCAGCGGCGCGCGCACTGCCGCTGCGCGAGCTCACGGTGTCGGAGCCTGGCAAGGCGGAATCCAGTCCCAAGTGGAAGATCAATTTCGCCGACGCCGCCGGCCAGCGCTACCACCTGGAATTGGAAGTTTCGCGGGATGCACGCCGCGTTCCGCCCGGTGCCGTGTTGCAGCAGCCGTTCACGCCACAGGCGGCGGTCGGCATTCCACGTTTCTGGGTGGACATGTACGACAAACCTACGCTCACCGCCACCAAACTGTCGGCGCTGTTGGGGCGCGAGACCGCCCGCGATGTGTACGACCTGGACCTGCTGATGATGGCGTCCACGGCGCCTACTCGGGAACAGCTGCGTTGGGTGGTAGAACGTGCGCACTTGCAGGGCCAGGATCCGCTGGCGGTGCTGCACGCGCATTTGCAGGCGCTGGATTGGCGGCGTTACCAGACCGAACTGCGCGACAGCCTGCCGGCAGAGACCGCGGCGCGCATCGACGAAGCGGAATGGAATGCACTGCGCCGGCGTGTTGACGACTACGCAACCCGCCTGCTGGAAACCTTATGAAACCCTGGCAGATTGAATTCGAAGCGCGTCTGGGTGCCGCCCAGTCGCCGCCGGTTTTGAGCCGCGACCTGCTGTTGCGCATGGCGCGCAGCGCTCACGGTCGTGCGCTGCCGGCCAGCAGCCTGAGCCACTGGCTGAAATCCGCGCAGGCGCGTGCCAAACTCACGCGTGTACAGCGCGGACTGTATCTCAATGCCTTCCGCACCCCGTCGGGCACGCTGGCGGATGTGACCGGTTGGCTGCGCAGCGATGCGGTGGTCTCGCTCAATAGCGTGCTGGGCGATGCGGGGGTGTTGAACAATCCATCCCGCGTGGTGACTGCGGTGGTACCTTTGGATGGGGTTGCACCGCCGCGGCTGGGACGCAAGCACACGCATGCGGGCCTTTTGCATTTCTTCGGTGTGCCGCGTCGCGTCCTGGAAGCCGGGGAGGCTGCCGATCGCTTGCAGGCGCAAGCCGGCCTGGAGCATGTGCGCGCCACGCCGGAAAAGGCGCTGATCGATTGGTTATATCTGGCGGCCAGTCCGCGCAGCCACCGCACCTGGCCGGTGCGCGGCGACTTGGATGTCGCATTACTGGACAAGCAACGGCTGCGGAGACTGGCGCGCGCCGCGGGCGTGGAGGACATCCTCGATGACTGGCTGGCGGGACCCGCTACCGTCTGAGAGCAACGGGAAATCTGATTTTCTGTCACCGCGGTGGCAGCAACAGCGGGCAATCCTGCAGGAGCGATGCTCCGATACTTGCTAGCGCATGCAATGGGTCAGGTCTTGAATTATCCGTGTAAGTATCGATACCCGATATCGCCATGAAGATCTCATAATATGAAACTGAATTGGTTCAGGAAGTCATTGCTGCTCCTGGCATCTGACGGCTAGGGGTAAGCTGCGATAGCAGCGAACGGTCATACAGGGACGTGTGTCCTGGACTTTCAAGAACGGCAGAAAGCCCGCTTGAAAGGCGGAAATGCAGGTTTGGCAGGAGCATGAATCTACCTGCCTCTTGCGGCATGCGTACATCTCTGTACATCACAGCCGGTGTGAAATACTCTGAATAACTAGGATCTGCGACCTTCGAGTATTTATATGAAAAAGATCAAACACGAAACTGAACTGGTCCATGAAGCGATTGTCGCGGGCGTCAAATACGCGGAGAAACGCGGTGCCGCCATTTTCGAGCCCACGGATTCGGCCGCCGACAAGATTCTTTATATTTATCGATTGCTGGTACACGATAAACTGATCCAACCCTTGCCGGAAGACCAGGTCTCGCAGCAAACTATGCGCCACAAGCTGGCTATCTGGTATTCGAAACAATTACCAAAAGATCACCCCTTATTGAATTAGTCCAAGCACTAGTTCGTCGACTTAAGCAGCCCGCCGTACCCACAGATTCACACGCAGGCCCGCCAGGCTTGCCAGATTCACCAGGGCATCTAGGCTGAATTTGTCGATACGAACGCGCAGCAGGTCGTTGAGCCGGGGCTGGGTGATGCCGAGCTGTTCGGCTTTCTCACCCTGGTGCCGGTCTTCTGTTTTACACGCTCCTGGAGCGCAATCATGATTTCCGCACGAACTTTCATATTGGCCGCCGCTCCACGGGTATTCTCCAGGGCATCCCACACGCTGTTGAATTTCTTTACTGCCATGTTCATTTCCTCACGCTACCTGAATTTCGATGCTAGATAGTCACGTGAGATGGTGTGGTAAAAGCCGGCGGTAATGCCAAACAGTGATGATATCTATGCGATCGGCCAGGATACGATAAATGATCCGATACGGCCTGATCAAGAGCTCACGTAAATCAGATTGATTAAACTCTCGCAATACATGACCGCTATGAGGCAGCTCTGCTAGTCGCCCTGCTGAAATGATGATCCGGGAAACTGTTGTGTATGCGGCTTCGGCAGAGTAGTGATTAAGATAGGCGCGTATGGCCCGAAGCTCGGCCAAGGCTTCGTCCGTCCAATGGACTTTCATTCAGCGATTCCAAATTCCTTTAATACTTCCTCGTGCTTTTGAGTTCGTCCGGCGTCGCTATCACTGATACCCCGCTCGATGGAGCGGCGCAATTCTACTTGGTAACGGACATCATCCCACGTGGCGCCATCGGCCAAATGATCCGCCAAGTTGTGAACTTGCTGTTTTATATCGCGCACTGTACTCATGTTTGTCTCCTTGCATCCATGCTTTGATTCATTTTAATAGGTTATGGCACGATATCCAATTGCGGGAACTACCACCAGGCGAGTGGCTTGAATCAGGTATTCTACTGGGGCTCAATCAGCCCGCAATAACCGGGCCAGATGCGGGCCTCGGCAGGATGGCAGTCCCAGCCGGGCATGTGTTGCTACTATAATTGCTGCTGAACAAACTGGGCCGGTCTCCTGGTTATAAGGCCGGGGTCCGCACAAAACTCACGCTATGTCAGTTACACCACGAGCGCCTGATGCCAACCACTGACGGTTCTGAGCGACGCCGTTTCCGGCGTTTCCGCTTCCCTTCCATCATCCGCATCCGCGATGGCGAGCGCGCACACGATTGCAGGATTATCGACCTGTCGTCGCGCGGCTTTCGGGCGCGTTGTCCGCGCGATTGGCAGCCGCACAGTGGCACCCACTTTGCGGTGGAATGGCACTTGGCGGATATCATCAAGCTGGAGATGCAGGCCGACGTCATGCGCGTCAAGAACGGCGTCATCGGCTGCCAATGGCAGGCTCACGATGCGGAAAGCGCCGCGCACCTGCAGCGTCTGATCGAAATCAGCGGGTTGCGCAAGCAAGCCCGGGAGCGGGAGCTGCAGGCCTTGAAAACCCAGAAGGCGCAGGCTCAGAAATAACCAGAGCCCAAACCTGATCGGTTCATGTCACTCATAAACCCCACACTTCAAAACACCAGCGCGCTCACGCAAAGGGTGTGTAGCATCCAGCTGCAGGTGTTCCGCAGTTTCTTTACGATCTTCTGCAGCCTGCCTTGCCTGCTGCTGATCGCCTATCTGTTACCCAAACTCACGTCCTTCATGGCTTTCGGTGCCCAGACTTCCGGCATGACGGTACTGAAGCTTTTGATCCTGTTGCCGATCGTGGCGGTGTTCATGGCTATTGGTTACCTGGCGGTGATGCTGGCGGCCATCGGCAATGTGTTTGTCATCCGGCTGGCAGTTCCGCAAGTGCGTGCTGCCGACGCCCACACCACCTTGATGCAGTTCTATTCACATCCGCGCTGGGTGAATTTTCTGTGGGGCGGCATGCAGAAGAACAAACACTTGATCCGCTGGTGCCAGCGGTTAACGGCCGCGAGCATCGCCATGGCCTACGGCAGATCAAAAATCTGATAACTGAATGGGTTCAACAGCAGCGGAGCTTTAAAGTTGTGGTTCCGCGGAATGCTGCGGCCGCGCACCGGGGCAGTGTGCGGTATCGCTCCCCGATTATGCATGCCCCGCGGGGTAGCTGCCGGCTGTGTGACGGTCTGGTCGCCGCACGCCAGCCATCGTCTGGCAAACATCAAAGGCCAAAATGTTCTGAGCCTGAGCTGAAATAATCCTCGAAGGTGGTGTTGCCTTGCTCCATGACAAACTTCTCGCGCAGTTCATCTTTAATCTGGACCTGATTGCGCGCCTTCGCGACTTTAGGGGCAGCCTTCACAGCCTTGGCGCGCATGGGCTTGTTGGCCTTGTTGGCGGCTTTGGCGATGCGGCGGACTTTCTTGGCCTTCGGGTCGGCTTTCTTTGCGGTCTTGGCACGACCGCGGGATGCGGTTTTCTTAGCCATGCGGGTGTCCTCGATCAGTGACTGGGGCATTGAATTTACCTAGATAATCTTACTGTTGTCACCTCAGCCCGGCCTTGATCCAGGTCAAGCTTCCGGGGCCGCCCCGGGCTTGGACCCGCCGGGTCAGGAGCGGGCAGTTGGCGGCATAATCGCCAACCGGGAAAATTATCCGCGCATAGTCCATAATCGGCGCTCGCCTTACGATAAATCCGTCTACCAATCCTGCAGGAGGTTGAGTCATGCAGCGTTTCACCCGTCAATTTAATATCACCAATTTAGTATTGGGCCTGTTTACGGCCATCCTCACGATCACCGCGGTCTCGGCGGCTACAGCGCCGCCAACGGATGTCTCACTCCTGAGCAAACTCGAATGGCGCAGTGTCGGCCCCTACATCGGCGGACGCGTGGTGGCCATCGCCGGCGTGCCCGGGCAGCAGAATCTCTTTTATATGGGTGGCGTGGACGGCGGCGTGTGGCGCAGCACCAACTACGGTCTCAGCTGGAGCAACCTCACCGACGGGGCCCTGCCGGGTTCCAGCAACAGCATCGGCGCCATCGCGGTCGCTCCATCCAATTCTAAAATTATTTATGTTGGCACCGGTGAGAGCGATATCCGCGGCAATGTGATTACCGGTGACGGCGTATTCCGCTCCGATGATGCCGGCAAGACCTGGAAGGCACTCGGCCTCGAGGACACGCATACCATCAGCGGTTTGGTGATCGATCCGCAGAATCCCGACATCGTGTATGCCTCATCCATGGGCCATGTGTTCAAGTCCAACGACGAGCGCGGGGTGTTCAAGTCGATGGACGGCGGCAAGACCTGGAGCAAGGTGCTGTATGTGGACGCCAATACCGGCGCCATCAATTTGGTGATGGACCCGAAGAATTCCCAGGTGTTGTACGCCGCCCTATGGCAGGCGTATCGCACCCCCTGGAAACTGGAGGATGGCGGCCCCGGCAGCGGTCTATATAAGAGCATGGACGGCGGCGCCCACTGGACCGAGATCTCCGACAACCCGGGCTTCCCCCAGGGGATATTGGGACGCATCGGCGTGAGTGTGGCAGCCAGCAACCCGCAGGTGGTGTACAGCATCGTGCAGGCCAAGGACGGCGGCGTGTTCCGCTCCGAGGATGGCGGCGGTCACTGGACGCGGGTAAATGACAACTGGAGCCTACGCCAGCGCGCTTTCTACTATATGAGCATCTATGTGGATCCCACCAACCCGGACGTGGTGTATGCGCCGGAAGTGGACGCCCTGTGGGTATCGCGCGACGGCGGCAAGAATTTTTCCAAGCTGCATACGCCCCACGGCGACAACCATATCGTGTGGATTAATCCCAATGATCCCAACATTCTGCTGGAAGGCAATGACGGCGGCGCCACGGTTTCGGTGGACGCCGGCAAGACCTGGAGCACGGAACACAACCAGCCCACCGGCCAGTTCTACCATGTGGCATTGGACGATCAGTTCCCGTTCCACATCTACGGCGCGCAACAGGATGAAGGTTCCTTCGAAGGACCGAGCGCCACGCCCGATGGCATGATCCCGCTGGGAGACTGGAAGCGTGTGGCTTATGGTGAGAGCACCTTCATCGCGCCCAAGCCCGGCGATCCCAATGTCACCTTCGGCAGTGGTTACTACAGCATCCTGATGCGCTACGACATGGCCACCGGCCAGTACCGCGGCGTCAGTCCTTGGCCCAATTACCAGGAAGGTGGTTCCGCCGGCGAAATGAAATACCGCTTCGGCTGGACCCATCCGATCCTGTTCTCGGTGGTCAACAAAAAAGAATTACTGGTGGCTTCGCAATACGTTCTCAAGAGCAGCGACGAAGGCGCCACCTGGACACGCATCAGTCAGGATCTGACACGCAACGATCCGGCCACCGAGATGCCCAGCGGCGGACCGGTGGATCTGGACCAGTCTGGTGCGGAGATCTTCCCGGACATCTCGGCGCTGGCGGTCTCACCGCTGGATGGCAAAGTCATGTGGGCCGGCTCGGCTGACGGTCTGGTACACATCACCACCGATGGCGGTAGTCATTGGACCGACATCACTCCCAAGGAATTGCCACAGTGGGCGCAGATCAGCTCCATCGAACCTTCGCACGTGGCCAAGGATACGGCCTATCTGACGGCTTCGCGTTATATGTGGGACGATTTTCATCCCTACGTGTTCGAGACCAGCGACTACGGCAAGCACTGGCAGATGCTGAACAATGGCGTTCCGGATGATCAATATGCATTCGTGATCCGTCAGGATCCCTCCGATTCAAAACTATTGTTCCTGGGTACCAAGAACACCGTGTACACCAGCTTCGACGGTGGTGGGCTGTGGCAGCCACTGGCGTTGAATCTGCCCAAGGTGCAGGTGCGCGATCTCAAGATCGACACGCGCCAGGGCGATATCGTCGCGGCTACCCACGGGCGCGCCTTCTGGGTACTGGATAATCTGGCGCTGCTGGAGCAGATGACCAAACCAGTCAACAGCGGTGCGGAAGTTGCGCAAGTGTTCGCGCCGCAGACCGCCTGGCTGACGCATGCCTATGGTGCCAGTGAATATGCCAAGCGCCTGCATGACGCCGGCAGCAATCCAGAGTTCGGCGCCAGTGTGTTCTTCCAGATACCGGCCGGTTACGACGGCAAGACCCCGGTGAGCCTGAGCTTCCTGGATGACAAGGGCCGGGTAGTGCGGCGTTTCGATCTGCATCTGAAGACCAAGACGCCGGAACAAGCGGATGCCGTAAAAGACAATCTGGTGCCGACGCAGAGGAAACAACAGGCCGAGGATAAGCTCACGGCCATCACACCCGGCATGAACCGGTTCCAGTGGGATATGCGTTATTCGGATGCAGTCGAGGTGAACGGTTTCCAGGCACCGATCGCGGCCGGCGGTGAAGATGATGAGGTGGTTGGGCCGGAGGTATTGCCGGGCCACTACCGGGTGGTGCTGGATTATGGCAGCCGCAAATCCACGCAGCCGTTCATGATCGCGTTGGATCCGCGCCTGCATCCGGCCCGCGGCGCACTGGAGGCGCGTCTGGCGCTGGAGATGAAGATCCATGCCAGCCTCGATTCGTTCGACCAGACCCTCAACCAGGCGATCGCGCTGCGCGATAAGCT
>Ga0307374_10004679_pt1 | contig 22661 bp, 20 predicted proteins | sample OX3MG_FD_202532 | JGI IMG/M metagenome (GOLD analysis project Ga0307374, IMG submission 202532) | Soil microbial communities from Risofladan, Vaasa, Finland - OX-3 | ecosystem: Environmental > Terrestrial > Soil > Coastal area > Acid sulfate soil | place: Finland: Risofladan, Vaasa | collected... | reverse complement strand
ATCCCGGACCGGTGCCGAGGACCCCGTCCCGGTGCGGGACAGACCGTCACGGTAACCGTTCGCCACGCGGCTACGCCCGTGCGTTCACGCGACCCCGTACCGGTGCCGGTACGTTGATACCGCTGCCGGGATCGAGCCCGGCACCGCAATCGCCACAATGGCCGCGATGAACGAGGGGTACGAGCATGCCGGATCGAGCGTTGGTGACAGGGGCGTCACGGGGGATGGGCAAGGCGATCGCCGTGGCCCTGGCGGAAGCCGGGTTCGACGTGGCCCTCGCGGCCCGCACCCTCGAGCAGGGGGAGCCAACCCGCGACCACAGCACGAGCGTCCACAAGGCGGACGCCAGGCCGCTTCCCGGCAGCCTTCAGGAGACCGCGGCGCTGGTGGAGGCGAAGGGGCGCGAGTCGCTGCCGCTCCGCATGGACCTCACCGACCGGGCCACCGTCGACGCGGCGATGGCGACCCTGCAGGAGACGTGGGGCGGGGTGGACCTGGTGGTCAACAACGGCCGCCACATCGGCCCGGGCCTGATGGACACGATCCTCGACACTCCGGTGGAGGAGTACGAGAAGTTCCTCCTCGCCCACGGCGTCAACGCCATCCGGATCGTTCAGCTGGCGCTTCCCGGCATGCTCGGGCGCGGGCGCGGGACCTTCGTGACGATCAGCTCCGGTGCCGGCACCAACTGGTACCCCAAGGGCAAGCCCGGGCAGGCCGGCGTGGGCCTCGGGTACCGCATCGGCAAGGCGGCCGGCCACACCATCGTCGGCAGCGTGCTCGCCGAGTACGAGGACCAGGGGATCCGGGCGTTCAACGTCGATCCGGGGTTCGTCGCGACCGAACGCAACCAGCTCGATGCGGCCGACCTCGGGTTCGACCCTTCGTTCGCTGCGCCGCCCCAGGCCATCGGCGCGGTCGTGGCGTGGCTGGCCACGAGCCCCGATGCCGACTCGGTCCTGGGAACCGACATCGAGGCACAGCCCTTCGCCCTCCAACGTGGGCTCTACCCGGACTGGCGGTCAGGAGCCTGATCGGCTTGGGGCCGGGCGCGCAGCCCACACCGGGCCTGCTGGCGTCCGGGCCCACCCCTGAGGTCGCGCCTGCACGCGGGAAACCCCGCCGGACCAGCCGGCGGGGCTCCCAGGCGACGCGCCTCGCGTCGGCGTGAACCAGGGGGGGACCTCTTCACGCCGTTCCGTTGGCGACCGCTTGATCTCTTCAACCCCGGGTCGCCGCCAGGCATTCCCGACCGGCGCGACCGTGCGTCCGAGCGTGGCCGGACTACCATTCGCAGCGATGCGGGATCTGGCCATCCCCCCCGGGGGGGCCCGCCACCACGGGAGGGAAGTCATGACGACGCTCGGCGACGCAGCGGTCCGGGGCGAGGTGCGGATGCTGATCGACGGAAATCTCGTCGATGCCAGGTCAGGCAAGACCTTCGACAACATCAATCCGGCCACCGAGGAGGTCCTCGGCCGGGTCGCCGACGCCGGCCACGAGGACGTCGACGCGGCCATCGCCGCCGCCCGCAGGGCCTTCGACGAGTCGGCCTGGGCAACCGACCGGGAGCTTCGCAAGCGGGGCCTGGCCCAGCTGCAGGCGGCGCTCGAGGACGAGCGGGAGCTGTTGCGTGCCGAGCTGGTGGCGGAGGTCGGCACACCGGTGCTCCTCACCTACGGTCCCCAGCTCGACGCACCGCTGGCAGAGGGCCTGACCTGGCCGGCCAACTTCATCGACCAGTTCCAATGGGAGCGCGATCTTCCCGACGGCAACGCCTTCGGCTCCCGCAGCTGGCGCAAGGTCGCGAAGGAGCCGGTCGGGGTCGTGGCCGCCATCGTTCCTTGGAATTACCCGTTCGAGGTGACCATCAACAAGCTGGGTCAGGCCCTGGCCACGGGCAACACGGTCATCCTGAAGGCTGCGCCGAACACCCCGTGGAACGCGACCCGGATCGGCCGTCTCGTGTCGGAGCGGACCGACATCCCCCCGGGCGTGCTGCAGGTCGTGACGACGTCGGACAATTCGGTAGCCGAGGACCTGGTGGTCGACCCGAGGGTCGACCTGATCTCCTTCACCGGCTCGACCGCTGTCGGTCGGCGCATCATGGAGAAGGGTGCGCCGACCCTGAAACGGCTCTTCCTCGAGCTCGGCGGCAAGTCCGCCGACATCGTGCTCGACGACGCCGACTTTCAGGCGAAGCTCTCGATGGCGTTCACCGTCTGCTCGCACGGGGGCCAGGGCTGCGTGATGCTGACGAGGATGCTCCTGCCCCGTTCCCGCTACGACGAGGGTATGGCCATCATCGAGGCGGGCTTCAAGAACGTTCCCTACGGTGACCCGACGGACCCGGGCAACATCCAGGGGCCCCAGATCAGCGCCCTGCAGCGCGAGCGGGTCCTGGGCTACATCGAGAAGGGCAAGGCCGAGGGAGCCCGGCTCGTCCTGGGTGGCGGTAGGCCGGCGCACCTCCCGAAGGGCTACTTCGTCGAGCCGACCCTGTTCGCCGACGTCGACAACTCGATGACCATCGCGCAGGAGGAGATCTTCGGGCCGGTCCTGGTGGTCGTTCCGTTCGACGACGACGACGACGCAGTCCGCATAGCCAACCAGAACCAGTACGGGCTCGGCTGCGGCGTCACCTCGGCGTCGGAGGCCCGAGCCCTGGCGGTGGCCCGCCGGGTCCGGGCCGGAACGGTCGGCGTCAACGGGGGCGTCTGGTACGGCCCCGACGCCCCCTTCGGCGGGTTCAAGGCCAGCGGGATCGGCCGGCAGAACGGGATCGAGGGCTTCGAGCAGTACACCGAGACGAAGACGTACGCGGGGGGGCTTCCTGCGCTCGGGACCTGAGCCGGCCCGGGCCTGCGCCGACCGGGAGGACCGAGTTGGGTAGGTACGAGGAACAGGTCCTGCCCCGGATCATCGATCTGGCCATGTCCGGCGGATCGCTGGGACGGCTCCGGGCCCGAGCCGCCGCCGGGCTCGAAGGCGAGGTGCTCGAGGTCGGCTTCGGCTCCGGGCGCAACGTCCCCTACTACCCGCCGGCGGTCACCCACGTGTGCGCGGTCGACCCCGCGACAGTCGGGCGAACCCTGGCGGCGAAGCGGGTGGCAGCCAGCACCGTCCCGATCGACTACGTCGGGCTCGACGGGCAGCGCCTGCCCATGGAGGACGGGAGCGTCGACCACGTGCTGACGACGTGGACCCTGTGCACCATCCCCGACGCCGGGCGCGCCCTTCACGAGATCCGCCGGGTGCTGCGCGTCGGAGGCTCCCTCCACTTCGTCGAGCACGGCCGGTCCCCGGACCCGGGGGTCGCCGCGTGGCAGGACCGGCTCACACCACTTCAGAAGCGACTGTTCGGCGGGTGTCACCTCAACCGTTCGATCGACCGGCTCGTGGCCGGTTCCGGGCTCGAGCTCACAGCGATGGAGAACCTCTACATGAAGGGCCCCAAGCCCCTCGGCTACCTGTTCGTGGGCACCGCCACCAAAGGCTGAGCCCACCGTCTCCACCCTGGCGGGCTCAGAGATTGAGTGCCGTCGGCTCCTCGGTCGTGACGTCGGTCACCCGGAGCCGCGTCACCTCGCCCCGGAGACCTTCGGGGGGTGCCTGCGGCCCCGCCGTCCGATCGCCGTCCCCCGAGACCTCCTCGAGCGTCCGCTTCGCGGGCTCCGGGAGCACCAGGGTCACGAGGTAACCGAGCACGGATGCTCCGGCCGCGACCCCGAGCATCCCTCTCAATCCGATGCTCTTCTGCAGCTGGGGAACCAGGAAGACCCCGATGAACGCCCCGAGCTTGCCGATGCCCGCGGCGATGCCGTGACCGGTCGTCCGCATGCTGACGGGGAACACCTCCGAGGGAAGGACGAACGTCGTCGTGTTCGGCCCGAACTCCACGAAGAAATAGCTGACGCCGAAGACGGCGAGGAAGAGCGGCACCACCGTCGTCAAGCCCGGCACCGCCCCCAGGGCACCGAAGGCCACAGCCATGACGGTGAACCCGACGAACTGGAGCCGGCGATGCCCGATCCGATCCATCCGGACCACCGCGAGGAGGTAGCCGGGCAGCGCGAACACCACGAACAGGCCCAGGGTCCAGACGAGCTTGGACTCGAGGGTCGCGTGGGGGTCCACGCCCTTCAGGATGGCCGGGAGCGAAAGGGTGTTGCCGTAGTACGCGTAGTCGAAGAGGAACCAGGCGCCGGCCGTCCCGATCAGCAGGCGCAGCATCCGTCGATCGGTGAGGAAGGACCGGAGCCCCAGCCGGGACGCCCCGCCGTCCTGTGTGCCCGTGGCGTCGACGATCCCATCGGAGAAGGTGGCCAGCGACCGGGCGGCGTGTTCCCCTCTTCCCTGTACCTGGGCCTGGAACCGGGGCGATTCCGGCATCTTGGTCCGAAGGTAGATGACCGCGGCGGCGGGGACCGCTCCGAGGGCCAGCATGAGCCGCCAGGCGGCGTCGTGGTCGATCCCCGACGACAGCAGGACGATCCCGACGAGGGGGCCGACGACGAGCCCGAGCGCCTGCATCGAGAAGACCAGGCCGACGAGCCTGCCCCGGTCCTCACGGTTGGAGTACTCGCTCATGAGCACCGCGGAGACCGGGTAGTCGCCCCCGATACCGAGACCGAGCACGAACCGGGCGGCCACCAGCCAGGCGAACCCCGGGCTGAGGGCAGACGCCACGGCCCCTGCCACCATGATGACGGCCACCAGCGTATAGACCCGCTTCCGACCCAGGAGATCGGCGATCCGGCCGAAGACGAAGGCGCCGACGAAAGCGCCGAGGATGGCCGACCCGGCCACCCAGCTCGTCTCGGTGGTGGTCAGGTTCCATTGGGACTTCACCAGGACGGCGACGGTGCTGATGACGAACAGGTCGTAGGCGTCGGTGAAGAAGCCCATGCCCGAGACGACCACCGCCCGGTGGTGGAACCGGCTCCGAGGGGCCTCGTTCATCAGGTGGGTGACGGATGGCCCGTTCTCGGACGAGGGGCGGACCGAAGGCGCCCCGTTCCATCCGCCCGGCGGGTTCTCCACGACACTCCTCGTATCTCGGCCGCTCAGATCTTCACCCGCCCAGGTGACGAAACACCTATCTGCGGGTGAACCGAAGATGAACGGCCCGCGAACTTTCGATGACACCTTTGGGTAAGGTTCGCCTGCATGAGGCCATCCGCCCCGACCGCCGATATCGACCAGCAGGTGGCCGTGCTCTTCGCCCTCGTGACCGAGGCGCTGGCCAAGGCCACCGACGCGCTGCTGACCGGCGATCCGATGGCCGGGCAGGACGTCGTCGACCGGGACGTGGCCATCGACCGGCTCACCCGGGAAGTGGGGGAACTGGTGTGGGACCAGATCGACTCGCATGCCGCCCAGGGGGACTACCTCCGGCATCTCGTCGGGGTGCTGCTCATGCTCCCCGAGCTCGAGAGGAGCGCCGATCTGGCCGAGCACATCGCGCAGCGGGCCGTGGAGAACCTGGGCGTCGAGATGAGCCCGTTCAGCCGGGGGATCATCCAGCGCATGACCGAAGTGGCCCTCGGGATGTGGCAGACCGCCGGCGAGGCCTACGCCGAACGCACCGCCCAGGGTGTCGCCCTGAGCGAGGAGGACGAGGAGATCGACATCCTCCACGAACGGCTCACCCGGGAAGTGGCGACGGGGGCGATGCCGGCGGCCGTCGCGGCGCAGGTCACCCTTCTGGCCCGGTTTTACGAGCGCCTGGGCGACCATGCCGTCAACCTCGCCCGGCGCGTCGGCACCTTCGGCACCGGCGGCCGGTAGCCGGGCGTCAACGACCCGAAGCGACCTCGTCGGCGATCCGCAGGACGTCGTCGCGCAACTGCCCGAGGCTGCGCGAATAGGGCTCGATCGTGAGCCAGGTCACTCCGGCCTCCTCGTACGCGCCGAGGTCACGGCGGATCCGTCGGGACCACGACGCGGCGTCGGCCTGGTCGCCGAAGGGGGCGAAGCAGACGTCGAGCGGATCCCCCCCGGCCTGCTCGCGCCGCCTCCGCAGATCGGCCGTCATCCCGGCGAGCTGCTCGATGGACTCGAGCGGCGGGGTCCGCGTGATCTTGGCCATCGCCTCCGGTTGGGCGATCGGTATCCAACCGTCGCCCTTTTCGGCAGCGCGGCGGCGCGCCACGGCGCTGTTGCCGCCGATCCAGAGGGGCGGACCGCCGGGAAGGGCCGGGGGCGGCAGCTGCGTGTGACCATGGGCGGGGAACGGCCCGTCGATGTCGACGCTCTCCCCGCTCCACGCAGCCCGCATGGCGTCGATGGCGGCATCGAACCGAGGGCCGCGATGGTCCCAGTCTGCTTGGAGCACCTCGAACTCCGACTTCAGGTAGCCGCCGGCCATCCCGACCACGACCCGCCCGCCGGAGAGCTTGTCGAGGCTCGCCAGGGCTTTCGCCGCCAGGTACGGGCTCCGGTACCCGGCGACGAGGATGAAGGTCAACAGCTGCACCCGTGTCGTCTCTGCCGCCATGAACGAGAGCGCAACGAATGGGTCGAACGCGTGGTGGCCGCCGTGGGCGAGCCACTCGTCGTCGGGAAAGGGGTGTTCGGTCGCCGACACCGCGTCGAACCCGGCCTCCTCGGCCAGCCGCGCGACGTCCACGAGATGCCCGTCTTCGATCCACCGGTCGTAGTGCTTGGTGGCCCGCATCGGCATCAACAGGTTCAGTTTCACGGCTTCCCCCACCCTCCTTCGGTCACTGCGTCACCGCTCGCGCCGCCAACACCGCCGTCCACCCCGTTCAGAGGGCGGCGATCCACTCCGCGAGGCCGTCAAGGGCCTCGTCGAGCTGGTCGGGCTGATCCTCAAAGTAGTGCGTGGCCCCCGGCACGAGGTGGAGCTGGCGCGGGGCCTCGGTGGCGGCGTCGTACATCTGGTGCGCCATCTGCGGAGTGACCACCGGATCGGCCGTCCCCACCACGACGCGGACGGGCACCTCGATCTCGGAGAGCCAGCGGAGGGCGTCGCCGAGCGTATGGTCCACCGACCACTGGTTCAGCCAGGACCGCAACGTCGTGCAGCGACTGATCCCGGCCGGCAGATGGTTGGCGATCGGCGGCGGCCCCCACAGCGTCACGCCGATCGCTCGGTCGCTCCGGTCGAGGCTCTCGTCGAGGAACCGGAGGTCGGCGACCGTCCCCTGAACGACGAACGCCAGGTCGTCGAGCCCTCGGGGTTCGTGGTCGCCGCCAGCGAGCGCGCGGAGCTGGCCCTCGGCCCAATTCGAGATACGGCGGTTCCGGGCGAGCTGGGCGGCGCGGTACCGCGCGACGAACTCGGGGGTGAACGGCGGACCGTTGTCGGAGTTGTACATGTCGAGCGTCCGGTCGCGCTCGAACGGCTGGCGCTCGTCGAAGACGGCCGGGTCCAGCCACTCCGTCGACAGCCTGGCCCGCGAGGGATGGGCGTTGAACATCACGATCGCGTCGGCGGGATCGAGCCCGGCCGCGGTCAGGTCGGGGCCGCCGCCCGGCGGTGCGGTGACGGTGGGCGCGGCCGCCTGGGCCTGGTAGTACGGAACGATCGAGGCGCCACCCGAATTGCCGACCAGCACGACCCGCTCGTACCCGACGGATCGGAGGTGGCGGACCATCGACCCGATGTCGAGAAGGCAATTCTCGAGGATGAGGGCCGTGTCGTTGCCGACGTAGCGGGTTGTGAGGCCGATGGCACCCAGCCCGCGCTCGGCCAGGCCGGGGAGGGCGTAGTGCCCGAGGAAATTGGCCGTCGGGTGACACCAGACGACCGCCGTCAGGGGCCGACTGCCGGCCTGCTTGACCTCGCTGGCCCACACCGTCCGGGCCAGTCGGGCAACGCCCGAGTAGATCTCCACCTTGGCGTGCGCCTCCTGGGGCGCAGCCAGCAGGTTCCGCTCGAGGGCTGTGCTCATGGCACCGGCATACCACGGTGGGCGAGGTAATCGGGCGAGAGCTCGGGCACCGGCAGCCCGAGGCGGCGCGCCAGCATCTGGGTGACCGTGTTGTCGTGGCCCATTCGGGTGCCACCCGGCGCCAGCCCCGCCGCCGCCCGAGCATCGGCTTGTCGGATGAGGGTGGTGGCCATGAAGAGCTCTTCCATCATCTCGAAGAGGTCGAGGTCCCCGAGGCGACGGCCGGACCCGGACTCGTAGCGCGAGACGGTCTCGTCGCGATCGGGCCATCCCTTCAGGCGTTCGACGCCGCAGGCGCCGGTGGCGAACTCGTCGAAGAACAACCAGTGGGCGACGTCACGAGCCGCGGGGCCGATCGACGCGACCTCCCAATCGATTGCCGCGGCGACCCGGTGGTCGGGGCCGAAGATCATGTTGCCGACTCGGGCGTCACCCCAGACGAGCACCGCTGCGTCGTCGCCCAGCGCCGATCGCCGGGCCTCGATCGTCTCCGCCGCGGCATCCGTGACCGGGAATTCCCTGCCCGCCGCGGTCCACCGGTACCAGTCGAGGAGCCAGTCGACATAAGCCGACGCCGTGCTGTCGCCGTCATGGCCATCGAGGAGGAACGAGTGCCGGCGACGCCAGTCGACCTCGTGCACGGCGACGAGCGTGTCCATCGCCGAGCACCACAGCGCCTCGCGTTCGGTGGCCGTGAGGGTCGGGAGCCAGCCCACCGAGTGGATCGACGGCTTGCCGTGAGGGACCCGACCGGCGACATGGTCCATCACGAAGAACTGCGCCCCGAGCACGGAGGGGTCGGGCTCGGTCCAGCGGACCGAGGGCACGCGCACCGCGGTGTCCCGCAACCCGTCGAGGACCCTGGCCTCGCGCAACACGTCGGCATCACGAAAGATCTTGTTGTCGCCCGCCTGCCGGCGCACCACCAGACGGGCGGAGCCGCCCGGCCACGTCGCCGTGAAGGCCATGGTGTCGTTGGACTGACCGGCGGCCGGCCGCTCGAGGTCGGTGACGACTACCGGGCCGGGGCCGATGCCGGCTTCGGCCAGACGGGCGCCGATCCACTCCGCCAGCGGCCCGGCCAGATCGCCGAGCGCCCGGGGCGGGGTCATGAGCGGCCCCCGTCGGTGAAGGCGTCGATCAAGCCGGCGAGGCGCTCGACCGTGCTGCCGTGAAGGATGAGCTCGTCGGCGCCGGCGGCCAGGTACTCCCTCAGGCGGCTCGCGCAGACGGCACCGTCGCCCTCTGCCGACGACGACGGCAACCAGTGGTCGGGCAGCCGCCGGCTGAGATCGATGAGCTCGTCCCGCGAGAGGTTCTTGTCCGCCGAACGATCCCCGAGAGCCTTCAGCTCGGGCTCCGTCCGGTAGCGGGCCAGGTCACCCGGGTCCCAGCCGTTGGCCGCCACCAGCGCGTCGCCGAGACCCCGAACCTGAAAGTAGCCGGCCGCTCTGGCGCCCACCGCGAGGGCCGCGTCGGCCGCCGCCGCGTCGGGCGCCACCACCACGGTCGCGTAGCAGCGGACGGTGGCGGGGTCGCGACCGGCTCCGGCGGCGGCCCGCCGCACGGCCGCCACCGTCCGGGCAACCGCGTCAGGGGTGAGGAAGGGATGGAGGATGACACCGTCGTAGGCCCGCCCGGCGACCGCCAGCGTCTTCGGCCCGACCGCCGCGAGCAGGAGCGGCGGCGCTGCGACCGCGGCCCGTTGGGCGAGCCGGAGGTCGGGGAACGACCCCGCCGGCCCCTCGTAGTGCACCGTCCGGCCCGCCCAGAGGTCGCGGAGGACCACGGCGATGTCGGCGAGCGACGCGAGCGTTGGCGCCGGTACCCCGTAGGCACGCCACCGCCAGGCGGCAGACCGGCCGAGGCCGAGGAGGAACCGCTCCCTGGTGAGGGCCTGCAGCGTCTGCCCCATCGACGCCAGGACCATGGGATGGCGAAGCCCCGGGCTGGTCACCGCCGCACCGATCCGGACCCGGTCGGTGACCTGGCCGATGGCGGCAGCCAGGGAGGGGAGGTCCTTCGTGTCGTACCGCTCACCGATCCAGACGCATCCGAGCCCGAGCTCTTCGGCGTGGCGAGCCTGCTCGAGGCCCTGCCGGGGATCGGTGACCCCGCCGGGAAGCACGTAGCAACCCAACAGGTCGGCGGTCGTCATGGCACCTCCTCGCTTCGTGGCTCGGCCCGTCGACATAGCCGCTCGGCCCGACAACATAGCCAAAGGCCGTGGGCGATGTGCTTCGATGTTGGCATGCTCCAAGGCACCGGACCGCAGCCGGCAGGACGCGCAGACCCGGGGGCGACGTGAACATCGGCCGGATGCTGTCGAACAGCGCCCGGAGGTTTCCCGCGCGCCCGGCGGTGACGTGGGGGGACCAGAGGCTGACCTACGCCGATCTCGATCGCCGGAGCGACGCGCTGGCGCACGGCCTGGCGTCCCTCGGGGCGCGCAAGGACGACCGGGTCGTGGTGCTCATGCGCAACCGACCCGAGCTGATCGAGGCGATGTACGCCTGCTTCAAGGCCGCCTATTGCATGGTGCCGCTGAACAGCCGGCTCACGGCCGCCGAGGTCACCTTCCACCTCGGCGATTCGCAACCGGCCGCCGTGTTGACCGACCCCGAGGGGGTCTCCGTGCTCGCCGCCGCCGACAGGTGCGGAGCGGCGGTGGTGGTCGCCGGCACGCATGGAGGGGACCGGCTCCCCGTCTGGGCTCACGACCACGAAGACGTCATCGCCGCCGGCGCCGGCCGGCCGAGCGCGGTCGCCGAAGTCGACCGCGACGACCTCGCGTGGCTCTTCTACACCTCGGGGACCACCGGCCGCCCGAAGGGCGCCATGCTGAGCCACGGGAACCTCGGGTTCGTCACGGCGTCCTGGCTGGCCGATCTCACGCCGATGACCGAGGAGGACGTCACGCTCCACGCGGCGCCCCTGAGCCACGGCGCCGGCTTTCACGCGCTTGCCGCGACCGCCCGGGGCGCACATCAGGTGATCCCCGCCAGCGGGCGGTTCGATCCGTCGGGGATCCTCGAGCTGATCGCCGCCGAAGGGGTCACCAACACCTGGCTCGTGCCCACCCAGATCGTGATGCTGCTCGACGCGGCCGGCGACAGACCGCCGGACCTCCCGTCGCTCCGTCACGTCGCCTACGGCGGCGCTCCCTTCGCGCCGGCCGATCTCCGGCGGGCGCTCGAGGTGTTCGGGCCCCGGTTCGTACAGCTGTTCGGCCAGGGGGAGACGCCGATGACCGCGACCGTGCTGTCGGCGGCCGACCACGCCGCCGCGCTCGCCGGCGACCGACCACAGCGGCTCTCCTCGGCCGGGGTCCCTCGGCCGGGCACCGACGTGCGGGTCATGAACGATGACGTCGAGCTGCCGGTGGGCCAGGTCGGTGAGCTCTGCGTCCGGGGGAGCGCCGTCATGCTGGGCTACTGGCAGCGTCCGGAGGAGACCGCCGGGACCCTCCGCCACGGTTGGCTGCATACGGGCGATCTGGGGCGCATGGACGAACACGGGTACCTGTACCTGTTGGACCGGGCAAAGGACCTGATCATCAGCGGCGGTTCCAACGTGTACGCCGTTGAGGTGGAGGCGGTGCTGGCCGGCCACGAGGCCGTGCGCGAGGTGGCCGTCGTCGGCGTCACCGACCGCACGTGGGGGGAGACGGTCGTCGCCGTCGTCGTCTCCGGGGAGCCGGGTCCCGACACCGAGGTGGCCCTGGCCGCGCACTGCGCCGGCGTGCTCGCCGGGTACAAGTGTCCCCGCCGCTACGTCTTCCGGGAGGCACTGCCCCGGAACGCCTACGGCAAGGTCCTCAAGCGGGAGCTGCGCGAGGACCTCGCTGGAGACCCTCCCGGGGCTGGCGCTCGAAGGGAAGGCGGAGCGCCCTGATCGCGTTGCCGCGGACCACCCGGTAGACCTGGTCCTCCGTGAGGCCGGCGACGAGCCTGGTCACGATCTCCTTCGTGTCGGGCCAGGTGGAGTCGCTGTGCGGGTAATCGGTCTCGCACGTCACGTTGTCGACGCCGACCTCGGCGAGCGAGGCCAGGCCGTGGGGGTCGTTGATGAAGCACCCGTACACCGACCGGTAGTAATAGGTCGACGGTGGCTCCGGTATGTGCTTGGTCCGCGCCCAGCCCTGGTTGTCCTCCCAGACCTGGTCCACCCGCTGCAGGGCGTAGGGGATCCACCCGATCTGACTTTCGGCATACAGCAGTTTGAGGTCGGGGAACCGGACCAGCACCCCGGACATCAAGAAGTCGACGAGCGAGGACATCGCGTTGCCGAAGGCCAGGGTCGCGCTGACCGACGGCGGAGCGTCCGGCGAGGCGGCCGGCATCTGCGACGACGATCCGATGTGCATCGCCACCACGGTGCCGGTGTCCGCGCACGCCTGAAAGAACGGGTCCCAGTGACCACTGTGGATGGTGGGGAGCCCGAGATGGTAGGGAAGCTCGCTGAAGCACACCGCCCGGAAACCGCGCTCCGCGTTCCGGCGCACCTCGGCCGCCGCGGCGTTCACGTCCCACAGCGGGATGATCCCGAGCGGGATGAGACGGCCGCCGGAACCGCCGCACCACTCCTCCACCATCCAGTCGTTGTAGGCCTTGACGCAGGCGAGACCCAACTCCTTGTCCGGTCCATCGTAAAAGGTCTGCCCGCAGAACCGGGGGAAGGTCGGAAAGCACATCGAGGCCTCCACCCAGCTCACGTCCATGTCCTCCAGCCGGGCCTCGGGGTCGTAGCAGCCGGGGCGCATGTCGTCGTAGGTGATGGGCGTGAGGGTCATCTCCTCTTTGGAGTACCCGGCGGCAGCGACCATGCGCTTGTGTGTGTAGACGAGGTCGCCGTACGTCCAGCAGTCGACCTTCGTCGGCGAGTCGTCGTCGAAGTGCTCGACGTAGCGGGCGGTGCCGACGTAGTCGATGTCGCGGATCCCGCGTCGCACGACCTTGGGTCCATGGTCCCGGTACTTCTCCGGCAACCACTGCTCCCACACGTGCGGGGGCTCGACCACGTGGTCGTCGACGCTGATGATCCTCGGGATCTCCCTCATGACCTTCGGTGGCTGCGCTCGCGAGCCAGATCGTGGACCATCGTCACGAGATCGGTCCCCTCCTCGGACGCCCGGCGCTTCACGTCCTCCCACTCCGCCAGGCTCGCCCGGGCCTGGTCGGCGTTGTCGTTCCACACCGGCGACGTCGGCGTCGTGATCTCTAGCCGGATCCCGCTCGGGTCGCGGAAGTAGATGCTGTAGATGATCTTGTGGTCGACCGGGCCGAGCACCTGTACGTCGTTGGCACGCAACCAGGCGCACCAGCGGTCGACCGTCTCGACCGAGTCGACCTGCATCGCCAGGTGCTGAAAGGTGTCGTAGGCGGGGTGCGGCGGTGCAGCCAGAGGGGGGAGCTCGGGCGCCTCGAAGAACGCCACCGTCGACCCATCGGCCATCCTGAAGAACGAGTGGAAGTACGGCACGGGCTCACCCGTGGACGGGATCGCGTCGTCGAGCACGGCGTTGACCAGTTCCATCCCGAGCACGCGGGTGTAGAAGTCCGCGGTGGCAGCGGTATCGCGCGTGACGTAGGCGACGTGGCTCAGCATCGCGGGCTTCCCCGGCCGCTCCGCACCGCCGAGGGCCAGACCCTCGCCCGCGGGGTGACCCTCGGCTGTGGAGAACTCGGTCCTGGTCATGCCCTTCAGGCTACCTTCGGCGGGCAACCAGGAGGGCGTCAACGGCGACCGGCCCGTCGGGGGTGACGATCAGGGGATTGAGGTCCGCCGACTCGAGCCACGAGCCGGTCCGTCTCCACAGCTCGGCCACGGACTCGATCGCCGCCACCAGCCCCGGCGCCGGCCACGGCTGCCGGCCGCGGAGCCCGCCCAGGGCCGCCTGGCCGGCGACCTCTTCGAAGAGCTCCGCCGCCGCCCCGGCTCCGAGGGGCAGCAGGCGACCGGCGACCCGCGGGGCGATCTCGAGCAGCACGCCCCCGCGCCCGAAGAGCACGACGGGCCCGAGATCGGTCCGCCCCTGAATCCCGATGAACGCCTCGCCGTGACCCTCCACCATGGCCTGCACCGCCACCGTCGCCGGCACCCCGTGGGCGGCCGCGATGCCTCGCATCTCCGCCACGGCGGCGGGCACGTCGTCGGGGAGCACGCCGACCCGGACCGCACCGAGCTCGGTGCGGTGGGGCACGTCGGCGAGCTTGACGACCAGGCGGTCGCCGAGCGACGCGACGGCCGGGACATCGCCGTCCGGGTCGAGCAGCACATAGGGCGCGACGGAGACACCGCCCTCCCCCAGCAGGTGCATCGCCTCGCCGAACGGCACGATCCACCCAGCCGGGCTGTCGACCAGCCCGGGCGGATCGCCGGGAAGAGGAGGGGCGAGACGCACGAGGCGCGGGGCGGGTGCCCGTGCCACGTCGTCGAGCGCGCGCAACGCCCGATAGGTGGAGCGCAGACCGCGGCAGAAGGCGACGCCCTGCTCGCGCAGCGGGGCCGTCCAGGCACCCACGGCCGTCGTCTCGACCGGGGTCACCACGAGGGGGACCCGTGCCGCTGCCGCCACCTCGGCGAACGGCTCCAACAGGGTCCGGCTCCACGCCTCGTCCCCGTCGGCGGCCCACCAGCACAGGACGAGGGCGTCCACACCCTCCGCCCCGGCGTAGCCGCTGAACATCTCGTGAAGCAGCTCCCGGTCCCGCATGACGAAGCCCGTCAGGTCGAGCGGGTTGAGGCTGCCCTCGCCCGGGACACGGTCACGGACCCACTCATGAAGCCCGTCGAGCGAAGGAAGGTCCGTGCCCTCCTCCGCGCCGAGGTCCGCCGCAACGCCGGCGACGCCGCCGGAGCTGGCCATGACGGCCACGCCCCTGACCGGCCGCCACCGCTGTTTGGGCAGCTGGGCCAGGAGCTGGGACCGGTCGAGGAGATCGTCGACGTCGGTGGCCGTCAGGACGCCGGCAGAGCGGAGCACGAGATCGTAAACCCAGCTCTCGTCGGCGATGGCGCCCGTGTGGGAGCGCATGATCTCGCGCGAGCGGTCCGTCCGCCCCAGCTTCAGCGCGATCAGCGCCTTGCCCGCCGAGCGCACCCGGTGCACCGCGGCGAGAAAGGCCTCGGGCTCGCGGATCTTCTCGACCACGAGGCAGATGACCGACGTGCGATCGTCGTCGGCCAGCAGATGGAGGTAGTCGGCGAGGCTGCACACCGTCTCGTTCCCCGAGGACACGCAGACCCCGAAGCCGAGCCGGCGCTGCTGGCCGGCGGCGAGCGTCGAACGGAGCAGGAACCCGCTCTGGGAGATGACGGCCAGCCCGCCCGGCTCGAGGGCGATGCGGCCGCCGGTGAAGAGGTTGACCCGGAGGGGGACGTTCATGAAACCGCTGCAGTTCGGACCGACGACCGCCAGGTGCTCGCCCGCCGCCGCGGCAAGTCGCTCCTCGAGCGCGGCCCCTTCGGCCCCGAGCTCCCGGAAGCCTCCGGCGGCGACGGCCACACCCCCGCACCCCATCGCCGCCGCCTCGGCGACCACCCCGACGGAGCGTTCGGCGTTCACGAGCGACAGGACGGCGTCCACCGGCTCCCCGACGGCCGACAGCGTCGGGAACGTGGGCCTGCCGTACACCTGGTCGCGGTTCGGGTTGACCAGCCGGACCTCCAACCCGGCCTCGAGCATGGGCAGGACGGCATTGTTGGACATGCCCAGGTTCTCGCTCGCGCCGACGACCGCCACCGACCGGGGCGCGAGGAGCCGCGCTAGGTTCGCCTGGTTCACAGTTTCGAACTCTATGCGCCGGCCGGTGCTCGAGCCTGCCGGACCCGAGGGGCACAGGAGCAGCCGATGGACCTCGACGAGATCACCTACGGCAAGCGTGACGGGGTCGGCGAGATCACCCTCTGCCGGCCGGCCCAGCTGAACCCCATCTCGGGCCGCCCCGGCGGTACCCGCGACCAGATCCTGTGGGCCCTGTCGGAAGCCGAGGCCGATCCCGACGTCGGCTGCGTGCTGCTGACCGGTGCGGGCAAGGCGTTCTCGGCCGGTGGCGACCTCACCGGGAACAAGCCGCGTGAGAGCGCGTTCGAGCAGCAGGAGTTCGTCGACTCCGCCGAGGCCTTCCTCCGTCGCCTGCGCGACGCCCGGCTCCCCGTGGTCGCCGCGGTCAACGGGATCTGCCTGGGTGCAGCGGTGGGCATGGTGTGCTGCTGTGATCTCGTGCTCGCCGGTGAGAGTGCCCGCTTCGGGCTGCCCGAGGGAAGGATCGGCCTGGTCGGGGCCGGACCGCTCGTGCCCCTGGTCGGGCGCCAGTGGGCGAAGTTCCTCATTCTCAGCGGCGAGCTGATCGACGCCCGGCGCGCCAGGGACATCGGGCTGGTCCTGACCGTCGAGCCCGACGACCGGCTGCTCGAGCGGGCCCGCGAGCTCTGCCGGCGCCTGGCCCGCCTCCCCCGCGAGGCGGTGCTGCTCAACAAGCGGCACGTCGACGCGACGGCGGACGCCTCGGGCGACGCCGCCGGCCGGCTGGCGGGCGCGGCCCACGACGCCCTCACGCTCAGCAACAGCGGCCGCGCGGTCGCTCCCGACGGCAGGACCTTCCGCGAGATCATCGCGGCCGAAGGGACCGCCGGGCTGAAGAGTGCCCGGGCCGCCCAGTACGAGAGCCCATGGCTCGAGTAGGGGGCTGCTCGAGCAGGGAGCTACAGTGCCGTTCTGCCGGCCCGGGGGACGGGGCGGGGACGGGGACCGAAGAGATGCGCCTTCAGGACGGGATCATCACGGCATGGACGCTCCGCTGAAACCGACGGTCCGGTGATGGCCGGCAGCTCCGACGTGCTCGGCACGACCGTGCTCCACCGCGTCGAGCACGGCATCGCGACGATAACCCTGCACCGCCCGGAGGCGGCCAACGCCCTGCTCCCCGAGCAGCGGGACGTGATCATCGAGCTGCTGGCGGCCGCGGACCCCGATCCGGACGTGCGCGCGGTCGCCGTGCGCTCCGAGGGCCGGCACTTCTGCTCGGGCGCCGACGTCGGGACCATCCGCTCCGGTCAGAGCGGCGAGCCGAAGGTTGGCGACGGGATGCGGCGGATCATGAACGGCGCCCAGCGCCTCGTCGCCGCCGTTCTCGACTGCCCCAAGCCGGTGGTGGCCGTGGTGCAGGGGACCGCCGCCGGCCTCGGCGCCCACCTGGCCTTTGCCTGCGACATGGTCGTCGCCTCCGAGGACGCCGCCTTCATCGAGCCGTTCCTCCTGCGCGGGATCGTGGTGGACGCCGGCGGTGCCTACCTGCTCCCCCGCCTCATCGGCCTTCAGCGGGCCAAGGAGCTCGCATTCCTGAGCGAGAAGCTGTCGGCGGCCGACGCCAAGGACCTCGGGCTCGTGAACCGCGTGGTCCCGGCCGGCGAATTGGACCGGACCGCCGCCGAGATCCTCGACCGTCTGGCGCGGGCACCGACCGGTGCCCTCTCCCTGACCAAGCGCCTGTTCAACCGCTCGCTCGACGGCGACCGGGCGGCCTCCTTCCTCGAGGAGGCCATGGCCCAGGAGCTGCAGTCCCGCAGCCAGGACGCCAACGAGGGCATCAGCGCCTTCGGAGAGCGGCGCTCGCCGGTCTTCAAGGGATATTGAGCCGAAAAGGTATCGTGACCCCATGCCCGGTGCCCGCCGCTTCGACCTTCCCACGATCGAGCCGGAGAGCCAGCCCTTCTGGGACGCCGCCCGCGAGCACCGTTTCCTGATCCGGCGATGCAACGCCTGCGGGCGCGTGCACCACTATCCGCGCCCGTTCTGCCCGACCTGCTGGGGCGAGGATCTCTCGTGGGAGGAGGCTTCGGGCCGCGGCACGCTCTACACGTTCTCGACCGTCTTCATGAACGATCTCCCCCCGTTCGCCGAGCGGCTCCCCTACGTCGCCGGTGCCGTCGACCTGAAGGAGGGACCCCGGGTGATGACGAACGTGGTCGACTGCGACCCCGCGGACCTACGCGTCGGCATGGCCGTTCAGGTCACCTACCGGGAGCTCACGCCCGAGATCACCGCCCCGGTCTTCCGGCCCGCCTGAACGGGCGACGGGTCCGGCGACCGGCCCGCCCGGCTACGAGAGAGGAACACGATGGGACTCCTTCACGACAAGGTGGCGCTCGTCACCGGTGCCGGGCACGGGATCGGCCGTGCCCATGCCCTCGAGCTGGCCGGACAGGGCGCCAAGGTCGTGGTGAACGACCTGGGCGGCTCGGTGCACGGGGAGGGGAGCGGACGCGACGCCGAGCGCGTTGTGGCGATCATCGAGGAGCGGGGCGGCACCGCCCTGGCGGACTTCGGCGACGTGGGGGAAGAGGCGGCGGCCGACGCGATGGTGGACCGGGCGATCGCCGAGTGGGGCCGGCTCGACATCGTCGTCAACAACGCCGGGATCGTGCGGGACCGCGCCATCTGGAACATGGGCGTCGACGATTTCGACCTCGTGATGCGCGTGCACGTCCGGGGGACCTGGCTCGTGTCGCGCGCCGCCGCCCGGCACTGGCGGGAGGTCGCCAAGCAGCAGGGCGGCCGGGCCCCGGGCCGCATCATCAACACCATCTCGGGCGCCGGGCTGCTCGGTAACTTCGGCCAGTCGAACTACGCGACGGCCAAGGCCGCCATCATGGGCCTCACCCTGACCCTCAGCCTCGAGCTCGCCGGCATCGGCGCGACCGTCAACGCCATCGGACCGGGGGCCGTCACCCGGCTGTCGGCCGGGGTGGAGGGCGTCGAGACGGCCCGTGAGGCCGACGAGTACGCACCCGACGAATGGGACCCGCTGAACCCAGCCGTCAGCTCGCCCGTCGTGGCCTGGCTGGCCAGCGACCGGTCCGGGTTCGTGAGCGGGCAGTGTATCCGCGCCATGCGGACCCAGATCCACCTGATGGAGGGCTGGCGGGAGGTCCGGAGCATCGACAACGGCGGGAAGTACTGGGACGCCGAGACCCTCGGCCGCCGGATCGAGACCGATCTGCTCGGGACGCGGGCTCCCGGCCTACGCCTCGGGGGCTAGGAGCGCCCGCAGGGCCGGCTTGTCGACCTTCAGCATCGAGGTGACCGGCAGCTCGGGCACGACGACGACCCGGTCCGGCGCCTTGTAGTCGGCCAGGCGGGCCCGGCACCACTCCCGCAATTCGGCCGTCGTCGGCGGCGTCCGGCCGGCCGAGACGACCACGAACGCCACGCCCGTCTCGCCGATGACCGGGGTCTGGACGCCCACGACGGCGGCCTGCTCGACCGCCGGGTGCTCGACGAGCACGTTCTCCACCTCGAGCGGGTAGACGTTGTAGCCGCCGCGGATGTACAGGTCGCCCAGGCGTCCGGCCAGGACGAGGTTTCCGTCGGGCTCGAGCCGGCCCAGGTCACCGGTGCGGAGCCAGCCGCCGGCGTCGAGGACGTCGGCGGTCAGCGCCGGATCGTTCCAGTACCCCCGCATGACGAGGTCCGAGCGCACGAAGATGCGGCCCACCTCACCCGGGGTGACCCGGAGCCCCGACTCGCCCCGAAGCTCCAGCTCGACGCTCGCCTGCGGGCGGCCCACGGACCGGTAGAGCGTCTCCGGCGGGTCACCGGGCTCGGTGCCGGTGATGGACGGGGCCTCGGTCATCGCGTAACGGACGATGAGCGGGCAACCGAGCCGACGGGTCACCTGCTCCACCAGCTCGGGCGGGGCCGGCGCGGTGGCGACCACACCCAGGCGCATCGGCCCGAGATCGATCTCGTCGAGCTCGGGCCGGTCCAGCATCTTCGCCCACTGGGTGGGGACTCCGCCTGCGACCGTGACGCGCTCGTCGCCCATGAGGCGCACCGCCTCGGCCGCCGACCACGGTGTCGGGCAGATGACCTGGGTCGTCGCCCAGGCGACCTGCTCCCAGAGCTTCGTCATGTACCCCGCGTGGGCGAACGGGGTGGACGCCAGGCGCCGGTCGTACGGCGCGGTCATCACGCCCGCCGAGGCGACCGCTGCCCGGAGGTTGTCGTGGTCGAACCACGCACCCTTCGGGAGGCCGGTCGTCCCGCTGGTCCAGACGATGACGGCGGGGTCCGATGCCCGGCCACGGTGGTTCGGAACCTCGCCCCCTCGGGCCGAGGCCGCTTGGATGTCACCGCGGTCGAGCACGGCCGCTCCGGCGAACCCCTCCGGTCCCGGCCGCTGCTCGACGACGAGGACCTTCGGCTTCGCGCTCGTGAGGATGACCTCCGTCTCGCGTGGCCCCAGCCGGATGTTGAGGCCGGTGGAGACCGCCCCCAGCCGGGCGGCGGCCGCGCAGACCACCGCGTAGTCGATGGAGGGCGCCAGCCGGACGGCGACGATGTCGCCCGGCCCGACCCCGGCCTCGGCCAGTCGGGCGGCGACACCGGTGGACGCGCGCACCCACTGGGCGAACGTGAGGCGGCGCTCCCCGTCGACATAGGCCTCAACATCGGCCAACTGCTCGCCTGCCGCCTCGAGTGCATCGCCCAGGGTCGCGAAGTGTCCCCGGAGCGGAGTCTCGAGCCTGGTCGTCGACACCGGAGCTGGTCAGTCGACGCCGAGGACCATCGTGCCGCTCGAGCAGAACCAACCCCCGGTGCCGCTCACGCAGGCCAGGCGGGCGTCGGCCACCTGGCGGTCCCCGCACTCGCCGCGCAGCTGGCGCACCGCCTCCACGATCAGGAACAGCCCGCGCTGGCCCGGGTGGCATGCGCTGAGGCCGCCGCCGTCGGTGTTGGTCGGCAGCGCGCCGCCGACGCGCAGCTTCCCGTCCTCCACGAAGGCGCCACCCTCGCCCTTGCGACAGAAGCCGAGGTCCTCGAGCGTGATCAGGAGCATGGAGGTGAAGGCGTCGTAGATCTCGCAGACGTCCATCTCCTCGGGGCGCACGCCGGCTCGCTCGAAGGCGAGCGGGCCCGACACCGCGGCGGGGCCGGTCGTGAAGTCCTCCCACTGACCCATCGAGACGTGGGAGCCGTGCTCGGCGGCGCCCAGGACCCAAACCGGGCGGGTTGCCAGATCCGGCACCCGGTCCTCGGCCACGAGCACCGCCGCCGCACCGCCGTCGGATCGCAGGCAGCACTGCAGGGCCGTGAAAGGGTCGGCGATCATCCGGCTTCCGAGCACCTCGTCGATGGTGAGGGGATCGCGGACCTGGGCGTCAGGGTTCAGGGCGGCATTGGCGCGGGCGCTCACGGCCACCTCGGCCAGCTGCTCGATGGTGGTGCCGTACTCGGCCATGTGCCGGCGAGCCGCCATGGCGTACTTCGAGATCAACGTGATCCCGTGCGGGGCCTCCCATTGCTGGGGCCCGCGAGAGCCCCAGTCGAGGTTGGCGGTCCGAAGTCCCTTGCGCAGGTCGGACCGGGCCGTCGATCCGTAGGTGAGGAGGATGACGTCGGCGTGGCCCGCGGCGATGGCGTCGACGGCATGGGACGCCATCACCTCCCAGGCCGCGCCGCCCACGGCGGTCGAGTCGAGCCAGCGGGGGCGGAGGCCCAGGTACTCGGCAACGTCAATGGGCTGCAGCGTGCCCAACCCGGTCGACCCCAACCCGTCGACGTGCTGAGGAGCCAACCCGGCCTCGGAGAGGGCCCGGCGCGACGCCTGGGCGATCAGCGCGTACGGCGTGACGTCCTGCCCCTTGGCCACGTACGAGGCGGCCACCCCGGCGACGGCGACCCGGCGCGTCACGCCGGTCCTCCCCGGTGGCGTGACGCGCTCGCCTCCATGAATGCATTGACACGATCCTTGAAGTCGTCCGACATGAACAGCATCGTCTGGGCCATCCGGTCGAACTCGCGGGCCGTGCGGCGGTCGACGCTTGCGGCCACGTCGATGGCCGCCTTCGCCAGGCCCATCGCCTCACGGGGCAGACCCGCCAGCTTCCGGGCGAACGCCTGCACCTGCCCGGCGAAGGTGTCCGCCGGATAGACCGCGTGGGCGAGGCCGATGGCGAGCGCCTGCTCGGCGTCGACGGTCTCGCAGGCCATCGCCAGCCAGCGGGCCCAGTGCGGGCCCACGAGCCGGGTGAGGCGGCTGATCCCGCCCGACCCGGGGATCACGGCGATATTGGCCACCTCGGGCAGGCCGAACGTGGCGCCCTCCGCCACCAGGCGGAAGTCGCACGACACGCCGAGCTCGACCCCGACGCCGAAACAGTGGCCCTGGGCCGCCAGGACGACCGGCTTCTCGATCGACTCGATCTCATCGAACAGGTCGTGATGGGCCTCTGCCCGGTACTGCCGTCGCATGTTGGAGCCGCGGACGATACCGTCCGTCCCCTCGCCGACGCTGAGCCGAAGGCTGGCGAAGTCGAGACCGGAGGTGAAGAAACGGCCCTCACCGGTGATCACGAGGACTCGCAGGTCGTCCCGATCTCCGAGGTCCCGCACCGCCCCGTACAGCACCTCGAACATCCCGGGGGTCACGGCGTTGCGGCTCCGGTCGCGGGTGAAGGTGACCGTGACGACTCCGTCGACGTCCTCGCGGCGGACTTCGTCGGCCGTCGCTCGAGACTGAGCGCTGTCGTCCTGTCCGGCCACGCAAACCTCCCCCTCGGCCCCGTCTGTCGCTGCGTCGGCAGCCTAGTGCGATCCCTCCTCGGGGGGCGCCTCCTCGCATTGACTCATCAGAAACCTCCGCGTAGCCCCATTCGTTGACTCATCTCGAAATGCCCGCCTGGGGGCATCCGCGAGATCGCCGACATTGCCGGTTACGCCCCGGCGATGGAGCTTTC
>Ga0307374_10004678_pt1 | contig 22663 bp, 20 predicted proteins | sample OX3MG_FD_202532 | JGI IMG/M metagenome (GOLD analysis project Ga0307374, IMG submission 202532) | Soil microbial communities from Risofladan, Vaasa, Finland - OX-3 | ecosystem: Environmental > Terrestrial > Soil > Coastal area > Acid sulfate soil | place: Finland: Risofladan, Vaasa | collected... | reverse complement strand
AGCAGCGGCACCCAATTCAAGAACTGTGCGAGGCGCGCGACGTAAGAAATTCCCTTGATCGATACCCAGGCCAAGCCATAAGCCCACACCAGCGCGATCGCGATGAACAGCCCTTTGGAGTGGCTATTCAGCCCTTGCATGATGTAGTCCGTGGCAAAGTAGGTGGCGACGGCGAACCAACCTATTTGCAGACATCCCATCAGCAGGCCGGGCATCAAATAGCCGCCCTTTACGCCGAAGGTGGAGGTTCCAACAATATAAAGGGGACGCCCTGTGAGCATTCCGAGCATGGCGGGCGCATAGTAATAAAGACCAAAACAGAGAAGTCCTCCCACCAACAGTCCGGCCAGGCAAACCGCCGGACTCGCCAGGCTCAGCGTGGGAACGGCGAGCTTCACATAGAAGCCCACCCACAGGAAAATCCCTGCGTAGGCAGGAGCGGTGCTTTTGTACCAGGGAACTCGCTTGCTCTGAGGGTTGGGAATGGATGCTTGAAGGTACTTTGGAAGTTCCGACGCCATCTTGCCCCCTAATTGGACATGTCGTAAGAGTCCTGACGGAGACAAAGCATAGACTCTGAGGACTTTTTGTGCAAGTCCAAAAGAAGAAATGTCTAAAAGAAGAAATAATCCATGTAATAAATGGTATTAGGAGTTATGGCCGGGAGCGCAGGCTGGCGCAGACCCTGATTTCTGGGGTCTGCGATTTCCAGAAGGGACTTCTTGCCGGGGAGAATTGGGCATCTCGCGCCAGGAAACAGGCCAGCGAGCTGGACGAGCCATAAGATGAGCCCCAACAGAACCCTCTTGCTTCGCGAGATCGCAGACACTGCATAGCAAGCGTCTGCGCCAGCCCCGCCAGTCTACTCTCCCTGTCGGGGAGCCGACGACCTTATGATGCCATCACACATCGCAAGAACCGCGATGTATGCGCCACCCGGCGGCCACGCTCCGAAGCCCCGCAGGGGCGAAAGATTTTAGCCCAGGGCGTAAGCCCTGGGAACGAGCTGCCCTCACCCACCGCTTCACGGTTCCCCCTCTCCCACAGGGAGAGGGCTGGGGTGAGGGGCTTGGTCCCTGACCCACGTCTTACGCCGTGGGCTAGATTCTATCGCTCCTCTGGAGCTTGCAGCGTGCCGGGTTAAAGCCCGGCGCTACAAGCCTTCTGGCGGCACAAAGCCGCCTCTACGTCAAAATGACCCACTACCCTGGCTGCGATTTCTATTGACAACGTCTACGGGAGTTGGTAACATCACACGTTGTCATATGGCAGGGGCGATTAACATGTCGGCTAAGGTTGCAGGCGCAGAACGGATCTGTTGTATCTGTTGTTGTACGGGATCCGTCAATGGGCGCCGTGTGGCTGAAGGTTAACGACTCGTAAATCGAACGCCAACAAGCAATTTTCACGGACGCCCGCTGACGGAGAGAACGTCGGCGGGCGTTTTTGTTTTTAGCCCGCCTGAGTTTCTGCGGCGATGGCGAATTCGCGCCTGGGAGGAGAAGGAGAGGAAATGATCGAACCGCATGGAGGAAAGCTAGTCAATCGATTGCTCGGCGGCGAAAAGGCCCGGGAGCTGGAAGCGGCCGCGCTCGATCTGCCCGTGGTACAGCTCAACCCCTTTGAAGTTTCAGACCTGGAGATGCTGGCCATCGGAGCCTTCAGCCCGCTGGAAGGCTTTATGCGCCGCGAGGATTACCTGTCCGTGGTGGGCAAGAAGCGCCTGGCGAACGGGCTCCCCTGGACGCTGCCGATCACGCTGGCGGTAAGCCAGGAGAAGGCCGAGAGCCTCAAGAAGGCCCCGCGCGTTGCTCTGGCGGACCCGAGCGGTACCCCTCTGGCAGTCCTGAAGGTTGAAGAGGTGTACCCGTACGACCGGGAGCAGGAATCCCAGGCCGTCTTTCTTACCACGAATTCCGACCATCCCGGCGCCCGGTATGTGGCCTCGCGCGGCGACTGGCTGATCGGGGGCGCGGTGGAAGTTTTCCGGCGGCCGAATGAAAACGAGTTTTCGAGCTACCGGCTGGATCCCGTGGATACGCGCAAGATTTTCGCGGAACGCGGTTGGAACCGCGTGGTGGGTTTCCAGACTCGCAATCCTGTTCACCGCGCGCACGAATACATCCAGAAAGCGGCGCTTGAAATCGTCGACGGCCTGCTGCTGCATCCCATCGCCGGTGAGACCAAATCGGACGACTTGAGCCTGGAACTGCGCCTGCGATGCTACGAAGTGTTGCTGGAAAATTACTATCCTCGCGACCGCGTGCTGCTGGCTTTGAATCCCGCCTCGATGCGCTATGCGGGCCCCCGCGAAGCGATTTTCCACGCCCTGATTCGCAAAAATTTCGGATGCACGCACTTCATCGTCGGCCGCGACCACGCCGGCGTGGGGAACTATTACGGCCCCTACGACGCCCAGAAGATCTTTAAGGAATTCGGGGCGGATGAACTGGGCATCGCTCCCCTTTTCTTTGAAAACACTTTTTATTGCCGCGAGTGTGTTGGGATGGCGTCTCTCAAGACCTGCGGCCACGGCAAGGAATCGCGCGTCTTCCTGAGCGGCACCCAGGTTCGGAAAGTGCTGCAGGAAGGCGGGCAGTTGCCGACCGAATTCACCCGCCCGGAAGTTGCAGCCGTTTTGCAGCAGGCCTTTGGCCAGGACAAAATTCAGCAAGAGGTTGCATGCTCGTAACTCTTCTCGCTTTCATTACCGGCATTTTGGTCGGCCTGACGGGCACCGGCGCGGGCGTCATCCTGACGCCGCTCCTGTTACTCGTCACGCCCTTCCATGCCCTGACGGTGATCGGCACGGACCTGATGAGCGGCGCGGTCACCAAGCTGGCGGGAGTTTTTGAGCATCGCAAGCTGGGCCAGGTTCGCTGGGATCTGGCGGGGTATCTGCTGGCGGGGAGCGTTCCGGGCTCCGTAGCCGGCATTGTGTTCATTCGCTTTCTGGAAACCCAGATGTCAATGAGGGATCTGGACCACGCCCTAAAAATTCTGCTGGGTTTCACGCTTTTCGGCGTCTCGGTGTTTCTGCCTTTCCTGCGCGGGAAGAAGCAGCTCGGCGCAGCCGAAGGGGAGAATGCCGGTTTTTCGAGGGGTAGTTTGAAGCTGGCCGCTGTCGGCGCCATCGTGGGCTTCCTGGTTTCCATGACCTCGGTGGGCAGCGGAAGCTTGTTGATGATTTCCCTGCTGGTGCTGGTTCCGCTGCCGCTCGGGAGCCTGGTGGGCACCGACATTCTGTTTGGGCTGGTGACCACGGCGCTCGCCGGATCGCTCCACTGGAAGATGGGCAATTTTGACTCCCATCTTTTCTTGCTGCTGGTGGCCGGCGAAGTGCCCGGAGTCATCATCGGCAGCCGGCTGTCCCGGCGGCTTCCCGAACGCGCCTTCACGTGGCTTTTCAGTATCCTTTATTTTTCCCTGGGAGCGCGCTTGCTGATGGGCTAGAGAAAGCAAGAACCTTCCGGAATATTCCTCCTAAGAAAAGGTGAAATGAATTATGGGACTTGAAACAGTGACGATTCCTGAGGTGGCGAAATCCTTTGCGGAGAGGGACCCGCGCGAGATCCTGCAGTTTGCGCTGGAGAACTATTCCCCCAACATTGCGATCAGCTTTAGCGGGGCGGAGGATGTGGTGCTGGTGGATATGGCGGCGAAAGCGGGCGGCAAGTTCAGCGTCTTCTCGCTCGACACGGGCAGGCTCCATCCGGAAACCTATCAGTTCATCGAAAAAGTCCGGGAGCATTATGGCATCCCGGTGGAGATCTTCTTTCCGCAATCCGCCCCGGTGGCTGACCTGGTGAAGGCAAAAGGCTTGTACTCGTTTTACAAAGACGGCCACAAGGAATGTTGCGGCGTCCGCAAGGTTGAGCCCTTGCGCCGGGCGCTCAAGCCTCTGGACGCCTGGGTTACGGGCCAGCGGCGCGACCAAAGCCCTTCCACCCGCGCTGAGGTGGCGGTCATCGAAACCGACCCGGTCTTCTCCTCCTCCGAACATAAGCTGATCAAATTCAATCCCTTGTCCAATTGGACCTCCCGCCAAGTCTGGAGTTACATTCGCGAAAACAACGTGCCCTACAATTCTCTTCACGAACGGGGCTTCATTTCGATTGGCTGTGAGCCTTGCACCCGCCCGGTGTTCCCGGGACAGCACGAGCGCGAAGGGCGCTGGTGGTGGGAAGAGCAAACCATGAAAGAATGCGGCCTGCACTCAGGCAATATCGAGCGGTAACGGCTGCCCGGCCTGAATCGCTCCCCTCGCTCAGGGAAGCTCCACGTTCAAATTTCGTTAGGGTAGTTGGGATGTCCGGCCGGCGGGTTCCACCCCGCGGGCCTGGATCGCAGGGTGCTCGGTTTCTCGCAGGCCTTGATAGAAACGGCCGGCGATTTCCGCCGCGTGCGGCCCGAACATGGCCCGCCCTCCACGCAGAAGGACTACCACGACGTACTTGGGGTGCTCGGCAGAGTAGGAATCGAACCACCCCAAACGCGCCCCATCCTCGCTGCAAGTTCCAGTCTTGCCTAATATTTCCGTCCCGGAACCGTTCGCCAGGCGTGCCGTGCCGTATTTGACCGCCGCCGCCATCCCGGCCCGCACCTCCGGAATGTGCGCCGCTAACCCGGTCAATCGGCGACGCACCTTGGGTTCAAACTGTTCCAGTTGCTCCGGCGTGCGCGGATACTGCAGGTAATAGAGCGTCCCGCCGTTGGCAATGGCGGACACCACCGCAGCCATTTGCAGCGGGGTGACTTCCATGCCCTCGCCCAGATAGGCCAGATTTCCCACGCCATCCTTGGGAGCGGCGTCGGGGAACTCGCCGGGTGATTCTCCGGGAATGTCCCAGCCGGCTTTGTGCCCCAGTCCGAATTCCTGGGCGTAGCCGGCGAGCGTTGGGAAGCCGAGCATTTCACCGAGCCGGAAGAAGAACTGATTGTTGGAATGCGCCAGAGCGTCGGTCAGATCGATGCGCCAGCGGCGGCCCACGCGGAGCTTGGTGTGGGGTGAGATAATGCCTCGGTTTAGAGCCGCCAAGGCCACGATGGGTTTGAAGGTCGAGCAGGGGCGGAACGCTCCACCCAGTGCGAGCTTTTGATTGACGATGCTCAGAATGCGCCCGGTATGCGGATTGACCACCACGATGCTTCCGTTCCAGTTCCCTAAGGCCGCGATGGCGGCTTGGCGGACGGCCAGATCCTCTCCTTCGGTGTTATCGCCGGCGCCGGGATTATTGTCGTAGGAACTGACGTTCCAGGGACTCCAGTAGCGCCGGCGGAAGCGGTGCCGGGAGTGCCGGATGACCCGGCGGTGGCGATGCCTGGTTTGAGCCACGCCCGGCGGGGAAGCTGCGTATCCCGTGGCGAGTGTTCCGCCGGGAAAAACGGCAAAACCAAACAAGCACCCTAAGAGAACGGCGACGATAGCGATTTTCTTGATCAACGCAGCTCGAACCTCTTTACTCATGCGGCCCTGATACTTCCCTATTTGTTTCTTCGCTTGTACCCCTCCGCCTGATCTTTTCTGGGGAATTCCGGGGATGGCCGTTTTTACTCTTGAGTTTGCTTCTTGCCGCGCGCGGTACCGGCTTCGGCGGGCCTGGGTTCCTCCCCGGCAGGCAGATTTAGTGCCTTTCTGGCCTCGGCTTCGATCTTCTTTGAAATATCGGCATTCTCGCAAAGAAAATGACGGGTGTTTTCGCGTCCCTGTCCGATGCGTTCGCCGCCGAAGGAGTACCAGGACCCGCTCTTTTCGATCAAATTCAACCCCACCGCCACGTCGATCAGGTCCCCTTCTTTCGAAATCCCTTCCCCGTAAAGAATGTCGAATTCGGCCTCGCGGAAGGGAGCAGCCATTTTGTTTTTGACCACCTTGACGCGGGTGCGGTTTCCCACCACGCGGTCCCCGTCCTTGATGGCCGCGATGCGGCGAATATCCAGGCGGACGGAAGAATAAAACTTGAGCGCTCTTCCTCCCGTGGTGGTTTCCGGGTTTCCGAACATGACGCCGATTTTCTCCCGGATTTGATTGATGAAGACCAGGCAGGTTTTTGATTTGGAAACGATGGCCGTCAGCTTGCGCAGAGCTTGCGACATCAAGCGTGCCTGCAAGCCGGGCATCGAATCACCCATATCTCCCTCGAGTTCGGCCCGGGGGACGAGCGCCGCCACCGAATCGATCACAATAATGTCGATGGCGTTCGAACGCACCAGCGCCTCGGCAATTTCCAGAGCCTGCTCGCCGTAATCGGGCTGGGAGACCAGCAGGTTGTCGATGTCGACGCCGAGCCTTTGGGCGTATTTGGCGTCCAGCGCGTGCTCGGCGTCCACAAAGGCCGCCATCCCGCCGCGATGCTGCGCCTCCGCTACCAGATGCAAGGCAATCGTGGTTTTGCCGCTCGCCTCGGGACCGTAAACTTCCACCACGCGCCCCCGCGGCACTCCTCCCACGCCCAGAGCGGCGTCGAGCGATAGGGCGCCGGTGGGAATCACTTCCACCGGAACCAGCGCTCCCTTGGAGCCCAAGCGCATGATGGACCCCTTTCCAAACTGTTTTTCGATCTGGGTCAGGGCCACATCGATCGCCTTCGTTCGGTCCGTTTGCTCTTCTGACATTTTAGAATCCTCCCTTTGTGAAACATCTGCCGGGGAAAGCTCCTGCATTGGGTTCGCGTGCCCGAAACTTTTCCTCTCCACGGATGCCGGCAAACTTCGGCCGCGGTTATGTTTCCGCGTAATCGTAAAATCCCTTTCCTGTTTTGCGTCCCAGCCGGCCCGCATTCACCATTTTTTCGAGCAGCGGGCAGGGCCGATACTTGGAATCGCGGAACCCTTCGTAGAGCACCTTCATAATATCCAGGCAGACGTCCAGGCCGATCAGGTCGGCCAGCTCCAGCGGCCCCATCGGATGGTTCATGCCCAGCTTCATCACGCCGTCCACTCCCGCGGGATCGGCCACCCCTTCCAGCACCGCGAAGACGGCTTCGTTGATCATGGGCATCAGCACGCGGTTCGAAACAAAGCCCGGAGAATCCTGGACGCGGATGGGCGTCTTGCCCACGCGCGCGGCGATCTGCTTTGCGGCCTCCACCGTCTGTTCCGAGGTCGCGAGCCCCGCCACCACTTCCACCAGCTTCATCACCGGCACGGGATTGAAAAAATGCATGCCCACAAACCGCGGGGCGCGCTCGGTCGTGGCGGCCAGGCGCGTGATGGAGATGGAAGAGGTGTTGCTGGCGAAAATCGTTTCCGTGGGGCATAGAGAATCGAGCGCGCGGAACACCTCCGATTTCACCTCAAAGTTTTCCGTTACGGCCTCGATCACCAGGTCCGCCAAGGACAAATCGGAAAGCTGCGTGGTGGTTTGCAAGCGATTCGCGGCCGCCTGCTTTGCCTCTTCGGTGAGCCTGCCCTTCTCCACGTCGCGAGCGAGGCCGCGCAGAATGTTTTCCGCGCCGAGTGCAAGCCTTTCCTGGGAGGTGTCATGGAGCGCTACGGAAAATCCGTGCCGGAGGAAAACCTGGGCAATGCCGTGGCCCATGGTGCCCGCTCCCACGACCCCCGCCAGGTTGAAATCCAAAAACTCCTCCGCGTTCGAGTGATGATATGCCCTACTTGGCTTCCCTTTCAACCGCTAAGGCGATGGCGTTGCCGCCGCCCAGGCAGAGCGCCGCCACGCCGCGCTGGGCATTGCGGCGCTGCATTTCATAAAGAAGGGTCACCAGAATGCGCGCGCCGGAAGCTCCGATGGGATGTCCGATAGCCACCGCGCCTCCGTTCACGTTGGTTTTTTCCGGGTCCAGTCCCAGTTGCTCGATCACCGCCAGGGCCTGCACGGCAAAAGCTTCGTTCAGCTCGAAGAGGTCCACCTCCTCGCGCTTCCAGCCGGTTTTCTTGAGCAGCGCCTGGATAGCGTCCACGGGCGCCATCATCACCCAGCGCGGCTCGACGCCGCTCGTCGCCTGGCCCACGATGCGCGCCAGCGGCTGGCGGCCGAGCTTTGCGGCGGTTTCACGCGAGGTGACCACCACGGCGGCCGCGCCGTCGTTGGTTCCGGGAGCGTTGCCGGCCGTCACCGTGCCGTCCGGCTTGAAGACCGGCTTCAGGCTGGCCAATTTTTCGAGTGAAGTGTCGGCGCGCGGCGATTCGTCGGTGGAAAACTCGACGGTCTCGCCTTTCTTTTTGCCCGGCACGGCGACGGGAACGATTTCATCCTTGAAGCGGCCGTTTTGGATGGCGTCCACGGCGCGGCGATGGCTCTCGAAGGCGTACTGGTCCTGGCCCTCGCGGGGAATATGGTATTTCTCCGCCACCAGCTCGCCGGTCATCCCCATATGGAAATCTTCGTAGGCGTCCCAGAGTCCGTCGTGGATCATCGAGTCGAGGAGCTTCTTGTCGCCCAGGCGCAATCCCTGGCGCGCTCCCGGCAGCAGGTAGGGGCAGTTGCTCATGGACTCCATGCCCCCCGCCACTACCACGTCCGTATTTCCGGTCTCGATTCCCTGCGCGGCCAGCGCCACGGCTTTCAGGCCCGACCCGCAGACCTTATTGATGGTCATGGCCGCCACGGCCGGGTTGAGGCCGCCTTGCAAGGCGGCTTGGCGGGCAGGGTTCTGGCCTAGACCCGCCGAAACCACATTCCCCATAATGACTTCGTCAACCTGGGCGCCATCGATTCCGGCCCGGCGCACAACTTCGCGCACGGCGCAAGCTCCCAGTTCAACGGCGGAAAGGGGAGAAAGGGAACCCTGGAACTTGCCAACTGGGGTGCGGACTGCGGCGATAATAACCGCTTCTCGCATAACTTGACTCCCGATTATGTCGCCGCGCCCAAATGAAGTCAAGAAATTGTGCTCGTTCACATGGTGCGTGGCGCTTGTCGGACCAGCTACGAAGCCTATGCAACTCTATCGCATAACGACTTTGGCCATGGTCCCTATTCAAGGCCAAGGCATGCTCAGCGAATGGCGCGGCGGAAGCCTTGAAAAATGAAGCTCGGCGATGCGTGACCCATGGCCCGGATCGCCAGCGATCTACTGATGTTTACAAAATATAGTGACGCCGTTCTTTGTAGCGCCGCTCTATGAGCGGCGAAAGACGCGGGTCATAGACCCGCGCTACAGTAATAGTTGTCACTATATTTTGTAACTCTCAATAGAAATCGGTTTTTGCGGACCCTGGGAGGCGGTTTATTTACGCCACAACCCGCTCATAGTGGCAGGATTCGTTAAGGCAGTGCCGTGAGGAAGAGCCGGATTTCTTGTCGAACTTTTCGAGAAGAATCGGCGAGCCGCAATCCGGGCAAGGCTCGGCCACAGGCTTGTCCCAGGATGTAAATTTGCATTCCGGATAGCGGCTGCAGCCGTAAAATGTCCCGCGCTTGGCGCGCCGAACGACGATCTCGCCCGTGCAGCCTTTTTCGGGACAGGCGATGCCGAGCGTCTGCTTCTTGATGTACTTGCACTTTGGATAGTTGCTGCAAGCCGTAAACGGCCCGTAGCGGCCGTGCTTGATCGCCAGGTTGCCGCCGCACTCGGGGCATTTCTCGTCGAGGACCTGGTCGCTGACGGCGGTTGCCTGGCCTTCTTTCATGATGATCTTCTTCGTATTCCGGCACTCGGGATAACCGGTGCAGGCCATAAAGTAACCGAAGCGGCCGCGTTTCAAAACCATGGGCTTGCCGCACTTCTCGCAGGTTTGCTCAGGAACTTCAGGCGCGGGCGGCGCGGCGGAGCCGTACTTCGCGGCAAGGTCGGGTGGGAGGTCGCTTGTGCCGTCGCACTCGGGATAACCCGTGCAAGCCATAAACTGCCCGTTGCGTCCCAGGCGAATGACCATGGGCTTGCCGCACTTTTCGCACTTGACGTCGGTGGGAATCCCCTCCCCTTTCAGGTCTTGCATTTCGCGCCCGGCGAGCCGCAGGTCCTTTTTGAACTTTTTGTAGAAATCCTCGAGCGCCTTGGTCCAGGTGAGCTTGCCTTCCTCAATCTCATCCAGTTCTTCTTCCATGCGCGCCGTGTAGGCGACGTCGAAAATGTCAGCGAAGCTTTTGACCAGCAGATCGTTGACCACCATGCCGAGTTCGGTGGGGAAGAAACGGCCTTGGTTCTTCTCCACGTAATCGCGGTTTTGGATCACCGAGAGTATCGTTGCGTAAGTTGAAGGCCTGCCGATGCCCTTTTCTTCGAGCATCTTGACGAGAGTCGCCTCGTTGTAGCGCGGCGGCGGCTCCGTGAAATGCTGTTCGGGCAGGAGTTCCAGCAGGCGTAACGCTTCACCCTGCTCGACCGCCGGCAGGCGACTTTTGCCTTCCTCATCCTCTTCCGCAGCTTTGTCATCCCTGCCTTCTTCATAAACGGCGCGGAACCCGTTGAATTTCTCCACCGATCCGGTGGCGCGCAACAGGTAATCTCCCGCCGCGATCTCGATGGTGGTTTGATCGAAGATGGCAGGGTTCATCTGGGAAGCGACAAAACGCTGCCAGATGAGCCGGTAGAGCTTGTACTCGTCCGGGGAAAGATAAGACCGAACCGCTTCCGGGGAGCGCTCCATCGAGGTGGGGCGGATAGCTTCATGAGCATCCTGCGCTCCCTTCTTGGTCTTGTACCGAACAGCGTCCGGCGGCAAGTAAGGATCGCCGTAGGTTTTCCGGATATAGGCCCGCACCGACTCTAAGGCGCTCTCCGCAACGCGAGTCGAGTCCGTCCGCATGTAGGTGATCAGGCCCACCGACCCCTCCGGGCCGAGATCGATGCCTTCGTATAGCTTTTGAGCCAGCATCATTGCTTTCTTGGCGGAAAAATAGAGCTTGCGGACAGCCTCTTGCTGAAGCTTACTGGTGATGAAAGGCGGCACGGGATATTTACGCCGCTCGCGAGTTTCGACCGACTGAACGGCGTAGCCGGCCTTTTCCAGTGCAGCCCGGTGTTGGTCTGCCGCGGCTTGGTCTGGAATCTCCAGGTCTTTCCCCTGGAATTTCATCAGGCGCGCCTCGAAGGGCGGAGGATTCTTTCCCTTAAGCTGGGCGCCGATGGTCCAATACTCTTTTTTCTTGAAGGCCTGGATTTCCCGTTCGCGTTCGACAATCAGCCGCAAGGCGACCGTCTGCACTCGACCGGCGGAAATCCCCCGCTTGACCTTATCCCACAGCAAAGGGCTTACTTGGTATCCCACCAAGCGATCCAGCACCCGCCGCGCCTGCTGGGCGTCGACCCGCCGAAAGTCAATCTCCTGGGGATGCTTGAAGGCTTCCTGGATAGCCTCACGCGTGATCTCGTTAAAAAGCACCCTGTAAAACTTTGTCTTTTTCGAATCCAGTAGCTCGCGGAGATGCGAGCAGATTGCCTCACCTTCGCGGTCAGGGTCCGCGGCCAGGTAGATTGCATCCGTCCCTTTGGCGGCGGACTTCAGCGCCTGGATGGTGTCTTTCTTGTTGGGGATGACGATGTACTTCGGCTTGAAATGATTGTCGAGGTCAACGCCCAGCTCCTTTTTGGGGAGGTCCATGACGTGCCCCATCGAAGCCTTGACGGTGTAATCGGGACCCAGATACCGATTGATGGTCTTGGCCTTGGCCGGTGATTCAACGATAACAAGCGATTTGCCCATACTTAGGAACCTACAATTAGATCAAATGCCCTTGATCCGTTTTTCTTTGCTCGGTTTGGATTTTGAGCCCCTCAGCCCCTATCATAGCTTACGAATGAAGTTTTTTCCGGGCAACTGCCGGATCAGTCCGCTCATCTCCAACTCCAACAGAGTTTGCAGGACCCGGTTTTGGGGGAGAGGCACCGCGCCCAGAATTGCGTCGATGAAAAGCGCCTCATCGACGCGCAAGGCCTCAAAAACCGTCTTCTGTTCCGGCGTTAGGGACTGTTCGAACAACGTGCCGGCTCCCACAGCAGGCTGCTCCTCGTCCGATCCCTCGCCCGGGGGAAGAAGTTGCATCCGGACCTCGGGCGGGAACTCCTCGACGATGTCCATCCACTGATCGACCAACTTGGCTCCCTGCTTAATCAGGTGATTCGGGCCAAAGCTTTGAGCCGTTGTAATGTTGCCGGGCACGGCAAAGACTTCCCGGTTTTGTTCGGTCGCCAGACGGGCCGTAATCAAGGAACCGCTGTATTCACTGGCTTCAACAATCAATACTCCCAAGGATAAGCCACTAATGATCCGATTGCGAATCGGAAAATTTTGGGGAGTCGGTCCCGTTCCCAGCGGAAATTCCGAAACAATAGCCCCGGATTCCGCGATTTTTTCCGCCAATCGCCGGTTTTCCGATGGGTAGATCGCGTCCATTCCCCGGCCCTGAACGGCCACAGTCTTCCCCTTGGCCTCAAGCGCGCCGTGATGCGCGGCAGAGTCGATCCCGCGTGCCAAACCGCTTACGATGACCAGGCTTCGTTCCGCAAGATCGCGGGAAAGACGCCGCGCTACTTGCAGGCCGTAGGCGGAAGGGCGTCGAGATCCAACCACCGCCAAGGCGTGCTCGCTGAGTACCTGGACATTACCGCGAACATACAAAAACAGGGGCGGATCGGCAATCTCTCTGAGCAAGGGCGGATACACCTCGCTCGAATAGGCCAGCAATTGACAATCGGCCCTTGCGACATCCTTAATCTCCCTTTCGGCTTCTTTCAGCCCTGCCTGAGTGAAAACCGCCTGGCAAACGGCCGGGGGAAGTCCGGAACTTTCAAGCTCCGTTAGGGAAGCCATATAGGCTGCTTGTGGCGACCCGAAGTGGGTGATGAGTTTGTGCGCCCCCCGGACCCCCAGTCCCTCAACACGGGAAAGACCAACCCAAAATTCGATCCCCTCATCCATGGAATCTTTCCAGCGCCACCCTGCCTTGAATTGCTAGACCCTAAGGCTGCCAGCACTCGGCAAGCGTCTGCCGGGCATTAGCCACACTAAAATCGCAGAACCCGTAGGCAAAACGCAAGCCCTTTTAAAAATGGCTGAAAGTCGAGCGCTTATTGGAATGACCAGACAAGAAGCTGTCCCGCTTGGATGAAACAACTGTATCTGTAATAAACTAAATTAGTTAACTTTATACTCCGCGGTGATGCAGCAACCATTCTCCAACATCGGCGGAGGCGTCTTCAAGTATATCGAGGGTCGCTTTTAACCCGTGTGAAACTGCGCTGATTACCCTCACGCCGACCCAAACCAAAAGTCGCTCCCCGGAGCGGGCCGGGTCGGCCCAGTCGAATCTCGCCTGATCGTGAGTCCCTTTGTGCCGCAAGGCTGTTAAAACAAACCCCGCATAGAGCACGATGGCGCCCGCCAGGACTAGCTTAACCAATCCAACAAACAAGGTCCAAATCATAGTCCCAACCTCCCCCAGCCTCCCGCTTTACTTAGATTCCTTGCCTGCCAGCAAAGTTGCTAAAAGCTATATCGGCAAGGCCGCCATTTCCTCAAGCTGCTGCCGATTCCATTTGCGGAGGAGACATTGGAACGGCTTCATTGACCGCCTACTGCGGTTCGGCTAAAATCGGATTAAATGAATCGCGCGGCTAGGTCCGCGAGGCGGGTATTGAACAAACGCATCCTCAACCTCCGATTGCGCACCCGGCTGGCGCTGGTCATGTTCCTGATCACGGCAAGCACAAGCGCCATTCTGATGGTGGCTTACGTGCAGCACAATCGACGCATTAAGTCTTACGTGGCCGGCCAAACCTCAGACCTGCTGGAAATCATTCAGTTGACTCAGGCCAATATTCCTTCCAACCCCAATCGGAAGAAAGCTCTTAGCGAGTATCTGAGCGCGCTAAAAGATGCCGGACTTTCCTCGATCAACGTCATTTCCCCTTCCGGGGAAGTGGTGGCCAGCACGAATCCGGGGCAAGTCGGCAAGAGAGTCAAATTGAGCAGGCGGCGGCCCCGGAGGAAGGAAGGGCCGATCCAGATTACGGCTCAGTTGAGAGACATCGACGCCGGCACCGGGCAGCAGCACTACGACATCAAGTTTCCCATCATCCAGGGGGAGAAAGTTGTGGGTTACGTGCAAGTGGGTGGGGAAATGGATGAAGTGGGTTCCATGCTGAACCATGTCTATTTGCTCTGGCTGGCCTGGATTCTGGGCACCATGCTGACAGGGATGTTCGCCGTCGTTTATCTGGCCTTCCGTTTTACCAAGCCGATCGACTTGCTGGTGGAAGGGGCGAATCAGGTGGCCCAGAACAATCTCTACGTTTCGCTGCCGGCAGGCAGCAGGGATGAGATGGGACGCCTGGCTCAGACTTTCAATCAAATGGTGGAAAGGCTGCGCGAGACCCGAAAGCTTCAGAAACGGCTGAATGAAGCAGAGAAGTCTTCCTTGCTGGGCCATTTTGCCGCCACCGTCGCGCACGAGGTCCGCAACTCCTTGAACTTCCTCAACCTGAGTATCGATCAGATCAGGGCCAAACGCTGGCTTCTGAATGAAACACCGGGACGTGAATTGAGCGCCAGCCTCGCCAAGATGAAGGAGGAGATCACGCGCCTAAACCTCCTGGTCAGCGATTTTCTGGTCGTGGGAAGGCCAACGCAACCTCAGCTTTTGCCTTGCGACATTCAAACCATCGTCGAACAGGCAGTGGGCCTGGTAGAAAAGCAGGCAAGCCAGCAGCATATCCGGATTATGACCCATTTACCTTCCGACTTACCCGCTCTTCAGGCAGATGCTGCGCAATTGAAGACCTGCTTCCTGAACATCCTCACCAACTGCGTGCAGGCCATGCCGCAAGGCGGAAGTGTCCAGATCACAGGGAAAACGGTACCGGATGCTAATGGCAGCGGGCATCTTGAAATACGCTTCCATGATGCGGGACCCGGCATTCCGCAAGACGATCAAGAGAAGGTCTTTACCCCCTATTTTTCCACCAAGGCGACGGGATTCGGCCTGGGTTTGGCCATCACCAGAAAGATCGTTGAAGACCATGATGGCCGCGTTTTTATTTCCAATGAGAATATTCCTGGGACCGTTTTGATCGTGGAATTGCCTCTCCCTGATGCTTCGGTTGCCGACCGAACTTCCATTGCCAGTTCGAGTGTTGCCTAAGGATTTGCGTCCATGCCTGAAGGATCAGTTCTGGTTGTCGATGACGAGCAACGGCAGCGAGAAATTTACCGGGACATTCTCCACGACGAAGGCTACGAGGCGGTTACCGCCTCCAGTGGGGAGGCGGCCCTCCACCTGGTTGCACAGAAGCGATTCGACCTGGTTCTCACCGATCTCAACCTGACCGGGATGAACGGCATTCAGTTGCTCACCGAAATTCTGCGAGCGGACCCCACCGTCGCGGTGGTTCTCATCACCGGTTATCCCTCCATCGAATCCGCTATTGACGCCACCAAGCGGGGAGTTTACCAATATCTGGAAAAACCGGTGGACCGCGCGAGACTCTTGGAAGTTGTCAACGACGCGCTCTATCGCTTGGCCTCCCTCAAGAGGACCATCCTTGGAAATTCCTCCGCTATCAAGGAAATGGTACGGATGATCATGAAGGTGGCTCCGACCGTTCACACCGTCCTGATCCTTGGCGAAAGCGGAACGGGCAAGGAACTGGTTGCGCGGGAGATTCACAAGCACAGCCCGCGGCATAACCAGCCGTTCCTGGCCGTCAACTGTGCAGCGCTCACGGAGACTTTGCTGGAAAGCGAGCTTTTCGGCCACGAAAAGGGTGCGTTTACCGACGCCTATCAGCAAAAGAAGGGCCTGTTTGAGAAAGCCAGCCATTCCACCTTGTTTCTCGATGAGATCGGTGACACCAGCCTGGCCCTGCAGGCCAAGATTTTGCGGGCGCTCCAGGAGCGGGAGATCCTTCGCGTCGGAGGGACGGACCCGATCAAAGTGGACTCTCGCATTGTCGCCGCAACCAATCGGAACCTGGATCAACTGATGCGGGAAGGTAAATTTCGGGAGGACCTCTATTATCGCCTCAAAGTGATTCCCATCGTCTGTCCTCCTTTGCGCGAACGGAAAGAGGATATCGAAGAGCTGGCATTGCACTTTATGCGCCGAGCCTCGCTGGTGGCGGGCCGGGAAGTTCGAGGGATTTCGCCGGCGGCGCTCGAAGCGCTGGAAGGTTATCGTTGGCCGGGGAATATCCGGCAGATGGAATGGGCGATCGAGCGCGCGGTGGTTCTGGGTGAAACGTCTCAGGTGGAGCTTCGCGACCTGCCGCCGGAGATTCTTGAGGCCGGAGAGGAATCGAGCGCGACGGAGGCTTGGCCCCCGGCCACGCTCGCAGCCGGGGAGGGTCTCGTCCCCATTATTCCTGAGGGATCGTGGGAAGAACATGAGAAAGCAAAAATCATTCAGGCGCTCGAACGCACCCATGGGAATATCACCCGCGCGGCCCAGCTTTTGGGCATGACCTTCCGCACGCTCCAATATCGTTTGGAGAAGTTCGGCATCAAAAAGCCGTAACGCTTCCGAAAGTCCTGAGACACCCAGCAACCTCATCCCGCCGGCCCCAGGCTCTCCACCTGCTTCCCCAAGAATTTCCACTTCAGCGGTCCATGCGGATTCAACTCTCAACTCATTCTCATTTTCTGCCGAAGTTAAATACGGTTAAGGAAGTCAATTGAACGTCGCGAAAATACGGCGAATCACCGGCGCACACCCTTGAAGGGTGAGTCCGGTCTCGAGGGGTTTTCTCGTGCGCATCCTTGTTGCTGAAGACGATCGGCCGGTGGCGAGTTTCCTAAAGAAAGGCTTAGAGGCCGAGCATTACGCTGTCGACGTGGCTCCGGACGGGCAGGAAGCTCTCTATATGGCTGAGGAGTGTGATTATGACCTTATGGTTCTCGACTTAATCCTGCCGAGGATGGACGGCTTGCAAGTTCTCAGCCAGATTCGGACCAAGAAACAGCTGTTGCCGGTGCTGGTGCTGACGGGCCGCTCGCGCGTGGAGGACCGCGTGAAGGGGCTGGACCTGGGCGCAGACGACTATCTGGTCAAGCCGTTTGCCTTCCGCGAGCTCTCGGCGCGCGTGCGGGCTCTTCTGAGGCGTGGGAACCGCCCACCTGAGTTGAGTCTGCAAGTAGAAGACCTTGAAATGAACCGGGTGGACCGGACCGTCCGGCGCGGCGAAAGAAGAATCGAACTGACCCCCAAAGAATTTACCCTCCTTGAGTACTTGATGCGAAATGTCGGCCGGGCTGTTTCCCGCCCCATGATCATCGAGCACGTGTGGAATTTCTCCTTTGACACCATGACCAACGTGGTGGACGTCTACATCAATTATCTGCGGAAGAAGGTCAACGAAGGCTCTGAACGACGCTTGATCCACACGGTCCGCGGCGTTGGTTACCGGATAGGAGATGCCAAATAGACCCGCAGATCGGTTCTCCGAGTCACGCATGAACCTCAAGGAAGAGGCGGTTGAAAGTCCGGCTCAAAAACCCCAGGATGAATTCGTCGAGGTTCTCAGAAGCCTCGTTCATGAGTTAAGCCAGCCTCTCACGTCCTTGGGAGGATCTCTTGAGGTGGCCCTTATGGACGAGATGGATGAGGACGAGAGTCGCAAGGTCCTTCAGCAATCGCTCGAGGAAACTCATCGTGCGGCTGAAGTCTTGGGAACCCTGCGAGAGGTGCTCGAAGCTGAAGATCCCGGGGAGGATTTTCACCCGGTGTGCTGGAAGCACCTGGTAGCTCGAGCCCTGGAGGATGTTGCGCCGGTTGCCCGGGGCAAGGGATTGCGGTTCGTCCTCGATCCTATGGTTGACGCTTATGTGAAGGTTAATCCGCCGCGTGTCGATGCCGCCATGCGCGAACTTCTCCGGTACTTGATCGGGAGGGGTGCTCGAAAAGGAGTCATTCGCATCGGGCTTTCAGTCCAGGAACGTACGGCTTCGCTCTCGGTTCGTGATGACGGTTTGCCGCCGGACGCGGCCGCGCCGGCAGGGAAATCCCTGCCGCCCGCTTCTTTTACGGGAGCTTTGGAAAGAACACAGCTTGACTGGTGGATTCTACGGCGCACCATCGAAGGGCAGGGTGGATGGTTAGAAGTCGAGAAGATTCCTCCACGTGGTGTCTGCTGCCGGATTTACCTCCCGTTAGCATCCTCTGAGGATGCAAGACCTTCCTCCGCTTGATGGCTGCGGTATCACGGCCGGGCCAGCGGAAACTGAAAAACTCCTTATATATAGGGCGCCATAAGTCGGCGACGGTCATTTATTGTAGCGCCGCTCGGCGGTAAGCGCTGCTTGCCTGAGCGGCGAAAACCGCCGGTCGCAGACCGGCGCTACAGTTTTGGAGCGTCGCCGACTTATGGCGTTACGTATAGAAGCTCGTCCCCGCAAGCAATCTCGCTATAAAACAAACCCTCGGCATAGTTCTTCGCCACCTGCCGCAGGGTGCCCATCCTGAGGGAGGTCTTTCGTTTCTTAAAAACAGCCATTGTTTCCGTAAGCAGCGAAGCCGCCATGAGCTTTTGCTAAGTTTCCAGCCTAGAAAATTCTAATCTCCTCCTAATAACCCTTTAATCCACAGAAGGTAAAAAGAAGCTAAGAGGCGGATTTGTCTGCTCATCGTCAAGCGCGCGAGGGCGGGCGCTATTTGACGCTGGTAAGAAAGGAGCATCCCGTGGGTCTCATTGCAGCTTCGTGCCGGGAGTATCGAAACCTGGCTTTGGCGGAACGTAACCGGTTAGTATTGGAACAGCTTCCTCAGGTGCGCTACATTGCGCAGAAGATTCATGCGCGCCTTCCCCATCACATCCAGTTGGACGACTTAATTAACACGGGAGTCCTGGGTTTGATCGAGGCCCTTACCAAGTATGATCCCACCAGGAACGTAGGGTTGCAGTCCTACGCACGGTACCGCATCCAGGGTGCCATCCTTGACAGCCTTCGCGAGCAGGACTGGAGCCCGCGTTTATTGAGGCAGAAAAGCCGCCAGCTTGAGCTGGCGAGGGAAGCGCTTCGAGGCCGGCTGGGCCGGACTCCTTCGCAAACCGAACTCGCGGGGGAAATGGGTATCTCCGACGACCAGTTGAATCATCTGCTTAGCGATTTGAAGGGGCTTGAGGTTGCAAGCCTTCAGGAGCCCTTGTTCTCCGATGGGCATGTGCTGGCAGAGACGATGGCGGATACCGTTGCGGAAAATCCCTTCACTTTGTGCCAAAGAGCAGAGATGGACGGCCTGTTGGCGCAGGCTTTGTCCAAGCTCCCTCCCCGCAAGAGGCACATTCTGGACCTCTATTATTTCAAGGGAATGACGATGAAGGAAGTGGGAATCCGAATGGGGGTTTGCGAATCGAGAATTTCCCAGATTCATTCCGCAGCGGTAGCATCTCTCAAGGCAAGAATGCGGGAGGTATTAGCTGCGCGGCAAAGGCAGCACTCTATTCAACTGCGGTCCCAGACAATAGAGTCGCCCGCACAAAAAACAATCTCTCCTGCGCCGCTTCGCATCGTCACTCATCGGCCGCCCGCGGAATCCTCAACAGTCTTTCCAGGCAAAGCGCGGGGGAGCCGTCGTCCCGCTCGCCGAATCAGGAGGCTGCAGACTGGTATCCGGAAAAGATCCGGGCCGAGATTGAGTACAAACCAACCCTCCCTTTTTTAAGACGGCATAGCTGATGGCGCCCCCCTGCTCCTTCCAAGAGAAGGAGCCCGGGCGCCATGGGTCTCGAGGATTCCGCGCGAGTGGCAAATTGTTCAAGGCTGAAGAAGGGACACGAATCCGTGGTCTGAAATCATGAGGCGGTCGCAAAACTCGAGATCGCCTTGGCCTCATCATCGTGGATGTCAAATACCGTATAAAGCTTAGTAATCTGCAACAAGTCGTGGACCCGCCTGGTAAGATTCAGCAGTTTAAGCTGTCCTCCCTGGTTGGAAACCGCCGTATAGGCGCTGACCAACTCTCCGATTCCGGAGCTATCGATATAAGTAACGTCGGCGAGGTTCAAGAGAAGATTCTTGTGGTTTTTGGCCAGTTTCTCCCGAATCACTTCTCGCAACTGCTTGCAGTCCTCACCGAGCGTAATTCTTCCGCTCACGTCCACCACGGTGACGGAATCAACCTGACGGACTGTCGCCTTCATGCTCACGGTCTATTCCTCCTTAATTTGACTGAATCTCAGAATCAAGATGCTTTACCATGATGACTTCCGTGCCTGAGCTTACAGAAGTTTCTACTTTGAATTCATCCATAAACTTGCGGACCAGGAAGATTCCTCGCCCGGACGCGTTCAGGAGATTCTTTTCGGCCACGGGGTCGGGCAGCCGGTCGGGATCAAAGCCTTTCCCTTGATCTCGAACGTGAATTTCCACCCGATCTTCGAAAATCAGAAACCTTAATAGGACGCTTTTGCCGGGGTCTTGGTTGTTACCGTGATAAATGGCATTGATAACCGCTTCGTGCACTGCCATCTCCATCTGAAATGCCGCTTCCGGGCCAAATCCTGCCGTCGCGGAAACGCGGCGGCTGATTTCCTCGGCAACTTCAACATTCTTAAGCGTGCTCTCGAGCGTAACCTCGACGACGCTGGCTTTCGATTTCGTGTCTGATGAAGAGGGTGTCACCGACATGACACTACAATACAGGTTCCGGAAAGTCAACGAATACGCGCGCCCGCTCTCCGCGTCAGCATGGCCAATACTTCACCACCATCTCATCGTGGATGAACTCAACAAAGGACGCTGTGATGCGAAATACTGACTGGCTACTCTTGGGCAAGCTTATTTAAGGCACGGTAGTATTTGGCGGTCGAAACTGTAATTGCGCGGTCAGGCTTAGAACCCATCGCACACGCCTTTCCTTGGACCCTTGAGAGGTTCTTCTTTATACTAGCGTTTAGCTCTCTCAGATTTTTTTTGACAGCCCCGCTCACGTTAACTCCCCTCCTTGACGTGCCTATCGTGTTTCCTGACATAAATAGTACCGTAGTATTTGCTTGAAGCTTGAATTTACAGCTTCAAGTCTTTTAATACAACAGTATAAATTACTTGACAAGAAACCGAAGATCAGCTTGTTGCACAATAGCGCGGAAAGAGGCAAACTCTGTCCATGGTAAAAAAGTGCGAACCAACGCAGCCCACTCGAAGAAGGTTGAAAACCTTGCTTACTCGGTAGCCCTTTATTTCGTGTACTATAACTTCGCGAAGACTCACGAGACCTTGAACCCGTACAGAATCCAACATTCCCCTCGCAGCCCCCGGCCAGCCATGACGTCCGGATTTTAAGGGCGGAACACCGACGGAAGCTTGGAAGAATCCCCCTCCATTTCCAGCTTCGAGGAAAGATATTCCAACAAATCCTTCAGCGCAAGCACCGCCACCAGGCGGCCATCCTCAACCACCATCAGGCGGCTGCTCTGGGACCGCTTCATAATGGCCAGCGCCTCGACCGAGTCGGTATCCGGGGTCACCGCGTCCTGGGGATTGTAGGGCTGCATAACGGCTTGCACACTATACTGGTTCCATTCGTCCCGCGGGATTTCCTTCACCTGTTTGGTGGTGACGCAGCCCACCAGTACATGGGAATCGTTGACGACTGGAAACATCTTGTAGTGGTACTTATAAATATAATGTTCCACAAGGTCCTCAAGGGAGATTGCGGGCGGGACGGTCACAGGGTTGGTATTCATGAAGCGCCGGATGGGTTCGCCCTGGAGCATCTTTTGAACCATGAGTTGCTGGTAGGAGCCCTGCGCAGCACCTCGCAGGAACATGCCAATCAGGAACCACCACACCGCGCCGATGAAGTCTCCGACCAGCAGCCGGTACACTCCGAAGGCCATGAGCAAAACTCCGAATCCCGAACCGATGTTGGAAGCGATACGGGTGGCGCTCCAGAGATCGCCTTTCCAATGCCATAAGGCCGAGCGCAGGATGCGCCCTCCGTCCAGTGGGAATGCCGGGACCAGATTGAAGGCCGCCAGAATCCAATTGATCCAATACAAATAGGAAAGGACTCCGACCGCGGCGGTCGGCCAAACGCCCTGCGCGGCCCAAGCCAGCACATAAAAAACGGCGCCAATAACAATGCTGGTCACCGGGCCTGCCACTGCCATCAGGAACTCCGCCTTGGCGTTGGGAGGCTCGCTGTCCATTTCCGCCACGCCGCCGAAAATAAACAAGGTGATTCCTTTCATGGCCAGGCCGTGGCGGCGCGCCACCAGGGAGTGGGCGAGTTCATGGACAACGATTGAAGCAAAAAGCAGCAGGGCGCCCAGCAGGCCCATCAACCAGTACTCGCTTTTGGGAAGACCCGGATAGAGGTGCGGGAACATGCCGACGGCCAGAGACCAGGTGATCAGGACGGCGATGATCAGCCAACTGCCATCCACGCGAACCGCGAACCCGAACATCTTGAACAGCGTGACTCTTCGTCCGAACATGATATTCCTCCGGCTTTCGAAATCCCTTTAGGGTTCTCTCCCCGTGGACGACCACGATTGCGTCTGCAAGTGTACTTCCAGCGCTTCAAAACAAGCGGAAGGGTGGCTTCGTCCTTCTCACCCCAATCCTTATGATGCCTCCGCCCGCAGTCCTTGATCTCTATTTTATTCTTGCTTGAACCCCAAAACAATTTCATGCTCTGGCTGACCTGCCCCCGTTCTCTGTACCAATCATAATGCGAGTTCCGGGGTAGTTTCTTGCTTTTGCTCTTCTCTGCGGTGCGGCTCGAAGGGAGCCGTAGGCGACCGGAGAGCTGCACCGCACGTTG
>Ga0307374_10004676_pt1 | contig 22669 bp, 17 predicted proteins | sample OX3MG_FD_202532 | JGI IMG/M metagenome (GOLD analysis project Ga0307374, IMG submission 202532) | Soil microbial communities from Risofladan, Vaasa, Finland - OX-3 | ecosystem: Environmental > Terrestrial > Soil > Coastal area > Acid sulfate soil | place: Finland: Risofladan, Vaasa | collected... | reverse complement strand
ACGCCAGCGATCGGACGCGCGGACGGCTGGAAGGCCACAAGGTCAAGGAACTGGGAAATACCGTGCCGATGGCGAAGAGCCGCGGCCGCAAGGGCGCCGGCGCCGCTACCGGCGCGGCGGCGGGTGCCGCGGGATCGACCGCGCGTCCGCGCCCGTCATCCGCGTCCGGCCGCCAGCGCCGGCTCAAGTTGATCCCCGAGCGCCCCGAATAAGCGGACTGCGGCTTAGCCCGGTGCTTCGAGCCCGAGCAGGCGGGCGCCGTTGGTATCCAGAATCTTCTTTACGTCGGCGGTGGGGAAACCCGCCTCCTGCACGTAGGTTACCGACCGCTGATAATGTTCCCGAACCTGAAACGGATAGTCGCTGCCATAGACCAGCCGCTCGGCGCCGAATGCGGCGTGCGCACAGCGCAGCGCTTCGAGCGAGCCGTGGCCGACGGTGTCATACCAGAGCCGTTTGGCAGTGACACTGGGCGGCTCGTCGCCCTCTTTCATGAACAACTGCTCGTGTTGATCGATACGCGGCAGCACCAGCGGCATCACACCGCCGAAGTGCGGCACGATGATCTTGATCTTCGGGTAGCGCACCGGAAGCTGCCGCTGGATGACGTGCATCGCGAACATCGTATCCTCGAACGGCGCGCCGACCGGCCAGGTGAGGCCGTAATCGCGCACCAGCGGCGAGCACAGGCCGAGACCCGCCGGATGGACGAACAGCGTGGCGGCGCGGCGGTTGAGTTCGGCCCATAGCGGATCGAAGGCCGGGTCGGCCGCCGAGCGGTTCATCACCGAGCTGCCGAGCGTGACGCCGACCATCTTGAGCTGGTCCAGCGCGCGCGCCATCTCGGCGAGCGCGGCATCGACATGCGGCAGCGGCGTGACGGCGAAGGCGCGAAAGCGGCCCGGATAGCGGGCGACGAACTCGGCGTAGAGATCGTTGGCGGCGCGCGCGCCGTCGATCGCGTTGGACTCGCGCTCGAAGTAGGGGAGCGCCGAGGCGACCGACAGCACCTGCAGGTCGACGCCTGCGCCGTCCATCATCTCGAAGCGCGCGTCGAGCTCCTCCTGTGCGTCGCTGCCGAGCGGATAGCGCGTAGTTTCGCCGCCCAGCCGCTGCATCACGGCGCGATAGGCAGCGGGAAAGAGATGGGCATGGACATCGACTCGCATGATCGCCTAGCTCGCGGCAGAGGGTACAAGGAGCGCTGCGCCGATGGAGAACCGGTACCGGCTTCGCTTACGCGAAGCTGTCCGAGATCCTTCGACTTCGTTCGCGTTGCTCACTTCGCTCAGGATGACACCCCTCAACGCGTTGCTTGCTTCGCTCACGATGACGCCGCAGGGCAGCGGGCTCGGGTCTGCACTAGCCGGCGATTCCGAGCAGCCGGGCCGCGGTCTGATCGAGCATCTTGTCGATATCGGCCTTGGGCAGGCCCGACTCCTGGACATACTTCACCGAGTTCAGATACTCGGCGTGCAACTGGTAGGGATAGTCGCTGCCGTAGACCAGCCGGTCGGCGCCGAGCGTGGCGACCGCGCACTTGAGTCCGGCGGTGTTGTTCTGGGCGACGGTATCGTACCACAGACGCTTGAGGGTGGTGGTCGGCGGCTCGGCGTTGGGGGCCGCGTACATCGGCTTGGTCGCATCGAGCCGCGTGAACAGCGCCGGTATCGCACCGCCCAGATGCGGCACGATGATCTTGATTTTCGGATAGCGCTGCGGAATCTGCCGCCGGATGATATGCAGCGCGAACATGGTGTCCTCGAACGGCGCGCCGCAGACCCAGGTGAGACCAAAATCGCGAATCAGCGGCGAGCAGACGCCGAGGCCCGCGGGATGCACGAACAGTGCGCATCCGCGCCGGTTCATCTCGGCGTAGACCGGCTCGAAGGCCTCCTCGGCGGCCGAGCGGCTCACCACCGAGGTGCCGATTGTCACGCCCACCATCTTGAGCTGATCCAGCGCCCGCTCCAGCTCCTTCATCGCGGCGTCGACGTGCGGCAGCGGCAGCGCGGCGAAGGCCGCGAAGCGTTTGGGATGGCGTTCGACCAGCTCGGCGTACAGATCGTTGGATTCGCGCGCGGCGTCCACCGCGTCGTTCTCTTTTTCGTAGTAGGGCTGGGTCGAGGAGACCGAGAGCGCCTGCATGTCGACGCCGGCCTCGTCCATCATCTTGAGCCGGGCCTCGAGGTCGGCTTTCTCCTCGCTCGCCAGCGAGATGCGCCGCACGGCCGAGAGGTCGGCGCCGAGCCTTTCGGCGCGCTTGATCATGGTGTTGGGATAGTAATGGGCGTGAACGTCGATTCTCATGGTAGTCTCCCCGGGCTCGTGCCGTGGCTATGCTTTCAGGCCGAGCAGCTGCGCGGCGTTGCGATCCAGAATTTTTTCGGCGTCGCCAGCCGGCAGACCCGCGTCGCGAATATAGTTGACCGAGCGCACATAGTCGTCACCGCGGTTGAGCGGGAAATCGCTGCCGTAAACCAGCCGCTCGACGCCGAGCACGGCGTGCGCGTAGCGCAGGATTTCCGGGCGAGCGTGGACCTGCGTGTCGTACCACATCCGCTTGACCGTGGCGGTCGCGGTCTCGGTGTTGTCGGGCGCAAACAGACGCATGGTACGTTCGATTCGATCGAGTATCAGCGGCAGCGCGCCGCCGAAATGCGGCACGATAATCTTGAGCTTCGGATAACGCTCCAGGATGCGCCGTTTGATCACGTGCGTCACGAAGGTGGTGTCCTCGAACGGCGCGCCGATACTCCAGCTCAACCCGTAATCCCGAATCAGCGGCGAGCAGACGCCGAGTCCCACCGGATGGACGAAGATCACTGCGCCGCGCCGGTTCAACTCGGCATAAAACGGCTCGAATGCTTCATCGACGGTCGAGCGGTTCATCACCGAGGTCCCCACGGTTATGCCGATCATTCCGAGTTTGTCCAGCGCCCGTTCGAGCTCCTTGAGCGCCGCGTCGACGTGCGGCAGCGGGGTCGTGGCGAAGGCTTTGAAACGGCGCGGATAGCGCGCCACCAGTTCGGCGTAGAGATCGTTGGCCTCCACGGCCGCATCGACGGCGTCGGCCTCGCGATCGAAATACGGAAACATCGAGGAGACCGACAGCACCTGCATCTCGACGCCCGCCGCGTCCATGTTCTTGAAGCGCGCCTCGAGCTCGTGAGCCGCGCCGCCACCCAGCATCGCCGGCGTGACGTACGAGGTGTCGCCGCCCAGCCGATTGAAACGATCGAAATAGGGGGCCGGAAAGTAATGGGCATGAACATCGATTCTCATCTTGTTCCCCGGACCGTTTTGGCGAATTTAGTCCTCAACTCCCGAATAGTACACAGGACGACGGATCGGGCGCATCGCCGCTCAACGCCGGCTCTGGAACGACGGTCCGGAGAAGCCGGCCGGCGGCGCCGGGATCGGCGAGTTCGACCCGAACAGGTTGCCGCCGAGCGAAATGCCGCCATCGACGACCATCGCGGCGCCAGTGATCCACTCGGATTCGTCGCTGGCCAGGAACAGCGCCATCGCGGCGATATCCTCGGGTCGGCCGACGCGCGGGATCGGCTGGACATTGGCGAAGAACTCGGCTGCCACCGGCGCGCCGCCCGGAACATGGTTGTAGACCAGCGGCGTGTTGATGAGACCGGGGCAGATACAGTTGACGCGAATCCGATCCTTGCCGACCTGCATCGCGACCGAGCGCGTCAGGTTGATAACCCCGGCCTTGGCGGTCGAGTAGGCGTGCGGCGCGCCGGCCATGAAGCCGGCCACCGAGGCGGTCGAGATAATCGAGCCGCCGCCCTGCGCGCGCATCACCGGGATGGCGTGCTTGATGCCGAGGAACACCGAGCGCAGCAGGATCGCCATGGTGCGGTCCCAGTTTTCGACACTGGTCTCCTCGATCGGTCCAACCGCGCCGCCCAGCCCGGCGTTGTTGTACATCACGTCGAGCCGGCCGAACTCGGCGCCGGCGCGATCGATCGCCGCCTTGATTTCGGCTTCCTGCTCGACATTGGTCGGATGAAAGACCGCGCGGCCGCCGGCAACGCTACATTCGCGCACGACCTCGGCGCCGCCTTCGGCATTAAGGTCGGCGATCACCAGTGCGGCGCCCTCGGCCGCGAAGCGCAGCGCGGCGGCGCGTCCGATACCGCTGGCGGCGCCGCTGATCACGGCCACTTTCCCGTCGAGTCTGCCCATGGTTTGCTCCCGCAGCCGGAGTCTTCGGCGTCCCCGGCCGCATCCACTGTGATAATATGATCGGCGGTCATGGCCAACCGCTTTTCATCCCGTCCCGGTGAGCCACCTGCGATCGCCGAGCGGCCCTTTCGTTCGCTGGTGGACTATTCGCCAGCCGCGGCGGCAGCGCAACCCGCGTCGCCATCGAACCAGGACGAGAGCGACGAGGCCGAGGCGATTCCGGCGGAGCATCCGCTGGCGAAGAAGCTGGCCGCGGTTTCAGCCGAGCCGGGGGTCTACCTGCTGCGCGATCATCACGGCAAGGTGCTCTACGTCGGCAAGGCCAAGTCGTTGCGATCGCGAGTGCGGGCGTATTTCCGCGAGCGCGGCGACGAGCGCTTCCAGGTGCGCTTCCTGATGAAGCGGGTGCGCGATTTCGAAACCCTGGTCGCCGCCTCCGAGAAGGAAGCGCTGATCCTCGAAAACAACCTGATCAAGCAATACAAGCCGCGCTACAACATCCGGCTGAAGGACGACAAGTCCTACCTGAGCGCCAAGATCACCAATCATCCATGGCCGCGCATCACCGTCACGCGCCGGATCGTCAAGGATGGCGGGCGCTACTTCGGCCCGTTCGGATCGGCCGATGGCTTGCGCGAGACTATCGACGTGATTCGCAAGGTCTTCCCGCTGCGCACCTGCAGCGACACGGTGTTCCGCAATCGCGCGCGGCCGTGCCTGGAATATCAGATCAAGCGATGCCTGGGGCCGTGTTGCCTCGCGGTCGATCGGGCCGAATACGAACGCCACCTGCACGCCGCGCAGATGTTGCTGGAGGGCAAGAACCTCGAGCTGCTGAAAGCGATGCGCGAGCGGATGAAGGGGCACGCCGAGCGGCTCGAGTTCGAGGAGGCGGCGCACATTCGCGATCGCGTCCGCGCCATCGAGAAGACCGTCGAGCGCCAGACCGTGCTGCATCATTGGGGTATCGATCAGGACGTGTTCGGACTGTACCGCGAAGGCGGCTTCATCGAGGCTATCGTGCTGATGATCCGCGGCGGCAAGCTGACCAGCACCCAGGGCTGGAGTTTCGCCGACCTGGAGTTCGCTGACGAGGACGTGCTGGCCGATCTGCTGACCCAGTTCTATGCGGGCGAGCGCTTTATTCCGGATGAGGTCATCCTGCCGACCGCGCTGGAAGACGCCGAGGTGCGGGCGGAGCTGTTGACCGAGAAACGCGGCAAGAAGGTCGAGATGTTCGTGCCGCGCCGCGGCGAGAAGCTGCGGCTGCTCGAGATGGCGATGGAGAATGCGCGCCAGTCGTTCGAATCGCGGCGCGACAGCGAATCGACCCGCGAGCGGATGCTCGAAGAGCTGCGCCGCAAGCTCCATCTGCGCAATACGCCCAAGCGCATCGAATGCTACGACATCTCGAATCTCCAGGGCTCGATGCTGGTCGGATCGCAGGTCACCTTCGACGAGGGCGAGCCCGACAAGAATCTCTACCGGCGCTACCGGGTGCGGACCGTCACCGGGCAGGACGACTTCGCGAGCCTGTTCGAGGTGCTGCGCCGGCGCGTGGCGCGGGCTCATCGCGACGGCCAGTTCCCCGACCTGTGGGTGATCGACGGCGGCAAGGGTCAACTTAATGTAGCACTTGAAGTATTGCGCGAAGCCGCGCTGCTCGATCAAATCGAAGTGGTGTCGCTCGCCAAGCAGCACGTGCTGAACCCGGCGCGCGGGCGCGAGGTGGTGAAATCCGAGGAGCGGGTGTTCCTGCCCAATCGCAAGGACCCGATCGTGCTGCCGCGCAACTCGACCGCGCTGTTCCTGCTGGTGCGGATTCGCGACGAGGCCCATCGCTTCGCGATTACCTATAACCGCGAGCTGCGGCGGCGGGCCCGGATGCGATCGGCGCTCGACGACATCGACGGCGTCGGTCCGGTACGCCGGCGTGCCCTGCTGCGTCACTTCGGCAGCCTGCGCAGGATTCGCGAGGCCAGCCCCGAGGAGATCGCGGCGGTCAAAGGACTCAACGCGGAGCTCGCCGCCACTATCCGGCGCCATCTCGATGCGATGGCGGCGCTGATCGATCGCGAGGAAGACCCCGAGGCGCCGGAGGCGGAAGCGGGCGGCCTGCCACCGGGCGAAGGAACACCGTCCGATTCGCCGCCGGCCGATCCGCAAGGACAAGCCGACTCGGCCAGCCCCGGCGACGAACCCCCGGCTTCTTAGACGTCCACCGTCAATTGCCAGCCGCAGGCCGTTTTGATTTGCTGAAAGCTCGATTAGCCTGACCCTTCCCCCCGGCGAAGGAGTAGATCGTCTCGCCGCTATCGCTGGCGAAGATCGTTCGCGAACGGCTTGGACATGAGTATGTGTCCGAGCAGGTGCGAGCCGCCGCCCAATGGCTGCGCGGCGTCCCACCGATCTATGCGGTCGCCGCCGCGGTGATCGCGGGCGACGCGCTGGGCAACCTCGGCCTCTATCTCCCCGCCGCGCTCGGATGGGTCGCGGCTGCGGTCGCGCTGCTGTTGTTCTTCGCCCGGGCGCGTGAGCTCGGCAAGACCGTCGCGCTGGCAGGAATCATCGCCGCCGCGAGCCTGCCCGCCTACCGGCTGCAACAGCCGACTTTCGAAGCCGACGGGCTGTCGAGATTTACCGACCGGGCGCTGCTGACGATCGAGGGTCGCATCCTCGCCCCGCCGGAGCATCGACCCGGCCGGACCTACCTGTTCGTGACCGTCGAACGCGCCGCCGAAACGCCGCGCATGCTCACGCCGGCTTCCGGATTGATCCGCGTCACGCTACTGGTGCCCAACGATTTTCGGGTCGGCGACGAGCTGCGCGTCAGCGGCCGGATTCGCTTTCCCTATCGGCTCGGCGACCGCGGCGAGTTCGACTACCAGGCGTGGCTCGAACGGCAGGGAATCAGCGCGACGCTGGTCATTCCGCCGCATCCGCGCACCCCGGCGATCGAGCGAATCGGCTACGCGGCGATCTTCCCGACCAGCCGCATCGAGGCGATCCGCGACCATATTCGACGCTTCATCGAAAAGGGCCTGTCGTATCCGGAGCGCGCCGAGATGATGGCGCTGGTAATCGGCGATCGCGGCGGCCTCGACCAGGCGCTGCGCCAGCGTTTTGCGCTTACCGGGATGGCTCATCTGCTGGTTATCTCGGGGCTCCATCTGAGCTTTATCGCGGCGGCGGCGTTCGCGCTCGCGCGATTGCTACTGGGCTGCTTCCCGGCGCTGTTGGAAACCGGATGGGCCAACAAGCTCGCGGCGCTGTTCGCGGCGGTCGTGGTCAGCGCCTATGCAACGATCGCGGGCCATCACGTCTCCACGCTGCGGGCGCTGGTGATGGTGCTGAGTTACGTGCTGGCGGTGGTGGCCGACCGCGCGCGAGAGGTGATGGCGAGCCTGGCGCTGGCCGCGATCGTAATCTGCCTGCTGTTCCCCGGCTCCAGCGCCGAGGCTGGTTTCCAGCTGTCGTTTGCCTCGGTCAGCGCGATCGTGCTCGGGATGCGCCGCTTCATGCACTGGTGGCGCGCGCGCGTCAGCCCGGCGTCGCGCTTCGGTGAGCCGCGGCCGTGGCGCGATCGGATCGCGCTGGTAATCGCGGGCTATCTCGCGGTCTCGTTCTGGGCGCTGCTCGGCACCGCGCCGCTGACGGCCTTTTACTTCAACCAGTTCTCGATCGTGGGGCTGGTCGCGAACGCGGTGGTGGTCCCGATCATGGGGTTCGGCGCGACGACCTGCGGGCTGCTCGCCGCGGCGCTGAGCTTCATCTGGCTCGCACCGGCGCACGCGCTTCTGGCGCTGGGCGGCTTGATGCTCGAGATCGCCACCGCGCTGGCCGGATGGTTCCTCGGCTGGCCCGGCGCGTGGATGAGAATCTTCACCCCGACCATCCTCGAACTCGCGCTCGCCTACGGCGCACTCGGGCTGTGGCTCGCGATGCCGCTGGCCGCGGCTTCATCATTGCCGAGCAAACCGGCCTGGTCCCGGCCGCGCGCATTCGCACTGATAATCCTGCTGATACTGGTGGCGGGCGACGCCGGATGGTGGACGTGGGATCGTTATTTCGATCCCGATTTGCGGGTGGCGTTTCTGTCGGTCGGGGAGGGCGATGCGGCGGTGGTGCGATTCCCGGGCGCGCGCGTGATGCTGGTCGATGCGGGCGGTTCGTTTTCGCGCAGTTACGATCCCGGCGAGCGGGTGGTGGCGCCCTACCTGTGGTCGCACAAGATCATGCACGTCGATTACCTGGCGCTGAGCCATCCCGACCTCGACCATTTCGGCGGCTTCGACTTTATCGTGCGCAACTTTTCGCCGACGCAGTTCTGGATGAGCGGCCCGCCGCGCGCCGGCGCGCGCTTTGCCGCGCTGATGGCCGATCTCGCGCGGCGTCGCGTCGGCGTGAAACTGCTCGACGCCACCAGTGCGTCGATGAACCTCGGCGGCGTCACGCTGCGATGCCTGGGGCCGGAGCCGGGCGCGGTCGGCAAACGCAACAACGAGTCGATGGTGTTGCGGCTGAGCTACGGCCCGAGTTCGATCCTGTTCACCGGCGATCTCGAGGCGGCCGGCGAACGCGCCCTGATCGACGCACGCGCCGACCTGCACGCGACCGTTCTCAAGGTGCCGCATCACGGCAGCGCGACCTCCTCGAGCGAGGCCTTTGTCGCCGCGGTCGACCCGGAGCTGGCGGTGGTCTCGCTCGGTTATCTCAATCGCTACCATTTCCCGGCGCCGGACGTGATTGCGCGCTATCGTCAGATGGGAATCGATCTGCTCAGGACAGATGAAGATGGCGAGGTCGAGGTCGATGCGACGCGCCGCCGCCTGCGCTTGTGGACCTTCCGCGCCGGCTGGCTCGCGCTGCCTGACGCCGCCGGCCCGCGCCCGCTAGTCAACCGCGGCACTCGGCGGCAGCCTGCGCGCAAGCTTACAGTTGATCGCACCGCTGGGGCTGTGGGAAGATTCCCCATTGGGACGCTGTTACCCGGCGCCGCGTTGAATCCGTCGCGGCGCTTCGGCAACCTCCCGGAGGAGATGCATGGCTGAACAGGCTCAGGCCGAGACCGACAGCGGTCCGCGCCCGATCGTTCCGTACCTCAAGCTCGATCCCAAGCCCCATCTGGTGGGCTCGCGATGCAAGTGCGGTGCGGTCTACCTCGACGTCAAACGGGTCGCCTGCTCGAAATGCGGCGCGGTCGGACCGTTCCCGATTATCGATCTTGCCAGCAAGGGCAAGGTCTACGTCTTTTCGGTCATCCATCAGTCGTTCCCCGGCATCAAGACGCCCTACGTGACCGCGATCGTCGACCTGCCCGAGGGCGTCAGCGTCCGCGCCAGCCTGCAGGATGTAGACCCCGAAACAGCTCAGAAGGAGCCGCAGAAGATTTTCAATATGCCGGTCGAAATGGTCACGCACGTGGCGTCCAAGGATCGCGAGGGCCACGACGTGATCGCGTTTTCGTTTAGGCCGACCAGCAACTGAAACCGTTAGCCGGACGGTTACGGCGCGCGCCGGCCGCCGGGCGGGAGGATTTGAGATGAGAAACGTTTATGTGCTGGGAACCGGGATGATCAAATTCGGGCGCTATCCCGATCGCACCGTCCCGCAGCTTGGCGCCGAAGCCGCGATAATCGCACTCAAGGATGCCGGCGTCTCGATCAACGACATCGAGATTTTCGTCTCCGGCAACCTGCTCCAGGCCAGCGCGATGGTCGGGCAGCGTATCCTGCAGCAGATCGGCCAGACCGGAATCCCGGTGATCAATGTGACCAATGCCTGCGCCACCGGCTCGACCGCGGTGCGCGAAGCCTACATGTCAGTCGCCTCCGGGATGTATGACATGGCGCTGGCGGTCGGCAGCGAGCAGATGGGCAAGGCGGGGCTGCTCGGCGCCAATCGCGACGGTGTCACCGATCCGGCCTACAACACCGAGGGCAAGCTCGGCTCGGGGCTGATGCCGGCGGTGTTCGGCCAGGCCGGTATCGAGCATATGCGCAAGTACGGCACCACGCTCGAGCATATGGCGAAAATTTCGGTGAAGTCGCATAAGCATGCGACCAAGAATCAGTACTCGCAGTATCGCAACGAGGTGACGCTCGCGGACGTGATGCAATCGCGGATGATCGCCTATCCCAACACGCTTTACATGTGCTGCCCGACCGGCGACGGCGCTGCCGCCGTGGTGCTGGTCTCCGAGGAGAAGCTGCGCCAGCTCGCCGGCGGCCGCAAACGGCCGCGCATCGCGGCCGCAGTGCTGACCTCCGATCCGTGGACCGAACGCGACCTCGCGCTGCCCGACGTCAGCACGCTCACGCGGCGCGCCGCCAAGCAGGCCTACGAGACCGCCGGCGTCGGACCCAAGGATGTCTCGCTGACCGAATTGCACGACTGCTTCGCGACCGCGGAGCTGGTGCATTACGAGAACCTGCAGCTCTGCGGCGACGGCGAGGCGGCCAAGTTTATCGACCAGGGCGGCGGGATGCATCCCGCGCTCGGCGGCCATTCGCCGGTCAACGTCTCAGGCGGCCTGCTCTCCAAGGGTCATCCGCTGGGCGCCACCGGCGTCGCGAACATCTGCGAGGTCACCTGGCATCTGACCCAGGACGATCGCGCCAAGGAACGGCAGGTCCCGGATGCGAAGGTCGGGATGGCGCATGTGATCGGGCTCGGCTCAGCCTGCACGATCCATATCCTGACCGTTTAGCTGTCGGTACGGGCGAAGGAGGCCGCACTCGACGGGTGCGCCTCCGCGCGCCGTGTTAGGTGGCCGAGCGTTGGAAAGCAGGAGCTAGCAGGGGCTTTGCTGGTTCAGCAGGTCCGCACCGTCCTTCATCGACCAAGGTGCCATGAGGACAGGTCCGGCGCTCCGTACCGGATGCAATAGGCAGCAAACCCGACCATCACCGCCGCGAGCAAAACATAAGCGGCGAGGGAGAAGACCGTGTAGGCATCCCAGCTTATGGCTACACCACCTTTGGGAGTCTGTTTTTGCGCCGGCTTCGTCTGATCTTCATGCTTTTCCATAAGCACCGCTTTGGAAAGCGAGATTATCTACAGATTTTGCCTCAAAATTCTTTGCTGCTCAAACTCTTCGCGCTGACGAGCTTATCGCTGCTCACGGTCGCTGGTGCACAGGGAAGCATGATCGGCGGTCACGAAATGTCGAGGCGGCCCGCGTCCTGTTAAAACCGCGCAATTTCATGTATTTATGCTCGAACGAGGCCGCTCACGACGGGCGGCCTTTTTCTTCAGCGAGATGGAACCGGCTGCCGCCATCGGAAATTCGGGACTCACCACCGCGGCGCGAATCGGCCTTGAGCCGCAGGCGCGCGCGCTGATCGTCAATGCCGACGATTTCGGACTATGCCACGACGAGAACCGGGCGACGATCGAGGGGCTGACGGGCGGCATCTTCACCTCGGCGACGGTTCTTGCGCCGGCGCCAGGCTTCGATGAAGTCGCGGAGTTCGCGCGCCGCGCTCCGAGTGCCGACCTCGGCGTCCATCTGACGCTCAACAGCGAGTGGCCGAACTATCGATGGGGTCCGGTGCTCGGCCCGGCGGCGGTGCCGTCGCTGGTCGACGCCGGGGGATTTCTATGGTCCGACGTCGCCGCGGTCTTCGCGCATGCGCGGCTCGATGAAGCCGAGGCCGAGTTGCACGCGCAGATCGAGCGGGTGATCACGGCCGGCATCGACCCGACCCATCTCGATTGTCATATGGGGCCGCTCCACTTGCGCGCCGATTTCCATCAGCTCTATGTCGACCTGGCCCGCGCTTATCGGTTGCCGATTCGCGTCACGCCGCGTGCGATGCTGCGGCGGATGGGGTTGGGCGCGATCGTCGAGCGACTTGACACCGCCGGGATTCTCTATCCGGATAATTTCATCGTCAGCGGCCGGCGCTCGCCTGAGAACGTTGCCGAATACTGGAGCGGGGTGATTCGGGGGCTGCCGTCCGGCGTCTCGGAAATCTACTGCCATCCGGCTTACGCGGGCGCCGAGCTTCGCGGCTTCGCGCACGACGCCCTCAAACGGGAAGCGGATTTTCGCTTCTTTACGGGCTCGGCGGTGCGCGAGCTTATTGCGCTGGAGGGCATCCAACTGATTGGCTACCGGAAGCTGCGCGCGGTGATGCGCGGCGAAAGACAGGACTGACCCGGATTGGAACTAACCCGACTCAGAGGATTCCAGGACTTGCTCGGCCCCGGCGCGCGGGCCGTCGCCCATGTCGAGGAGCGGGCGCGCGCCGTCGCGCGACGCTACGCGCTGGAGGAGATCCGCATCCCGATGCTCGAGCGGCTTGAGCTCTACGAGCGCTCCAGCGGCGAGACCTCGGACGTCGTCCAGAAGCAGATGTACCTCGTGCGCCGGCACGAGGAGAGCGACCCCGAGCGCGGCGAGATGGCGTTGCGGCCCGAGGGCACGCCCGGCGTGGTGCGCGCCTATATCGATGCCGGGCTCGACAAGAGCGATCCCGAGCAGCGCTTTTACTACCTGGGCCCGATGCTCCGCTATGAGCGTCCGCAGAAGGGACGCTATCGCCAGTTCCATCAGTTCGGCGTCGAACTTTTGGGGCGAGCCGATGCCGCCGCCGACGCCGAGCTGATGTTCATGATCGACGACCTGCGGCGCGACCTCGGCCTCGAGCTGAGCTTCGAAGTCAACTCGCTCGGCGACGCCAAGTGCCGGCCCGCCTATCGCGCGGCGCTGCTGGAGTGGGGCCGCGCCAACCTCGACCAGCTCTGCGAGGATTGCCATCAGCGCATCGATCGTAATCCGCTCCGGCTGCTCGACTGCAAGATCGATGCGCGCCTGGCCGAGTCGGCGCCCAAAAGCGTCGATTACCTGTGCGACGAATGCCGCCGCCATTTCGACCTGGTGCGTGAGCTGCTGGCCGACGCGCGGGTGCCGTTCGTGGTCAATCCGCGCCTGGTGCGCGGCCTCGACTACTACACCCGCACCGCCTTCGAGGTGGTCTCGACTGCCGTCGGCGCGCAGAACGCGGTCGCCGCCGGCGGGCGCTACGACGGACTGGTCGCGGCGCTGGGCGGCAGCGCGGTGGCCGGCACCGGCTTCGCGATCGGGATCGAACGGATCGCGCTGGCGCTGGAGGCCGCGAAAGTCGCCGGAGCGCGCGCCGACGTGGTGGTTATCGCGCTCGGCGAGAAGGCGCTGGCGCCCGCGGTCGCGATGGCGCGGGAGCTGCGCGCGCATGATCTCCGCGTCGAGATGCTGTCGCCCGAACGAAGCCTCAAGGCCCTGCTCAAGCGCGCCGACCGCCTCGGCGTGCGGCTGGCGGCGATTATCGGCGACGACGAAATCGCGCGCGGCGTGGTGCAGTTGCGCGATCTCAAGGCCAGCAGCCAGCGCGAAGTGGCGCGCGCGGAACTCGCCGGGATTATCCGCACCGCTGGTGATTGAGTATTCCGTACCGCGCCGGCGCTAGGTATCCTGCCAGCGGAACCTGCAATGTCGAACAGCCATCCATTTTCACCGTTGCCGCCCTGGCCGCGCACTGATTATTGCGGAACGCTGCGGGCCGGCGATGAAGGACGCGAGGTCGGACTGTGGGGATGGGTCGCGGCGCGGCGCGACCACGGCGGCCTGATCTTCATCGATCTGCGCGACCACGAGGGCATCGTCCAGCTGGTCTTCAATCCCGAGCGCGCCGCCGACGCCCATCAGATCGCCGACCAGGCGCGCGCGGAATATTACCTGGCCGTGCGCGGCACCGTCGTGCGCCGCTCGCCGGCCACGGTCAACGCCGAGCTGCCGACCGGCGAGATCGAAATCGCCGCGCTCGAAGCGAAGATTCTGAATCCGTCGTGGCCGATGCCGTTGCAGCTCGACGACAGCGCCGACGAGCAGCTGCGGCTCAAGTATCGCTACCTCGATCTGCGCCGCCCCGCCATGCAGCGCAACCTCCGCACTCGCCATCAGGCGGTCCGCGGGGCGCGCGAGTTCCTCGACGGGCAGGGCTTCGTCGAGATCGAAACCCCGATCCTGTGGCGCGCCACGCCCGAAGGCGCCCGCGACTACCTGGTGCCGAGCCGCGTCAACCCGGGCCGCTTCTATGCGCTGCCGCAATCGCCGCAGCTGCTCAAGCAAATCCTGATGGTCTCCGGGTTCGACCGCTATTACCAGATCGCGCGATGCTTTCGCGACGAAGACCTGCGCGCCAATCGCCAGCCCGAGTTCACGCAGATCGATATCGAAATGACCGGGCCGCGCCTGGAAGATGTGATAGCGGTCGGGCAGGGGATGATGGCGTCGATCTTCCGGCGCGCCATCGGCGTCGAGCTCGAGCTGCCGTTTGCGCGTCTCAAGTACGACGATGCGATGGAGCGTTTCGGCAGCGACAAGCCCGACCTGCGCTTCGGTCTGGAACTGAAGAATCTCAGCGCCGCCTTTGCCGGCACGCAATTCCGCATCTTCGCCGAGGTGCTGGCGCGCAACGAAGCGATCTACGGCCTCGCGATGCCGCCGGAGATGCAGTTGGCGCGCCGCGAACTCGACGAGCTGACCGAGGCGCTGCGCTCGCGCCACGGGCTGGGCCTGGCGTGGGTAAAAGCCGTCGCGCCGGAATGGCAGGGGCCGATCGCACGCCATATCAACCCGGCCGAGCGCACCCGCGTCGCGCAAGTCGCGGGGCTCGCGGGCGGCGAAACGCTGCTGATGGTGGCGGGCGCGCCGGCCAAGGTGCGGCCGGTGCTGGGCGAGATCCGGCTCCAGCTGGCTGCGCGCTTCGAGCTGCGCAAGACGGGCGAGCGCCGCTTCCTGTGGATCACCGATTTCCCGCTGTTCGACTACAGCGCGGAACAACAGCGCCTGGTGTCGGTGAATCATCCCTTCACCGCGCCGCATCCCGAAGATCTCGAGCAGTTCGACAGCGATCCGCTGGCGGTGCGGGCGCTGGCCTACGACATGGTGCTCAACGGCGAGGAGCTGGGCGGCGGCTCGATTCGTATCCACAACCGCGAGCTGCAGCTGGCGGTGTTCGAGAAGCTCGGTCTGACCCGCGAAGAGGCGCTCGAGAAGTTCGGCTTCCTGCTCGACGCGCTGAGCTACGGCGCGCCGCCCCATGGCGGTATCGCCTTCGGTGTGGAACGGATCGCGATGCTGCTGTGCGGAACCGACTCGATCCGCGACGTAATGGCGTTCCCCAAGACGCAGAAGGCCGTCGACCTGATGAGCGGTGCGCCGTCGGAGGTTGGCGTCGAACAACTGCGCGAGCTCTCGATCAAGGTGATCACATGAGATCCTGGCGCGGCCTGATAACAGTGGCGGTCCTGATGCTGGCCGTCGCCGGATGCTCCCAGAGCGGCGGCGGTGGCACCACCATGCAGGACCTGGTCGGCTCGCTGCCGGGAGTCGGCGATCGCGACTTGACGGTCCATGCGGTGCAATCGATCAAGACCATCCAGCTTCATCGGGTGGCGGTGATGCCGCTGATGGACTACCCCGATGTGACCGAACCAAATTCGATTATGGCGGGGGCCGCGCAGTCATTGACCGCGCAGCTTTACAGCCAGATGGAGCTCGCCGGCGGATGGGAGGTGGTGCCCGAGGATGACGTCGTCCAGGCGATGCAGAAGCTGCCGCCCACCAACCGCGCCAATCTCGACGCCAACGCGCTGGCGCTGGCCCGCGAAGTCTCCGCCGACGCAATCCTTTACGGCACCGTGCATAAGTACCAGGACCGGGTCGGCTCCAGCTATGCGGCCGCGCAGCCGGCCACGGTCGCCTTCACGCTGTTTTTCGCCGACCTCAATAACCGGCAGATCATCTGGCGCGCGCAGTTCGCCAAGACTCAGAAGTCGCTCTCGCAAAACGTCTTCAATATCGGCAGCTGGCTGCAGAACCAGGGGCGATGGGTGCGCGCGGTCGATATCGCGAGCGCGGGCGTCAGCGAGGCGGTGACCAATCTGCATTCCCACTTGAACCTGACCGGCAACGTCAAGTACTTCCCGGTCCCCAACACGCTCGAACCGGCGCCTAAATAAAGATGATGTTTAAACTCGACCGTCTCCGGACCATCGCCGCGCGTGTAGTAATGCTGACCGGTTTGATCGCCGCGATGCCGGCGCTTGGCTGGGCGCTGCCCTCGTGTCCGCGCAACATCGGCGAATGCGGATGCAAGATCAGAAAGCCGGGCCAGTACACGGTGACCGGCGCGCTCAGCTCATCATCGCTCAACGACCACTGTATCGTCGTGGCGGCGCCCAGGGTCGAGCTCGATCTCGGCGCCAACCCGATCACCGGCCCGCTGACGCCGGGCTCGCCGCTGCCGGCGCGCGCGATCGCCGGCATCTACGTCAAGGCCACCGCGACCAACTTTGTGCTGAGCGCTACCAGCGGCGCGACTATCAGCCAGTTTGCGGTCGGGATCGTGCTGCGCAGCAGCCACGCCGTGCTGAGCGGTTTCCAGGCGACCGGCAACGAAGTCGGCGTCTCGCTCGACGGCGCCTATCACGGCTACCTGTCGAACTTCGATGCCAGCGGCAACATTTCCGATGGGGTCTATCTGTGGAAGGCGCACCGCAATCGACTGGTCGGCTTCACCGCCAACGACAACGGCGGAGACGGCGTCGACACCTCCTCGCTGTCAAAGCGTAACCAGTTCACCAGTTTCACCGCCGACCAGAACTACCTGGCCGGGATCGAGCTGACGCGTTTCTTCTGTCCCGGCAGTGTGGGCGGTGCGCTCTGCAAGCATCCGCCGGCCGGGGCGCGACTCAACCGGGTGAGCGGCGGCGAGGCCGGCGGCAACCAGTTCGGAATCCTGATCGATGCGAGCCACGCCAACCGGATCGTGGGTAATAACACCTCCGCCAACTTGCAGGACGACCTCTACGACGCGAACCGCGGCTGCGATCACGATCGCTGGCGCGCCAACATCTTCACCACCGCCAACCGCAACTGTATCCGCTGACCGCCGGTCTCATCACGCAAGCAGGCGATTGGGTATAAGTACCAGCGCCGAACAAATGTCGTTTTTGGGTCTTTGGTTCGCCAATGCGATGGCGGGGCGCCCCGATTATGATGTGGAAAATGGAAGCACCTCTGAGCCAAAGCCGGGCATAAACCTTGCTTCACATGGACGGATTGCGACCGACGGGTCTGTAGCACGGTCCGAAAATGACAGTGCCGAAAATGGCAGTGGTGGTTAGCTCAGATCGCGAAACGTTATTCATCTTCCGATCGGGATAACGTTTATGCAGCAGAGGGGGGTGAAAGGGTGGCGAGGTACGCTTCGGGAAAGTCTGTTCTTTGGCTGCTCGGTTCGGCAATTCGGCTGGTGGCACTCGCACTGATCGTGGCGGGCTGTAACGGCAGCGGATCGCAGGCATCGGGGCCAGCGCCCAGGTTCGTCCACTTCGTTCCCAACTCGCACGCGTTCTGGAGCGACCCGGCTAACTGGACGACGGAATACGGCCCCGCCTACGCCAACATCCTGTTGACGGGCAGCAATTTCTTGCCGTGCCGAGGCGGCCCGTTCTCGCTGTGCTATTACTCGGGTCCGAATACCGGCCCCGAAGACCTGTCCTGCACCTTGACGCCCGATGGTCTTTACGCCAACTGCAAATGCTTCGACATTCCCTACGGCGTGTTCTTCGTCGATATCAACGGCATCCTGAACCATTCGATCTATGAACAGACCGTCGCGCAATGCGGGAGCGATGGTAGCCTGTGCGGGACGCTTAATTCGGCCCCGGTCTGCCAGGCGGTCAATCAGGGCAAGCTGATTCCCGGGACGGATCTTTACTCCACCTTCAGCTTCGACTGCGTCCCCACCAACGGCATTGGCCAAACCAATTGCTCGCAGGCGCCATATGTCGGATGCATGACCGCGCCCTGTTTCAAGACTGGTCAACCCGGCATCGATCGCTGCTCGTGTCCGGTCTTCGACGGTCCTTACCAGGTCGGCCAAAACAATCAGGAATGTACGCTGGGCGGTGACCTGGTGTGGTCGGCCGCCTATGCGCCGCCGCCACCGGCCACCGCGCCGGTCTCGTCCGCCGCGACGGAAGCCGCTGCGCCGGCGACGATTCCCAGTCCGGGCGCTTGTCTGCCGGATGCGCCGGGCGCAGCGGGATGTCCGCTGTATGTGCCGGGAACCACCGTGCTGCCGCCCAACAGCGGCGTCGACTGCGCACTGGTGTGCCAGGAGTACAACAGTTGCCAACCATCGGGAGCGGTGCAGACCGGGTATACCTGCGACTCCACGCTGTGCACCGACGAATGCAACGATCGGGACCTGCTGGGGGCCGCTTGCTCAAAGCTGGCGACCTGCGACGTTTCGGAAATAATCAAAGCCGAAACCGCCGCTCAATGCAGTTGCTGCGCCAGTCAGCTGTGTGGATGCGACCCGAACGCGAAGACCAACACGAAGATCTCCGCGCTGAACCAGCAACAGCGTGATCGCGGGATCCAACCGCAGTGCGACATCAACGGCACGCTGTGCGGAGCGCCGTGATGGCGCTTCGCCGCGGCCGTCATCGACGCCCCGGCGCGCCTACTCCCACGGCGAATAGGGACGCATCTTGAGCGATTCGGCGACCGCCGGATGGACCACCCGCCCGTCGTAGGTGTTCACGCCGCGGCGCAGCGCCGAATCGCGCTGGCCGGCCTCGAGCAGGCCGTGGTCGGCGATTTCCAGCGCGTACGAGAGCGTCGCATTGGTGAGCGCATAGGTCGAGGTATGGGGCACCGCGCCCGGCATGTTGGTCACGCAGTAATGGACCACGTCGTGCTCGCGATAGATCGGGCGGGCGTGGGTGGTGGGGCGTGAGGTTTCCGCGACGCCGCCCTGATCGATAGAGACGTCGACGATCGCCGCGCCGCGTTTCATCCGCTTCACCGTGGCGATGCTGATAAGTCGCGGCGCACGCGCCCCCGGCACCAGCACGGTGCCGACCACCAGGTCGGCCTGCGCGACTTCCTCCTCGATCGCGGCGCGATTCGACATCACCGTGGTGACGCGGCCGCCGAACAGTTCGTTGAGGTAGCGCAGGCGCGAGGGATTGACGTCCATGATCGTCACTTCGGCGCCCACCCCGGCCGCCACCCGCGAAGCGTTGTAGCCGGCGATGCCGCCGCCCAGCACCAGCACCTTGCCGGGCCGCACCCCCGGGGCGCCGCTCAACAGCACGCCGCGCCCCCCGTTTTGCGCCTGCAGGCACCAGGCGCCGGCCTGCACCGAAAGGGCGCCCGCAATCTCGCTCATCGGCGCCAGCAGCGGCAGAGTATGATCGTCGAGCTGCACGGTTTCGTAGCCCAGCGCGCTCACGCGCCGGCGCAGCAGTTCGCGCGCCTGGGCCTGGTCGGGCGCCAGATGCAGGTAGGTGAACAGGATCAGGCCGGGACGCAAGTAGCGGAATTCCGAATGCTGCGGCTCCTTGACCTTCAGGATCAGGTCGGCGCGCTGCCAGACCTTGGCCGCCGAGTCGAGGATTTTGGCGCCCGCGGCGCGGTAGGCGTGATCGTGCAGATCGCTGCCGACGCCGGCGCCGCGTTCGATCAGAACCGTATGGCCGTGGTGAACGAAAGCCGGGACTCCGGCGGGCGTGAGTGCAACCCGCTGTTCTTCCGCCTTGATCTCTCGGGGCACGCCCACGATCATGTTCGTGTTACCTCAACGCGCAACCATTACCGATCGTGGAACAAAAGTCAGCAGCCGAAACCCGCTTGCGCCGCCGGTTGCGCGCAGTGCGGAGAACTTGACAAGCGGTTTTACGGTGCGCTTGATGAAAGATGATGAACTGGCAGCGCATGGCGCATCGGGGCGCCGAGCCCCGGCGCCGTTTCCAGCATCTTGCGGGAGGAGGTTATGGAGACCCCGTCGGGACTCAAATACTCGAAGGAACATGAATGGGTCGCGACCGAAGGTTCGGTGGCTACCATCGGCATAACCGATCACGCGCAGGATCAACTGGGCGAGATCGTCTATGTCGAACTGCCGTCGGTGGGAGACAAGATCAGCAAGGACGATCCGTTCGGAGTGGTCGAGTCGGTCAAGGCCGTATCCGACATCTACGCGCCGGTCAGCGGTACGGTTATCGAGATTAACGAAGATTTGCCGGAGAGCCCGGAAATCGTCAACGAAGATCCCTACGGCGACGGCTGGCTGGTGAAGGTCCGCATCAGCGATACCGCCGACTTCGAGGACCTGCTCGACAGCGAGGAGTACGAACAACTGGTCGGCAAGGAGAAGGAGTAGCTCAGTTGGCCGGCGTCTGCCGGGCCAGCTCGTCGGACGAAGCCGGCTGCGCTTTCGCCACCGCGATCGAAAAGCTGCTGACGGCAGCCGGCGGGTTGATGAACACCATCGTGAAGCGCGTGGGAACCAGCGGCTTCATGATGAAGTGCCGGGGCGGCCCGAGCCTTTGGAAAAACTCGAGTTCCTGCGGCGTCATCTCACCGATCATGGTCGGCGAGACGTTGTTGCCGCAAAAGACCGTTCCGCCCGCCACCGGTCGCTGTGAACTATCGATTAGCGAGGCCGCCAGTTGCACGGTATGAAGCGGGGCGGTGCCGACGTTGATCGCATTGCCGGTGATTACCAGCGCCCGGTTGCCCTTGATAGTTCGATAATTCGCATTCACATCTTTGAGCGCAACCAGCCGCGCCGGAACGATCGGTGATGCGAAACGGCCCGCGATACCCGGTAGGGTGTTCAAAAACTCGGCGCTCGCTACCGGCGCGTTACAGATCAGCAGGCTGCCGGCTCCGAACAGCAGCACCACCATCACGAACAGTCCCAGCACGAACCCCGTCGAATGGACTCGCGAGTGGTCGGGGACGTACGGCGGATGATCCGGAATCGTGGCGCGCTCGCTGAAAAATACCTCGTCTTCCGGGGCCTCCACTTCGTCGGCGGATGCGGACGGGTGCGGCGCGGCCAGCGGTGGCGATGAAATCGGGCCGCGATGGCTCGCGACCTCTGCCGGGTCGTCGCCGACGCGCCAATCGCCGTGGTGGCGATCCACGGCGGCTTCCGGGTCATCCTCCAGGGTCGGGGTATCATCGAAATCGAAGGTGAGATTCTCGCCCGCAGGCGGCTCTTCCGATGAGGGCGCGGCGAAAGATCGCGCCAGCTCGGCGGCGGGCGGCTCGGACAGCGGAGCTTCCGGCGCGGCGGCCTCTTCAGCCCGCGGCTCACTTGCCGGGGGAGCAGGGGCTCGATTCTGCGGCTCGGACGGCGCTGCGGACGCGTGTGGCGGAGCGGTCTGCGCCGGGGGAGGCGCTGGCGGCGCGACGGGCTCGACGGCGGGCGTCGCGGGGCGCGCGTTCAAGGTCGCCGCAGACTTCAGTGCGGCAGCTCGCCGTGACGGCTGGCGCGGCGCGGGTTGGCTGCCTTGCTCCTGGGCCTCGCTGCTTTCTTTGGGCGCCGCCGGACGCCGGGCGCCGCGCGGCTCGGCACTGAACACATGACCGCATCGCGAGCACTTGAAAGTCGGGGTATCCTCGGGCAATACCCGTTCGTCGATCCGATAACGGGTGTGACAACTGGTGCATTGAATCTCGATCATCGCCGCAACCCGACCTCCGCGCAAAACGCTAGCATAAACATGATTAAACCGCAGCGTAGTGGCCGAAATCCGCAGCCGCGTTGGGCGCTGAGCCGGACCGGAGCGCGATGCGTATCGCATTGATCGCGCGCCGCTTCGACCCGTCCGGGGGCGGCACCGAACGGGATCTGATCGTCACGGCGCAATACCTCCGCGAGGCTGGTCACGAGTTGGCCATCTACGCGGACGAGGTGCGCGCCGCGGCCCCGTCGTGGACCGTCCGCGCCGTGCCGACTCGCGCGCCTGGCCGCGCGCTTCGAGTATGGCGCTTCGCCAGTGCCGCCCCCGCGCTGGCGCGGCGCGAGGGTGCGGAGCTGGTGGTGAGCTTTGCCCGTGCGATCGGCGCCGACGTGATGCGCTCGGGCGGCGGCGCGCATATCAGCTATGTACGCGCGGCCCAGCGATGGCGGGGGCCGGTCGCCGGCCGCGCGATGTGGCTCAGCGCCTATCATCGCGCGCAGATGGCGGTTGAGCGCCGCGGCTTCGCCGCTCCGACGCTCCGGCGGACGGTCGCGGTTTCCAACCTGGTGCGCGACGATCTGATGCGCGAATTCGCTCTCGCTCCGGAGCGCGTAGTCACGATTTATAACGGCGTCGACGCCGATCGCTTCCGGCCGGCCGTGGACGACAGCGCGCGCGCGTCAGTCAGGCGGCGACTGGGAGTCACGGGGGCGGGGCCGCTGGTGGTGTTTGCCGGCAACGGCTTCGCACGCAAGGGCCTCGAATTCCTGATCAGAGCCTGGCCGCGGGTCGCGCGCGATGCCTGGCTGGTGGTGGTCGGCGAGGATCGCACGGCGTTGAAGTTCCGCCGCCTGTGCCATCGGTTGGGCGTGGCCGGCCGCGTGCACTTCGCCGGGCGCCGGCGCGATATCAGCGATATTTTCGGCGC
>Ga0307374_10004675_pt1 | contig 22670 bp, 14 predicted proteins | sample OX3MG_FD_202532 | JGI IMG/M metagenome (GOLD analysis project Ga0307374, IMG submission 202532) | Soil microbial communities from Risofladan, Vaasa, Finland - OX-3 | ecosystem: Environmental > Terrestrial > Soil > Coastal area > Acid sulfate soil | place: Finland: Risofladan, Vaasa | collected... | reverse complement strand
CGCGTGCAACTCTCGCCCTATCGCGTGGTCCTCGCCGGCGTGCAGACCTGGCCGGTGGATTATGTCCCGCTGGTCAAGCAGATCGTCGCCGTGGGCTACGTCGAGTTCGACGAACGCGGCCTGCGCAACGTCTCCGCCCGCGTCAAGGGACGGATTGATACGCTCTACGTCAACGAGACGGGCAAGATGGTCGATGAGGGGGACGTGCTGGCCTCGCTCTACAGCCCCGAACTGAATGTCACCGTCCGCAACCTGGTCGATGCCCAACGCATCGGAAACCTGGAACTCGTACGCAGCGCCCGCGGCCGGCTGGAGCTGCTCGGGATCAGCGGCGACCAGATCGATGACGTCCTGAAGTCGTCGAATGCCAACACGCACCTCAAGATCCGTTCGCCGATCAGCGGGCACGTGATCAAGAAATACATCGTCGAAGGGCAATACGTCGACGAAGGCACGCCGCTCTACGACGTTGCCGACCTCTCGACCGTCTGGATACAAGCCCAGGTCTACGAGGACGATCTGGCCTTCCTGCCCGTCGATCAGGACCACAAGCCAATAGCGGGCGACGACGACGAGGGACGAACGGTGACGGCCACGACGCAGGCCTACTCCAACGAGCCCTTCCACGGCAAGCTGGCTTTCGTTTACCCGCACGTCGACGAACAGACGCGGAGCGTGACGATCCGCTGCGAAGTCGCCAACCCGCACCACAAGCTGCGGCCGGGAACCACGGCCAACGTGACGCTCGAAATCGCTCCGCGGGCGCTTCCCATGTTGGCCGATGCCGTGGCCGACGACTCCGACAAAACTGAACGGCTTGCCGAGGGCCTGGTGTTGGCGGTTCCCGAAAGCGCGGTGATCGACACCGGCAGCCAGCAAATCGTCTATCGCCAAAGCAAGCCCGGCGTGTTCGAGGGTGTTAAGGTCGAGCTGGGACCACGAATGACGGGCCCTGAGGGGGTCACCTGTTACCCGGTCATGCGCGGTCTTACGGCGGGTGACGCGGTCGTTACTGCCGGATCGTTCCTGGTCGACGCCGAAACGCGCCTGAACCCGGCGGCCGGCTCGATCTATTTCGGTGGCAGCGGCGGTTCGAAGGGCGGCGGGTCGAGCGTGACTACGGTTCGCCCCTCGACGCCGGAGGATGCCGACGCTCAACTCGATTCGGCCCTTGCCGCGCTAACCAGTGCCGACCGGCAACTTGCCGAGTCCCAGGAATTCTGCCCGGTGCTTAGCGACAACCGGCTCGGTTCGATGGGCACGCCGATCAGGCTGAAAATCGAAGGCAAGACGGTGTTCGTTTGCTGCGACGGTTGCAAGAAGGAGGCCTTGGCCGAGCCGAAGGAAACGCTCGCCAAGGTCGAGGAGCTCAAGAAACGGAAATCGGGCGACAAGGGGGGCAAACCTGCCCGTGGAGATGCGGCGGAGAAAAAGAAGAAAGACCCGGAAGCGAAAATTCGAGCGGCGCTCGCCAAGCTTTCCGAGGACGACCGCGCGCTGGCCCTGGCCCAGCGGACTTGCCCGGTGATCGAGGGGAGCCGGCTGGGCGGCATGGGGACCCCCGTGAAACTCGCGATCGAGGGGCAACCCGTGTTCATCTGCTGCGAAGGCTGCAAGGAAGACGCCGAGGCGGACGTCAAGGCGACGTTGGCCAAGGCGAAACAACTCAAGAAAGCCGCCTCGGCGTTGGCCAAGCTGCCCGCGGCCGACCGCGCCCTCGCCGAGACCCAGCGTTTTTGCCCCGTGATGGAAGACAGCCGTTTGGGCCTGATGGGGGTGCCCGTCAAGCTTACGATCGAGGGAAAATCCGTGTTCATCTGCTGTGAAGGCTGTAAAGAGGGCGCCGAGTCCGACCCCGATGCGACGTTGGCGAAGGTAAAGGAGCTCACTGCATCGAACCGAGGCGAGCATGGCAAGTAATTACCGCCCGTATTTGGCCGCCGCGGGGTGCCATCTCGTTGAGCCGAAAGCGAAATCCGCCGAAGGAGGTTTGGGATGAATGCCGGGTGGCGCCCTTTCAGGGCTGACAACCACGTTGTGGTGAAGCGATCCCAGGGCTGCGCCCTCGTTGTTCCACACAAGTCGCGAGTGATGCAGCGCCCCGTTCACGGGGCCTCCCGCGAAGCGGTCATAGCCCCGGCATTCATGCCGGGGAAAACGGGAGCACATTATTATGTATTCAGCCCCGTTCACGGGGCTTACCATTGGCTTGGCTTAAGCCATCCTGGAAGCCCCGTGAACGGGGCTGGAAGAAAATCAAGTGGGGCGGTTTGCGAACCCGGCGTAAACGCCGGGCCGAATACCGCTCGGCGGAAGCCCCGTGAACGGGGCAACGGACCTGGGTCAGAGCCGAAAGCGATGCCCTGGCCGCAATCAAGCCGGGGCATCGCTTTACGCTCTGCCACCAGCCACCAGTTTTCATCCTTCATCCCTCATCCTGCATCCTATCCGAGATGATCGAAAAAATCATCGAGCTCTCGATCCGCAACCGCTTCCTGGTGCTGGTGATCGCCGCGGCGCTCACCGTGGCGGGCGTGTTCGCCCTCTACCAGACACCGGTCGACGCGATCCCCGATTTGAGCGAGAACCAGGTGATCGTCTTCACCGATTGGATGGGCCGCAGCCCGCGCGAAATCGAAGACCAGGTCACCTATCCGCTCTCGCGCAAGCTGCAAGGCCTGGCCGGCGTGCGCGCGGTGCGCTCGTCGAGCGAGTTCAACTTCTCGATGATCACGATCATCTTCGAGGACAACATCGATTTCTATTTTGCCCGCCAAAGGGTGACGGAAAAGCTGGCCCAGGCGGCCACGTTCCTGCCCACGGGCGTGCTCCCCTACATGGCGCCCGACGCGACGGCGCTCGGCCAGGTGTTCTGGTACACGGTCGAGCCGGGCCCGGGCCGGCCGGTCGATCCGGCACGGCTCTGGGCGCTGAACAAGTTCTATATCGCGCCGCAGCTCAACGCGGCGCCCGGCGTGGCCGACGTGGCGATCGTGGGCGGCACGCCGCTTGAGTACCAGATCGACGTCAAGCCCGAGTCGCTGCGCTCTTACGGCATCACGTTGGGCGATCTCTACGCGGCGGTGGCCCAGAGCAACATGCCCGCCGGGGGCGGTGTCGTGCAGAAGAACAACGCCGAGTACATCGTCCGCGGCGTCGGATGGATCAAGGGCAAGGCCGATATCGAAGACACGGTGATCAAGGAAGTGCAGGGGACGCCGATCTACGTCAAGACGATCGCCACGGTGCAGCTCGGCACGCAGTTCCGCCGCAGCGTCTATGAGAAGGACGGCAACGAGGTGACGGGCGGCGTGGTGCTGATGCGGCACGAAGAGAACCCGCTGGAAGTCACCGAGCGCGTCAAGGACAAGATCCGCGAACTGCAACCCGGCTTGCCCGAGGGCGTGCATATCGTGCCGGCCTACGACCGCACGCGGCTGATTTTGGGGGCGATCCACACCCTGCGCGACGTGATGTGGCACGAGATGCTGATCGCCTCGCTGGCCATATTGCTGATCCTGTCGCACGCGCGGAGCGTGTTCGTGATCTGCATCACGTTGCCGCTGGCGGTGCTGTTTTCGTTTCTCATGATGTGGGTCCTGCGCCGCGCGGGGATCATCGACATCCAGGCCAACATCATGTCGCTGGCCGGGATCACGATCTCGATCGGCATTCTCGTCGACCAGGCGATCGTGATGGTCGAGAACGCCACGCACCACCTCAAGGACCATTTCGGCGACCGCAAGGTGACGGGCGACATCCGCGAGTTGGTGATCGGTCCCTGCCGCACGGTCGGCCGGCCGATTTTCTTCTCGGTGATGATCATGCTGCTCTCGTTCGTGCCGGTCTTCATGCTCAGCGGGCGCGAGGGGAAGCTGTTCCACCCGCTGGCGTTCACCAAGAGCTTCGCCATGCTGGGCGTTGCCTTGATTTCGATCACGCTGGTGCCGGCCCTGATTCCGACGTTCATCAAGGGGCGGCTCAAGAGCGAGGAAGACAACCGCATCGTCCGCAGCTTCATCAACATCTACAAGCCGCTCTTGACCTGGGCCTTGCCGCGGAGGAACCTGGTGATGTGGGCCTTCGCGGCCTTGTTGATCCTGGCGGCGGGCATGTTCCCGCTGCAAGCGATCATCGGGCAAGGCGGCTCGGAACAGGCGTGGAAGACGTCGTTTCTTACGGTCTTCGGCCTGGTCGCGTTTCTCACGGTGACTTTTACGCGCAAATGGCACTGGCAAGTCCTGTCGTTCATAAGTCTGGTTTGGCTGGGGCTGTGGGCTTATCACTTCGAAAAGATCGGCGTGGCCTTCATGCCGGCACTGGACGAGGGGACGACGCTCGACATGCCCATCACGGTGCCCCGCGCCAGCGTGACGCAGGCCGCCGATGATCTCAAGGCCCGCGACGCCTTGCTGCGAGGTTTCCCCGAGGTCGAGAGCGTGATCGGCAAGGCGGGCCGCGCCGACACGCCCACCGACCCGGCGCCGCTCGACATGGTCGAAACATTCGTCAACTTCCGGCCCAAGGAACTGTGGCCCAAGCGGGTGCTGAAGTTCGCCGACGCCGAGAAACATGTCGCCGCGACGCTTGCGGTTCTGGAGCAAGGCGTATTCGTCAACGTGGGCCTGGCGACCGACGACCGCAAGGCGCTGGTGAACGACGCCACCCAGAAAGCCCTGGAGCGCTTCGATGAGACGGTGCGCGAGCTGGCCCTGCTGCGCTTTCACGAGGTCGAGCGCGACTTGGGGCCGCACCTGACGCGCTTCGCCGTGGCCAAAACGGTCGAGCACATCGGCAAGGCCGGCAGACTCGCCTGGCCCGAGGGAACGTTGCCGGACGAGCAAGCGCATCAGGCGATCGACGAAATGTCCAGCGAGCTCACGATGGAGTTTGGACCCTGGCTGGCCAAGAACCCGGCCTGGGAGGACCTGGCCGAGATCAGCCGCCGCGTGGCCGTGGGCTTGCAGGAGCGGGGCGCTATCGATGACGTGGTCGCCGCCCTGGAGATCGAGTCGAACGAATCCAGCGAGCCCGGCCGACCGCGTGGCGCGGTCGCCTACGTCGTGGATCTGGCGCGCGAGGCCTACGACACGTTGCGTGGCGAACCGCCGACCTTTGCCGGCGCCTTGCTCGTACGGCTGGAGGCCGAACGGATGAAACAGTGGCGCGAGCGGGTGCATCGGATCAACTGGGAACTGTTCGATACCGGCACAGAGGCCTTCGCCGAGTACGCCTTGGAGGAATTGGCCAAGGCGGCCGTCAACCTCAAGCTGTTGGCCAATGCGCCGCGCGCGTCCGAAACCGAATTGTTCGCGGCGGGAGTTGTCGCAGGCCAACTCGACCGCCCGGTCGATAGCGCCGCCTTCGAGCCCTTTCTCGCCTTGCGCGGCGGGCTGGTGGCGACGCTCCGCGGCCGCGTGTTCCTGTGGCCCCGCCAGACCGGACCCAAGGGGGACCTGGTCGACGACGAGATGGGCCGCGTATTGCAAGTGCCGGGCTGGAGCAACATCTTCACGCAACCGATCATCAACCGCATCGAGATGCTCTCGACCGGCGTGCGGACCGATATCGGCGTGAAAGTCTTCGGTCCCGATTTGGAAGCGATCGACCGCGTTTGCAAGGACATCGAGGCCGTGCTCAAGCCGCTCAACGGCGCTCGCGACGTGATCGCGGCGCCGATCATGGGCAAGGGCTACTTGCAGATCGACATCGACCGCAAGCAGGCCGCCCGCTACGGGATCAGCGTCGAGGACATCCAAAACGAAATCGAAGTCGCATTGGGTGGCCGGGCCGTCACGTTCACGGTGGAAAAGCGCGATCGCTTCCCTGTGCGCATCCGTTACGTTCGGGCGCAGCGCGAAGACGAGGAGAGCATTCGGCGCCTCTTGGTCAGTTCCGGCGGCATGGGCGGCCGCGGCGCCGGCGCCGCGGCGGGCGGAATGGGCGCGGCCAACATGGCCGGCGACGGGGAACCGCCGCCGGCGGCCCCATCGGCAGGCGAGACCCACTCCGCCGCCCCAGGGCACTCCGTCAGAGGACGTTCGCTGATTCCCTTGAGCGTGGTGGCCGACGTGCGCGTGGTCGAGGGACCGGCGATGATCAAGAGCGAAAACGGGCGGCTCCTGAACTACGTGACGCTCAACGTCCGCGGACGCGACATCGTCGGTTTCGTCGACGAGGCCCAGCGCGTCGTGGCGCAAAAAGTGCGGCAACCCGAGGGAGTGAACATCGCATGGAGCGGCGAGTTCGAGCACCAGGTCCGCGCCGCCCGCACGCTGCGGTTCGTGTTCCCGGCCGTGATCGTACTGATCTTCGTGATCCTTTACCTGACCTACAAGGACCTGGCCGACGCGGCGTTGATGATGCTGGCCGTGCCCGAGGCCCTGGCGGGCGGCGCTTTCTTCATGTACCTCTTTCCCAAGATCGTCGGCGGTTGGACGACCCCGCCCATGGACTTCAGCGTGGCCGTCTGGGTCGGCTTCATCGCCTGTTTCGGCATGGCCACCGAGACCGGGATCATCATGCTGGTCTATCTCCGCGAGGCGATCGAGAAGCGCGGCGGGCTGGAAAAGATCGCCAGCCTCGAAGAGCTCCGCCAGGCGGTGATCGAGGGCGCCGTTCACCGCCTGAGGCCCAAGCTCTTGACCGAGGGGGTGGCGATCATCGCCATCTTCCCGATGGTCTTCGCCAAGGGGGTCGGCGGCGAAATTCTCGCGCCGATGGCCTTGCCCGTGCTCGGCGGGTTGTTGATTTCCGACGAGGTCGTCGATTTGTTCCTGCCCGTGCGGTTTTACTGGGTGCGCCGCGCCCGCTGGCTTAAGCTGCAAGAGGACAAACGGCGGAAGGAAATGCTGGAAGCGCCCTCGGCGGTCGCCGAAGTCGAAGCTGACGTCGCCGTTTGAATTTGAATTAGTCTTTCGCCGTTTCCAGAAAGAGACGTTGATACGATGCGAACTGCAACGTTCCTGGGGCTCGTGGTTCCGTTCGTCATAGGCACGTCACCACCGGCCTGCCAAGCGCAGGAGCGGCACGCGCAAAACGAGCCAAAGGCACTGCTTGAAGGACTGGCCGCCGCACGTAAAACTCAGGAGGACTACGGCAAGTTGCAACGAGAACTCGTTCAAAAGGCCAGCGCAGCGCCGTCCGACGAGGACCGACAATCCGCCGAGCGATCGCTCAACGAGGCGGAGAGAGATTTCTTGAACCAGAAGCGAGAAGCAGCGCGCCGCCTTTTGGATCTCGTCCAAACACACCCAGCCGAACCGGCCGCCATTGATGCGCTCGTTTGGGTCGCCTCGCATGCTCCGCGCGGATCAGATCGTGAGGTCGCGATGGACACCCTCATTCGCGATCATCTCGACAGCGAGAAGCTGGGGTGCAGCGTATGTGAGTCGCTGGCGTACGCGCGCCGCGAGAATGACCTGCGTCAGCTTATGGAAAGCAGTCCGCACGTAATCGTGCGGGCATTCGCATGCTACGAGCTGGCCGGCTACTTGAAGAAACAAGTCGAGACGAATCCGGCTGGTCGGGAGCGGCTGGAAGCTCAAATCGAGGCCCTTTTTGAGCAAGTCGCCGACAGCTACGCCGATGTCGAGCATCCTTTTTGGAAACGCCCCCTGGGAGACTTGGCAAGCGCGGAACTCTTCGAGATCCGACATCTGATTGTCGGAAAGATGGCGCCGGAAATCGAAGGCGACGACATGGAAGGCCATCGCCTCAAGTTAAGCGATTACCGCGGTAAAGCTGTGTTGCTCGAATTTTGGGCCTTTTGGTGAGGGGCTTGTAAGGCTATGTTGCCTCACGAGCGGTCGCTCGTAAAACGATTTGCGGACAAGCCCTTCGCTCTGCTCGGCGTCAATGCGGATGCACAGGAGCAATATGTCGAATCGCTACAAAAAGAACCTATTCCCTGGAGGTCATGGCGTGATGGCGACCCCATCACGGGACCGATCAGCAGCAGGTGGAACGTGAGGAATTGGCCCACCCTCTATCTGCTCGACGCGCACGGAATAATTCGGTCTAAATGGCTGGGCGATCCCGGCGAAAAGGAACTACGCGACGCCATCAAGTCACTCCTCGAGGAGATCGAAATCCCATGACATGTCGACGAACGATCGTATTCGCAATTGCCGCCGGTGTCGGCCTGACTGGCGGTGTCTATCTGTTAGCGCTGGTGGCGGCGGAGCCGACTGTCGGCCTCGGCCAGGATGGCAAGCCCGAGCCGAGTACGGTTTCGGCCGACGAGGCGCTTTCGCGTTTGAAGGAGGGCAACCGCCGCTGTATCGGAGGCGAATCGAGCCATTCGCACAACCTGGAAAACTGGCGCGAGCGTTTCTTACGAATGCAGCGACCGTTCGCGACCATTCTCGCCTGTAGCGATTCGCGGGTGCCGCCGGAGCTGCTGTTCGACCAAGGGTTCGGCGACTTGTTCGTAATTCGTATCGCCGGCAACGTCGTGGGACCCGACGTGATCGCGAGCATTCAATACGCCATCGCGCACCTCGATAATAAGTTGATCGTCGTGACCGGCCACCAAAACTGTGGGGCCGTGACGGCGGCGCTCGGTCCGAGCGGTGCGACCGCGGACGAGCCGGCCGAGCTTCGCGGTCTTCTCGACCGTATCCGTCCTGGAATCCAGTCCATTCGCGCCGCGTCGGATGCGAACCAGGCCATCGCCAAGGCCGTCGAAGCCAACGTGCGCGCCTCGGTGAAGCAACTGCGAGAAGTTCCGACCATCGCGCAAGCAATTCGCGCGAGGGACGTCAAAGTCATGGGAGTGATTTATGCCATTGATACGGGAAAGATCGCGATCGTCGACGATTGATGGTTGCGTGAAACGTGGAAACTATATTTCGCGCGGCCAAGAATGAGACATGCACGGTGGCTGGGGCAGAGCCTAAGCGATGCCCCGGTCGCGATCTAGCCGGGGCATCGCTTAGGCTCTGCCACCAGCCACCACTTTCTCGTGACAAAATGTCTCATGGTCGGCCGCGCGAAGTATCGCACAACCAACACTTGGAGGAGTCTATCGATGCGATCGAAACTGCTGGGCGTGCTGGGATTGTCGGCCGCCGTGACGTTACTGTTCGTTCTTTCGTCTTCCGCCTGGCCACAGGGTTCCGGCAGCAGCCGGACCACGCCTCCGGCGAAGCCGCGACCGAAAACTCCCGCCGATTTCCACCGCGAATTCTGGCAATTCCTGACGCGCGGCAAGAACCCCTACAAGAAATGGACCGCCTGGCCCGAATCGGCTGAACCGCGCGCGGGCGAGGCCCCGCACGGCGCGTTCGTCAAGACCTACGCCAACGCCATCGCGATCAAGGACACGGCGGCGTTGGCACACGGTTCGATCCTCGTCCAGGAGGAGCTCGACGAAGACCAGAAGACGCTTAAAAGCGTGAGCGTCATGTACCGGGTCAAGGGGACCGACCCCGACCATTTCGACTGGTACTGGCTTCGTTACTTGCCTGACGGCACCGTCGCCAAGCAACCAGGCAAGCAACCCGCCAATCAAGGCGGCAAGCCGATCGCGGGAAAGGTCGCGAGCTGCATCGAATGCCACGCCAAGGCCGGAGGCGACGACCTGGTTCATTCGAATGACGAGGCGGCGCCCGAGGAAGGAAACTAAGGACGCCGTCGTTCGCAGCCCGTAGGGCAATGGCCAATCATGTTCGTCCCCGCCACCGATCCCACGCTCGACGCGCCGCTCGATCTCTCGCGCGTCGTCGTGATCATCCCCGCGCTCAACGAGGAAGCCTCGTTGCCGCTGGTGCTGCGCGACCTGCCGCGGGTCGGCCGCGTGATCGTGGTCGACAACGGTTCAACCGACGCGACGGCGAACGTGGCGGCCGAAGGGGGCGCCACCATCGCGGCGGAGCCGCAACGAGGTTACGGCGCCGCGTGCCTGCGGGGCATGGCCGTCATAGAGGAGGCAGTCGCCGGCGGCGCTCCTTCGCCGCGCGTCGTGGCGTTTCTCGACGCCGATTACAGCGACCATCCCGATCTGCTGCCGCAACTCGCCACGCCCATTCTGGAGGGCAGGGCCGACTTCGTGCTCGGCTCGCGCATGCTCGGAAAGCGCGAGCCCGGCGCGATGCCGGCGCAGAGCCGTTTCGGCAACCGGCTGGCGTGTGTCCTGATGCGGTTTCTGTTCGGCGCGCGCTTCACCGACCTGGGGCCGTTTCGAGCCATCTCCTACCAAAGGCTGCTCGAGCTGAGGATGACCGACAGAAACTTCGGCTGGACGGTCGAGATGCAGATCAAGGCGACGCGCGCAAAGCTGCGAACGCTGGAAATCCCGGTCCCCTACCGCCGCCGCGTCGGCCAGAGCAAGATCAGCGGCACCCTGTGGGGTTCCGTTCGGGCGGGCTACAAGATCCTGTATTTGATCGTAAAACATGGTTTTTGGCACAGCAGTCGATAACGAGCACTGTCAGCCTGAACACACACGATGTCACAACGCGACTTGCCCACGACCGTTGCGACACGCAAAACTTCATCGCGACTGTACTGGCTAGCGGCCCTTGCCGTGGCTTCGTGGCTCGTCTATCTGGCCATCGCCGCGCGTGGGCAGAGCCTGCATGTGGAAGGATCCGGCGGACGTTCGCTGCTGACGATCCTGGCGATGTTCGGCTTCTGTTTCGTCTGCTACCTGGCGGCCTTGCGCATCGCCCTGGCTGTTCCTCAGGACCGACGATTGATGGGAATCATCTTAACGGCGTCGGTCGCATTCCGCCTGACGCTGCTCCTCTCCGACCCCATCGAGGAAATCGACATCTACCGCTACTTGTGGGACGGCGCGGTTTCGACCCAGGGCGTCAGCCCATTCCGTTACGCCCCCGACCAGGTGCTCGCCGCCGCGGCCGACGACGTGCTGCCCGCAGACCTCGCGCGGCTGGTGGCATTGCGTGACGGCTCACCGGCCTTGCGGCAGATCTTGTCGCGCATCCACTACGGCGAATTGCCGACCATTTATCCGCCCGTCAGCCAGTTGGTGTTCGCCCTGGCGACTTGGACCACGCCCCGGGCTGCCAACGTCTGGGCGAGGATGACGGTCATGAAAGCCTGGTTCGTGCTTTTTGATTTGGCAACGCTGCTGCTGGTCATTCGATTGCTGCGAAAGACGGGACGGCACATCGGATGGGCAGTCGCTTATGGCTGGTGCCCATTGTTAATCAAGGAAATCGCCAACAGCGGGCACCTCGACGCGTTGGCCGTGTTCTTGACGACATTCGCCGTGGAGCGGACTGTCGCCGTATCGTACGGTGAACCGCCGTCGTCGGCAGATGCCGCCATACGCCAGTTACCGGCCGGGATGAACCGCGGCGCGGCGTGGGTTGCGGCCTTGGCGTTGGCGCTGGCCGTCGGGGCGAAACTCTACCCACTGGTCTTGGCGCCGCTCTGGCTTGGCTCGCTGGTGCGGCGGTTGGGATGGCGCGCGGCCGCCGGGCCCGCATCGCTGTTCGCCATGACGACCGCGCTGGTGCTTTGGCCGATGGTTCCCCACGGCGAGGTCCGCTCGAGGTCCGAACCGACGCGCGAGAGCACCGTGGTCGGTGACGATGCTCCGCCGTTGCCGCCGGTGGAAGGCGACACCATGGCGCGCGATCCGAGCGAAAGCCTGCGGGCGTTTCTCAGCCGTTGGGAGATGAACGATTTCCTGTTCCTCTTGGTGATGGAGAACCTGCGGCCTACCGAGTCGCTGCCGCCCAAGGAGGTCGCGTGGTTCTCCGTGGTGCCCGAAGCATGGCGAAGAGCGATCCTCTCGACGGTCGAAGCGCGGTTTTCGGTTGGGACGCAGGATGCCGCGTTCTTCATGAGCCGCGTATTGACCTCAGTCGCGTTCCTCGCCGTCGCCTGTGCCTTGGCCTGGCTCGGCGCACGCGCGGCGACCGCGGCCGACTGGCTCCGCGCGGCTTTCTTGACCGTGGCCTGGTTCTGGCTCCTTTTACCCACGCTCAACCCTTGGTACTGGAGTTGGGCCATGCCGCTCTTGCCGTTTGCGCGCGGCCGCGCGTGGCTGGCCCTCAGCGGCCTGGCGCTGGTCTACTACCTTCGCTTCTGGTTGGTCTACCATTTCAGCGACGTTGCGATGCTCGGCACGCGCTACACCGGGCCGTTCTTCTTCGATTACGTAGTCACCTGGTTCGAGTTCGGGCCTTGGTTCGTTTGGCTGGCGGTGGATTTCATGATCAGCATTCTCGGCCGCGTGAATTATGACGCAGCGTCCGAAACCTCAATGGCCATCAGCCGCCTCCGCGAAGAAAAGGCGCGCGACTAATCGCCGGCGTTGCGCCGATTCGAGGAGCCCCGAGATTTTCGCGCGGTGCTTTGGACGAGATCCCGGAGGGTCTCGCCGCCCGGCAGGCCGCGATAACCGTAACGCAAGCTCATGTTGATATTGAACCACGTCTCGCCCTCGATTCCCGCGACCGCGCCGGATCTCGTTGTGGGCCATTTGTCGAATAGCAGATGATGAGCTTTGATCCACCGCACGAGTCGCAGCCGGCCCAACAAGCGGCCGCGTACCATTCTACCTCTGCCGCGGCGCCTGGCCAAAAGTTTCGGCAGCGATGTCGTTGGCAAACCGCGGGCCCCATTGCGCAGCGCTTTGTCGATCGTCCGCCACGTTTCTCCGCCGCTTCCGTCGACGGCACCCGATTGCCTGGTCGGAAACCTGCCGGTCCGTCGGAGATAATCGTCGGCCCAAGCGAGGACTCGCGGGACGCTCAGTGGCGGCAGTTTTCTTCGATGAGGCACGCCGCGGTGTTTGGCGAGCAAGAGCGCGATCGACGAACCGCCAGGCAAGCCGCGGTTGCCGGCCATCAAGGCGGTGTTGATACCGAGCCACGTCTCGCTCGGCGCGTCGGCAACGGCGCCCGTAAGGACGCGCGGCCATCGGCCGGTCCGCTTGCGGTGGGCGTCGGCCCACGCCAGGATCTGCTTGGTCGTGAGGCGCGGCAGCGCGAGGTGGTTTCGTTTGCCGCGGTGCTCGGCCAGCAATCTGACCAATCGCGTTCCACCTTCCAGACCGCGCGTGCCCGCGTGTAAAGCACAGTTGATTCCGGCCCATGTCTCGCCATTGGAGTCTGGAATCTTGCCCGACGTGGCCTTGGGCCAGTCGCCGCCACCAGCGTGAAACGCATCGGCCCAGTCGAGAATCTGGTTGATGGACAAGGGTGGTAGGCCGTGCAAGTTGCGAACGCCACGAAATTGCGACAGCAGTCGCGCAAGCGAGGAGCCGGCCGGCATTCCACGGTAGCCTTGGGCCAAGGCGCTTTGCACGGCATTCCATGTCTCGTCGAGCGCGTCGAGGATTCGTCCAGTCGTCGGTTCGGGCCATCGGCCCGTACGCGCATGGTGCGCGTCGGCCCACGCGAGGATGTCCCGCACATGGAGGACCGGCTTTGGCTTCGCCCGTAGTCGTCGCGGGCGCCGGCGAACACGTCTTGAAACAGGCTCGTCCATCGCTCCCAACGTGAAATCACGCGACTGGTGGTTTTTTGCCTGGGGGATGTAGAGCGCCGAGCGGGGGCAGGTCGACGTCCACGGTGACGCCTGAGACGGCGTGAATGTCGCGCGCGAGTTTTTTCAGCGACTGGACACCGTTTTCATCGACAAGCGATCTCAGCTTCTCGGGGTCGATTCGGTCGCACCCCTCGAGTATGCGCAAGTAATTGCCCAGGCCCACGATCAACAACCGCATCCAGCGCTCCAAGATCTCTTTGCGGCGGCGCCAATACGCATCATTGGGGCGCATGAGGTGCATGCATTTCACGACGCAGTCGGCCCACGCCCTCGCCCGGTCGTCAATCTGATTCAACCGGTCATCGAACGACATGTGGTCCAGCAACGGTGGCGGGCTCGCCAGCTTGAATTGCAACTGTCGAATCAATTCGTCTTTCGACACGATCGCCGCGCGGAGTGCTTCAATCTCCATTTTGTCCTTGGGATCTTTGCGGTACTCCACCTCCTTGATCGTCCTTGGCTTCGAAGCATCCAAAATGCCTCGTAAAAGTGGCTCGACTTTGGCACGCAACTCTTCGTCGAGCTGCTGCCTGAGATCCTGCAGGAGCGTTTTGACTTCTTTCGTTGAGCTCACGGCTCGTCGCGGCGATAATTGGCCGCCCAAGACGCGTCATCGTCAGGAAAAACGCCTTCTTCGGCGTCGCGGTATTGTAGCACATCCCGATTGGGCGGTCACGCGCCCCTCCGCACATTCGGCAACGACGGCGCCAATCCCGAACATGTTTGCGACGTACGCACCGCTTGATTTCCATGGGATATATTCTCTTTGGGGGTGGCGAGCACTTGAATACTTCCCGCTCCCGCCATTGGAAGGTCACGCCTCTAACCCGCCTCCGGCGGGGACTTGCCAAGGGCGTGCGGCAATTGTCGGTGGCGCGCGGCTCCGCCAAAGAACGTCAGACACTTTCGCGCCCGCGACGCCCTCGTTCCCTGAACTGAGTGCCAACGTAGCGCCCGCGTGCTGAGGAGCCGCGGGACGTGGCGGGGCGGCACTATTTGACCAAGTCGGTGATCAATTGGGGTTGAGCTGAGCTTTCATCCACAGCGGGAGCGACTTGAGTTCGTGCGAGCCATCGCGGCGGTGGACAACCATGCCGTCATTCGCGGTGAACGCCCAGGGAAGAATCAACTCGAATCCGCCCTCGACCAACTTGGGAAGTATGGTGGTTACCGCCTGGAAGTTCTCGCGCTCGTTCCAAAGCTCGCCCCGGGCCGGTTGGCCCGCGTGGGCGGTTCCGGTTTCATCCACGTAATTGTACGATCCCAGTTCGCTGCACCACTTGGGCTTGCTTCGAAGCTCCGAGAAATCGGGAACTTGCTCCGGCGAGGCCCGATAGATGTGCATCGCGTAGACGTCGGTCGCGTCGTCGATGTACCGCCGGCGAAACTCGGGGTCGGAATACAGGCGGTATTTCTCTTGCTGTTCCTCGTGCAAGTCCGAGAAACCAACATAGGCCGACGTCAACGGTTTGATGACCTGGTAGATCGTTCGCAGATAACCGTGCGTTTCCTCGACCGAGACATTGAGTTCTTGTGGGAACGCCGCCCAAGTCAGATTACCGTAGGGTTCGTTGGCGACTTCCCACATCAGCACGTGCGCGTGCGCGCGGAACCGGCGGACGTATGTGGCGTACGCCGAGGACAGGGCTTTTAGCCCTTGTTCCGATTGGATCAGATCCCACCGGAACTTACCCGCCAGGTCCTCGGGTCGTTCGTTGCCATTCCCGTCGGCCATCACCAGGATGACCTTCAGTCCCCTTCGCCCGGCCGATTCCAGGAAAGAATCGACGTGCTTGGTTCGACGCGGCTCCAAGGCGAACCGCTCGCCGTCGAATGACATGACGGCGTCGACTGGCGCAAAGACACGGATGATGCGGACCCCTAACTGCGAGATCGCGTTCAGGTCGTTTTCCACCAACTCGGACGGGTAGTCTTGCATCCACTGCATTTGGACGTGTCCCTGGTGATCGTCGACCCAGGGATAGTTCAACCCGAGGTTATCCGGATTAAGCCCGCGACCGCCGCGAGCATCGGAGGCCGGCGGCGCCGCAACTTTGCGAGTTGTCGACGGCTCCTGGCCGTACGTGATTGTCGCCGGCGACGCCGCGAGTACGGCGGGCACGCACAGCATACCAATCACAAACCTGATTGGGTCGTTACAGGGAACGTTGCGCATGGGGCGTCTCGCTGCTGGCGTGGTGACGCTCTACTTCGACGGCAGGGTCTGAAGTTTGTTGTCGTAGACGCGGTACTGGCTGTCGTCGGCCTTTGGGGTCACGGTGCCGGCCGGCTCGATCAGCGATTCCCAAACTTGCACTTCGCGATGCTTTAGCCATAGATCTTGCTGTGAAAACCGGACAGGTAAATAGACCCATTGCGGCGCATCAACGGACTTGCGGGCCTCGACCAGCAGGAGCAACTCCGGGTCGGTGCGAAAGGCGACAAAGGCGAACAACGCGCCGCCCAGCACCTCGGACGACGCCGGGCCGTATTCGTACAGGGGCTTGTCCAGCATTCGCAGTTTCCATTTCTCGCCATAGTGGCTTAGCCAGCCGGTGAAATCGCGAGCAACCTCGCGCGCCTGCCGTTTTCGCTCACGCTCGGTCTCGCCCGGCGCCGGAGCCTTGGGGATTTCCAATGGGACAATGCCGGACCGCGTTTTCCAGTTTTGCCCATCGCCGACGGGCGCGGCTTCAATGGAGCTTGTACTGAGACCATGCAACTCAGCCAGCGTATATCGCTGATCGGCCCTGAGGCCCTGGGCCGGAAATCCGACGATATTGCCCACGACCTCGGGCCGACCCGCATTGAGCCAAACGAAGACGTCGCCATTGAAACCGTTGAAACTGACCCAGCGCATCACGGGCTTGGCGTGGAACGTCAGCGGGTGCTTGTCCTCGCCTTGGACCGCGAATAGCTGCAGCGACTGCGCCTCGTTGAGATACACCTCCCGCCAGGCGGCTTCCGTGTCTTCGACGGGCGGCTCCTGGCCCCAGCCATCCCTACCCGCCGGCAGCAGTTGGGAATTGACCGACCAGCGCAACGCCGCTCTTGAACGAGCGGCCTGCTTTCCGGGACGTGGCACAAATGAGAACAATTCGCGTTCTTTCCCGCATGCCAGCTTGACCGACCTGCCGAAAAGGAGAATAATCCCTATTGGGCGGCGGCGGGAAACCCGGCTAAATGAACCGATTTTGCTCATTTCTGACTGCGGCTTCGCTGTTCATCCACGCGCTGCTTGGGTGTTGCTGGCACCATGCGCACCACTCTCTGGACTGCGGCCAGACCATTTCCCTGGCGGTGTACCCTGCCGTATTCGATTCCGCTTGCTGCTGCCGGCACGACGGGGACGACGACGACGGCGACCACCCCTGCCGTTGCCCGCTTGAATGCGGCGGCACATGTGTTTATGTGTCGCCCGAGAGATTGCAAGTCGATTCCCCATTGCAGTGGAATCCGTTGGACCTCGTTCCAGCGATTCCCATGCGGGGCGACGCCGAACTGGCCGCGACCACCTGGCTGAAGCTTTACGGTCCGCCTGGGCCTCGCCTGCCTGTGCCTCCGCACCATCTCGATCAAGTCCTCTTGATTTGATCCCGCGTTCCCACGGTTGATCCACCGAGCACGGTGCTGCGCGCGCCATGGCGCGCAAGGTGCCGGGCCGAAAGGCGGGCGCTGAGTTGGTAAGCTCTTGAAAAAGATCGATTTGGGAGGCCGAGGAACATGTTGCAACACTTCGTCAAACTTCGCACCGCGCCGGGATCGCTCGCGCCGGCGCCGACCGCGGCGCCACCAGGCAAGCACCGAGTCGGCGGGCACCCGCGTTGGTTCTCGAGCGGGATTTCCACCAGCCTGGTCGTTGCCGTGCTGGCTCTGATCGCATATGGGGGACACCGCACCGACTGGACGGTGCCGAAGTTTTCGACGCTGGTTGGCGACAGCCCGGTGGAGACCGAGGAATGGTGCAAGGAACACAACGTCGCCGAGTCGGAGTGCATCGAGTGCCATGACTGCCTTCTCGCGCCGGAAATGGACTACGGCTGGTGCAAGGAGCACGGAATCGCCCAGTGCCCGCTACACCACCCCAACGTGGCCCAGCTCAGGGAGGTGCCGAGCATTTCAGCGGAGACCCTTGATCGCGCGGCCATGGCGCTGAGGCTGCTGCAGCGGCCGGAAAACAACAGCCGCTGCAAGCTGCACCAGCGCCGGATTCAGTTGGCCTCGGCGGAATCGCTCGACAAGGCGGGTATCGAAATCGACGTTGCCGCGGAAGGACCGATCGTCGAAGCCATCGCCGCCTACGGCGAAGTCGTGTACGACGAAACGCGCACGGCGCACATCTCCAGTCGTGTGCCCGGCATGGCGTGGCGGGTCGACCGGCAAATCGGCGACCAGGTGCGCGAGGGTGACGTCTTGTCGCTCATCGACTCGGCCGACGTGGGCCGCGCCAAGGCAGAGCTTCTCCAGGCCATTGCCCATCTACGGCATGAGCGGACGATCGTCAACCGCATGAAACCGCTGGCCGCCGATCGGTCGGTCTCGGGAAAACAATTTCACGAAGCCGAAGCGACGCTGGAAGACGCGAGAATCGGTCTGCTCCGCGCCGAACAGGCGCTCCACAACCTGGGCCTCCCGGTGACCAGCGACGACCTCGCGACCCTCACCACGGATGAAATCACGGAACACCTGCGGCTGCTTGGCCTGCCAGGGGCGCTGGCCGCCGGCCTCGACGGCAAATCGACGACGTCGAACCTGTACCCTTTGAAATCTCCTCTTGCCGGCGTGATCGTCGAGAGAAACCTCGTCGCTGGCGAAGTGGTCGATACGAGCACCAGGTTGTTCACCGTCGTCGACACCAGCCGGATGTGGCTGGTCCTCAATGTGCGCCAGGAGGACGCCAAGTACCTGTCACCCGGACAGACGGTGTTGTTCCGATCCAGCGACCGCCAGGGCGAAAGCGAGATTCGGGGCCGCCTGGACTGGATCAGCACGTCGGCGGACGACCGGACACGGACCGTCAAGGTCCGCGTCGACTTGCCCAATGCGGACGATCGCATGCGGGCCAACACGTTCGGCAACGGCCGCATCGTGCTCCGTGAGGAACCGCGGGCCGTCGTCGTGCCGACCGAGGCCATGCATTGGGACGGTTGCTGCCACATCGTTTTCGTCCGCGACAAGCACTACCTCGAACCGGACGCGCCCAAGTTCTTCCATGTCCGCAAGGTGCGGCCGGGCGTCAAGCAAGGTAGCGCCACTGAAATCATCGCCGGCCTCCTGCCGGGCGAAGTGATCGCCGGCAAGAACAGCGTCGTGCTCGAAGCGCAGCTTCTCAAGAACAACCTGGGAGCCGGCTGCGGTTGCGCCGACGGTCATTAAGCGGTAAGACAAGGACGCGGAGCGTCCGTAGGGCCGTTCCCACGCGGAGCGTGGGAACGAGGAAAGGTCAAGAAACACGGCCATGTTGAACTGGATCATCGACATCTCGTTGCGCCACCGCGTCTTCGTGATCCTCGGAGCGGTAGCGCTGGCGGTCGTGGGCGCGGTGTCGCTGCGTTATCTCGACATCGACGCATTCCCCGACACGACGCCCGTCCAGGTGCAGGTCAACACGGTCGCGCCCGCGCTGGGTCCGGAGGAAGTCGAACAGCGGATCACGTTCCCGATCGAGCAGGCGATCGGCGGACTGCCGGGGCTGGAGAACATGCGCTCCGTGTCGAAGTTCGGGTTTTCGCAGATCGTGGTCACGTTCGAAGACGGGACCGACATCTACTTCGCCCGGCAACTGGTGAACGAACGGTTGGCGACGGTGGAACTGGCCGAGGGCACCGGCCGTCCCAAGATGGGACCGGTGGCCACCGGTCTGGGTGAGGTCTTTCACTACGTCGTGACGGGCAAGGGCAACGACGTGACCGAGCTGCGCACGATCCACGATTGGTTCATCAGGCCGAAGATGCGCACCGTGAAGGGGGCCGCCGAGATCAACAGTTGGGGCGGCTACGAACGGCAATACCAGGTGCGGGTCGACCCCAACAAGCTCATCGAGTATTCGCTCACGTTCGACGACCTGGTGCGCGCGGTGAGCGAAAACAACCGCAACGTCGGCGGCGGCACCGTGCGTGAAGGGTCGCAGAGCCTGCTGGTCCACGGCGTGGGCCGCACGGTGAACGCCGAGCAGATCGCGGCCATCGTGATCACGGCCAACGACGGGGTGCCGGTCCGCGTGGGCGACGTCGCCAAGGTCGAGATCGGCTCCGAAATCCGCCGCGGCGCGGTGACGGCCGACGGCCGCGGTGAGGTCGTGATGGGGTTGGGCTTCATGTTGATGGGCGAGAACACGCACGAAGTCACCTGGGCCATGAAGCACCGGCTCGACGAGATCAAGCCCACCTTGCCCGCCAACGTGACGGTGACCACGGTCTACGACCGCACCGAACTGGTCGATCACGTGATCCAAACCGTGAAGCGGAATCTGTTCGAGGGCGGCTTGTTCGTGGTGGCCGTGCTGTTCCTGTTCCTGGGCAACCTCCGCGCCGCGATGATCGTGGCGTTGGCCATTCCGCTCTCGATGCTGTTCGCGTTTTGCGGCATGTTGAGGTTCGGCATCGCGGCGAGCCTGTTGAGCCTGGGCGCCATCGACTTCGGCATGATCGTCGATAGTTCGGTGGTGATGATCGAAAACTGCGTCCGGCACATCGCCGACCGCGAACCGGGCGCGCGCCGCGTGGTCGATATCGTCCGCGAGGCGGCGGTCGAAGTCCGCAAGCCGACGATGTTCGGCGAGCTGATCATCATGATCGTCTACCTTCCGATCTTGACATTGGAAGGGATCGAGGGAAAGCTCTTTCGGCCCATGGCGCTGACCGTGGTCTTCGCGCTGGTCGGGTCGATGGTCCTCTCGCTCACGCTGATGCCCGTCTTGGCCAGCCTCTTGCTCCCTACGCGGATCGACGAACGCGAACCGTTCTTGATGCGCTGGGCGCACCGCGTCCACGCCCCGATCTTGCGGTTTTCGGTGCGTCACAAGGCGCTGGTCGTCGGCTTCGCGGCGTGCGTGATGTTCCTGGCCTTCGGGCTGATCGCCCCCAACCTCGGCTCGGAGTTCGTGCCGCGGCTTTCGGAAGGGGCGATCGCCGTCAGCGTCGTGCGCCTGACGGGCACCGATCTGGACGACTCGATCGTCTACAACACGCAAATGGAGAAAGCGGTGCTGGCCGAATTCCCCGACGAAGTGGAACACGTCTGGAGCCGCATCGGCACGGCCGAAATCGCCACCGATCCGATGGGCACCGAGCTGACTGACATGTTCATGACGCTCAAACCGCGCGCCCGTTGGACGAAAGCCCACACGCAGGCCGAACTGACGACGCTGGTCGAGCGCCAACTCCGCGACCTGCCGGGCCAACGACTGGCTTTCTTGCAGCCGATCGAGATGCGGATGAATGAAATGGTCTCGGGCGTCCGCGCCGACGTGGCCGTGCGGCTCTACGGCGACGACTTCGACGTGCTCGCCGACAAGGGGCGTGAGATCGAAGCCATCCTGGCGCAGGTTCCCGGCGGCGCCGACGTCAGCACCGAACAGATTACCGGCCAGCCGGTGCTGGAAATCAAGCTCGATCAGCGGCAGCTTGCGCGTTACGGCGTACCGGCGAAGGCGGTGACCGACATCGTCGAGTCGCTTGGGAGCAAGCCCTTGGGAGAAGTGATCGAGGGCCAGTTTCGCTTCCCGCTCGTGGCGCGGCTCCCCGAGGAGTTCCGCGATGGATCCGATCGCATCGGTGGCATTCTGATTCCGACCGCTTCGGGCGAACGGCTGCCGCTGTCGCGTTTGGCGAGAATTCAGGTGATTCAGGGCCCCTCGACGATCACGCGCGAATGGGGCCAGCGGCGGATCACCGTTTCGGCGAACGTCCGCGGCCGGGACATCGGCAGCTTCGTCGCCGAGGCGCAACAGCGGATGAAGGAGCAACTGCGATTGCCTCCGGGCCGGTATTTCTACGAATTCGCGGGCCAGTTCGAACACCTCCAGCGCGCACGCACGCGGCTTTTGATCGTCGTGCCGCTGGCCGGGGCACTGATCTTCACGCTCTTGTACCTGACCTACGATAACGTCGTCGACGCCTTGCGCGTGTTCACCGGCGTGCCGTTCGGCTGGGTGGGCGGGATCTTCGCGCTTTGGTTGCGCGACATGCCGTTCTCGATTTCGGCGGCAATCGGCTTCATCGCGCTCTCGGGCGTGGCGGTGCTCGACGACATGATCCTGGTATCGTACGTCCGCCAATTGCGCCAACGGGGATTGGCCCTGGAAGACGCGGTGGTTCAAGCGGCGATCACGCGGCTACGGCCCGTGCTGATGACCACGCTGGTGGCCAGCTTGGGTTTCTTGCCAATGGCTTTCAGCACGGGCATGGGGGCCGAAGTCCAGCGGCCGTTGGCCACGGTGGTGATCGGCGGCGTGATCGGGGCGATGGTGATGTCGCTCTTGGTGTTGCGTGTGCTTTACCTGTTGTTCAAGTCGCCTGGTGACGCGCGGGGCGAACGAAGCGAGGTCGTTGCGGACCGGCGATTGTCCGAGATCGGTTCCGTTGGATCGTGATTCAACGTAGGGTGGGCACCGCCCACCGCCAAACCTGATATCAAAAAGGAGTACCGTCATGCTAACGCGAAGTTTCGTCACGATCGGTGCGTTGGTGATCGTCGCCGTGGGACAAGCGGGCTGCAATCAGTCGCCGCCCGCGGCGGTGCCGGCGAAAAACGCCGCCGATAGCAAACAAAGCCACGAGGGATGGTGGTGCGACGAGCACGGCGTACCCGAGGACGTCTGCGCTCTGTGCGACAAGAAGGTCGCCGCCAGGTTCAAGGCCGACGGCGACTGGTGCAAGGAACACGACCGCCCCGAGTCGCAGTGCTTCGCCTGCCACCCCGAGTTGGAGGCCAAGTTCGCCGCCCAGTACGAGGCGAAGTACGGCCACGAGCCGCCCAAGCCGGAAGGCGAACACGATGGGCGCGAACATGATCAACATCCGCACTCGTAGGATCCTGAACACAAACCCGCCGCGCAAGCAAGGTGAGGGCTTACCGATCAGGTCGTTGCCGCGGCCGTTGACTTTCACGAGTTGGAAGGCATGTTGCGCACTGACGGCAGG
>Ga0307374_10004674_pt1 | contig 22673 bp, 19 predicted proteins | sample OX3MG_FD_202532 | JGI IMG/M metagenome (GOLD analysis project Ga0307374, IMG submission 202532) | Soil microbial communities from Risofladan, Vaasa, Finland - OX-3 | ecosystem: Environmental > Terrestrial > Soil > Coastal area > Acid sulfate soil | place: Finland: Risofladan, Vaasa | collected... | reverse complement strand
AACTGGTACTTCCAAGGAACGTCCGACACACGGTGGACCTATAACGAGGTTGACCAACTGAAGATGATCCCGGCGAATCAGTTCGTGGCCGTGGACGAGTCGTGCCTGATGGTCAGCGCCAACTCCGGCCAAGCCCGTCAACCGGGCACCCCGGCGTACCAGCAAAGTTGCGGTTAGGCGGCGTCCGATTCAGCGCTCGGCCCGTCTGGTATCGGCGCCGACGAAGAGAACGACGTTACCCGTCTGCTGTTCGCTCTCCACGACGGGTGGCCTCAACCTCTCGCCCGAAGACATACGTTCGCTCAATGCACCGAAGAGGTAATGCTCACTCGTTGGGTCGGGTCGAGCAGTTCGATCCAGGTCTGACCTGGGGTCAGGGCGATGAGGCGGCCCGAGGAGTTCTTGTAGACGATGGGCTTACTTAGACCCGTGCGGGACCACTTCCCTCGCTGGACTCTCCCCGCGGTGAAGACCTCGGCCGGTCCCGAACCAACGAGTAGGGCGTACGATCCCAGCACACCCACGCCCCCTTCGTATTTGACGTTCATCACGATCACGTTCTTGGGTGAGAGGCGAACGCCCGTCGCCGTGACGTCGGGCGTGCCAAAGATGGAGCGATCCCACGATCGAGAGGTCCCGTTCCACGTATACGACGCGGCGTAGCCCGAAGCGAAACCCACCACGAACGAGTTCACTCGGGGTCCCCTTGCTGGAGTGGACGCGGAGCGGTAGGTAAATAGTGCGGGCGGCGGCTTTGGCTTACCACCCTTAGCCATGAGGAGTACGGCATTCGCAAAGAGGTTGTGCGGGGGGTAGCGCGTGGAGACTCGAAACATGGCCGCGCCCGCGTTTGACTCGGTAATGAGCTTTACCGGGGCCGAGGCGATGCTCTCCAGGGCGTACTGCGCGCCTCCAGAAAAGGCGAAGATTCCGCCAATGCGGTAGACGAGTTCTCGGTCCGTTCGACGCACCGATCGTAGAGGACCCACCTCGGTGGGAAGCTGTGAATTAAAGATGGCGGCGAGTCGGGTGATGCCACCTTCGACGATCTCTTCGTACACGTCGTCGGCTTTGTCGATACCGTACTGCGGCATTGCCTCGGGCGTGTTGTCAATCTTGATGGTGAGAGCGGATCGACGCTGGGTCAGCCTCGTAGGATCCGGTAGCCCAGTCAAGGGCGCCACCCTCGTTCGTTTCCCCAGCGGAGTCGTAATTGGCCGTGTCGTCGTAGTCGACGAGGAACCAAGCGACGTGCTGGTGGTTGAGTCAGCGAGGACGACCGACGCGCCAAGCGTGGCGACGCTCAAACTCACCATCATCACGAGTCCGATGACACGACGCATAAGGGCAACCTACTTGGTGGATGCCGTCCAGACGCGCCGTGACCAACAACGATGAACGGACCAGCGGGCGGGGCGATGAGTGGGATCGGGTTGCTTCGCTTCTTGCGCCTTTTATTTCGGTACAACTTCCGTTGCCAGTGGCACTCGGCAGTGACTAGTTAGGGCTGCAGAACTCGGGAAGATTTGGCGCGTAGCGCAAGGAGGGACCGGGATCGCCCTCGAACATCTCGGCCACGGGAGGGTTCTGATTTCCATAGGCGACGAGGCCGGGCACGAGCGTCGCCCCTTGGAGAGCAATGCGAAAAAAACGCGTCGACGTTGAAGCCACCACTCGAAAGGCCGGCACGTCGACGCCGTCGAAAGGAGGGAGGTGGTGAGCGCGATGCAACTCGAGAAACCATTTGTTGGACTGAGCAATGTCCCCGTAGAGTTTCACGCCATTGCGAATTGGATTACATTGATCGGCCGCACTTTGGATGACCAAGAATGCTGGATGTCTCGCCGGCGCGGCATAGCTCTGTGCCCCGTCCTCTTGACCCGACATAACCACAACGGCCCGATAGGCAAGCCCCGCTCGCAAACTGGCGTAACTCACGCCCTGGAGATTGTCACCGCGAGCAAAAGCGAGGAGCCCGACCGCCGTCGCCCCGTCGGAATGGCCGGCGAGTCCGAGTTCCGAGGCATTCACCAGTCCGTTCGCGACGGAGCATCCGGGCGACTGACCGGCCGACGCTTGGAGAATGGCGCGCGTGACAAAGGTCATGTCTGCTGGTTCGTTTCGAATGTCATCTTCGGTGTTAGCCCCGTGTTGGGCGGCGACGGCGAATCTGTTCTCATCCGGGAAGAATGGCGCGGCAACCACAAAGCCAGCTCGCACCCACGCGTCCAGCAGGGGCGCGAACGTCTCGGGAGTGACGTCATAGCCATGCGCGAAGACGATCATGGGGTAACCACCGATCTTCGCCACGGGCTCGGCACCGTTAATTGGGTTTGGCTCTCCCGCCACAGGCAACGTTGGATACCTGATTTCGGTGACGAGCTTACGTACATTGGACAACACGGAGGTGGGCGTCGTGGAATAGTTCAACACGTTTCGTGTGTGATCGACGAAGGTGCAGCGCGCCACGCCGACGCCAAAGGGCGCCGAGGGCGTCTGTTGAACGGCGAGACTGTGGTTAGCATTCGCCGGAGAAGTCGCGAAGAACGATGCGCCCACGATGACGCCCGCTACGAGACCACGGGGGCCGGCCCGAACGGGACCGCGATCACGTTTTCCGATTGGTCCCAGCGGCACCCACCAGCGCAAACGTTGGTAACTGAAGAAGAGGGTTCGCTCGTAGCACGAGGCGACGGCCTTCAACAATCGAACAAAGTAATTATTGACGTCTCGGGATTCACAAGGCGATCTCTTGGCGATAGACACATCCTAATCTTCGCCCGAATGAATTAACTGACCACGTACCGACGCCGTTCGCCATCTCGAAACCGGACACGCCCGCGGAAAAATCATCATCACGGTGCGAATGAATCAAGACTTCGCGTGACTTCTTACTTTTTTTGGGCGACGCGTACGCCCCCGACCAGCTCATTGAGATTGGTGACCACAACGTCGGCTCCGCGCGCGCGGAGCTCATCGGCGTACTCGTGTTGGCCCGGTCCGTCGTGGTGATCGACCCCGACCACTAATCCGAAGTGTCCGCTCCGACCGGCCTCCACACCTGAAAGGGCGTCCTCAATGACCACGGCCCTACCGGGAACGACGTGGAACATCTTCGCCGCTTCAAGATAACTGTCGGGCGCGGGCTTGCCGGCCAGATGAAGGGACTTCACGACAATGCCGTCGACGCGGGCGTCGAACAACTCGGCAATGCCCGCGGCTTTCAAGGCCGACTCGGTGTTTTCACTGGCGGAGACGACCGCCACTTTGACTCCGCGTTGACGTAGTTCCGTGACGAGCGCCACCGCGCCGTCATAGACCGCGACGCCCTTGGTCTTCATCACCTGGAGGACCAGATCGTTCTTGCGGTTCCCAACTCCTTGGACAGTACGCGCGTCCGGGAGGTCACTGGCATCGCCCTCGGGAAGGGTGATGCCCCGTGCGGTAAGAAAGTTGCGGACTCCGTCGGCTCGCGGTTCTCCGTCCACGTATCGCTCATAATCACCCTCGGGGTCAAAGGGAGCGTACTTCTTTCCCGTGCGAGTCGATTCTTGGTCGAGGAACTCATCGAACGTCTGGCGCCACGCCTCGGCATGTACGGCCGCGGTCTTGGTCAAGACACCGTCCATGTCGAACAGCCACGCGTCGTACGCGCTGAAGTCCACGGGCACACGCTCGCGATCAGCGGGAGTCTCGGTAGCCATCACGCCCTAGAGTTCTTTGACGATTTGGCCGCCACGCCTGCGCGGCGCGCGACCGTACGGTTGAGTCGGGGCCGTCAAGGGTGTTGGATAAATGAGGTCTTTCGCCGTCTCAATGAAGACAGGACTCTTCTTGGACACAGTGATTAACTTGCCGAAGTGGAACAGGTCGAGAGATTCACCCGTCTTTAGCGTGTAGCTGGTCGATTGAGGGATCGTGTCGACGCGTAGACGCCGACCCTGAAAGACCAGGTTGATCGAGAGTCGAGTGATGCCCGCGGGCAAGCGAGGCGCAAAATTCAGTGACTCCTGGCACTCGCGCATGCCGCCCAGTCCAGCCACGAGGGCGATCCAGGTGCCCGCCAACGAGGCAATGTGCAGTCCGTCACGGGTGTTGTGTTCGAGGTCATCCAAGTCCATCAAGGCGGCTTCGGCCAAGTAGTCGTGCGCTAAGTCCAGGTAGCCAACTTCGGCCGCCATCACGGCCTGGCAGCTGGCCGACAGTGACGAGTCGCGCACGGTCAAGCGCTCGTAATAGTCGAAGTTGGCCCTCTTTTGTTCGGGCGTGAACGCGTCGCCTCGAAGGTACATGGCCAGCACCAAGTCCGCCTGCTTGACGACCTGTTTGCGGTACAGGTCAAAGTACGCAAAGTTCAACATGAGCGGATACTGTTCCGCTGTGGTCGCCGCAAAGTCCCATAGCTCATGGTCGGTGAAGCGCTCGGATTGAGGGTGCACTCCGAGAACCGCGTCGAAGGGAATCACCATTTTCGCAGCGGCGTCACGCCACGACGCCATCTCCTCTTCGTCGATAGCGAGTTCGCCAGCCCGCGCGGCGTGTCGCTCGCTCATCTCCACCGCTCCTCGGAGATTGTGCTGGGCCATCAGGTTTGTGTAGATGTTGTTGTCCGCGATGGCGCTGTACTCGTCGGGACCGGTGACCCCATCGATACAAAATCCCCCGTCGACGTTGAAATGACCAAGGGAACACCACAGTCGAGCCGTCTCGGCCAGTAATTCAAGTCCGTACTTGACGTCGAACTCTTCGTCGCTGGCCGCGTGCGAGTAGCGAATCACGGCGCCCGCGATGTCGGCACCCACGTGAAAGGCGGCCGTCCCGGCGGGCCAGTAACTCGAGCACTCGGCCCCGGTGATCGTGCGCCAGGGAAACGCGGCACCCCTGAAACCAAACTGGGCGGCCCGGTCCTGGGCCATCGAGAGGGTGCTGTGGCGCCAGATGAGTGCGTGGGCGACGGCGTCGGGTTCGGTGTAACTCAGCATCGACAGAACGAACGTCTCACTATCCCAGAACGCGTGTCCGTCATACCCGGTACCGGTGAGACCTTTAGCCGAGATGGCCCGGCGTTCACTTCGAACGCCCGTTTGAAGCACGTGAAAGAGAGCGAAGCGTGCCGCCTGTTGAACCTCGTCGTCACCCTCGATCTCCACGTCGGCGCGCTCCCAGAAATCGTCTAGAAAATCTCGCTGCTCGGTGACGAGGCCCTCCCAGCCCGATTGCCGCGCCACGACCATGGCGGCGTCCACTTGGTCGCGCACCGCCTCTCTCGAGCGCTCCCCCGACCAGCCGTACGTGACGTACTTGATCAGGCAGATTCGCTCTCCCGGCTCCAGAGTGACGGTCACCGTCACGCGAGCGAGGTCGGGGGAACTCTCGGCCTCAATCTGGGTAGAAGCTGGCCCGTCAACCACGTGGTCCATGGCCGCGGCCATCATCAGCTCGCTGTGCTCGGTGCGATGAACTAATTCGGCCCAAGTTCCGTCACTCCCGTGCGCTTGAGTTTGCCAGGGCGCGTCGAGCACGGCCGCGACGCGCGGGTCCCCGCTCACGGGCGGCGGCGGTTCGTTGGTGACTAACTCGGACTGGATGACCAAGCGCACAGGGTAATTGATCGCCTCAACCTCGTACTTCACGGCCGCCACGGAGCGTTGAACCAACGACACGAGTCGAGTTGACGTCACTCGAATTCGCCGATCGGAGGGTGAGGACCACTCAAGTTGACGTTCGAGCACGCCGGCTCGAAAGTCGAGGACGCGTTCGTGAGCGTGCAGTTCGCCATATCGGACGTCGAACGGTTGGTCGTCGACCAAGAGGCGAAGCAACTTCCCGTCGGTGACGTTGAGTATGACTTGGTCGCGTTCGGGGTATCCGTAGCCGACCTCGGCGTACGGTAAGGGACGTAACTCGTGCACGCCATTCAAATAAGAGCCGGACAGGCCGTTGGGGTCTCCCTCATCGAGATTGCCGCGCCAGCCGATATGTCCGTTGGACAGCGCAAACACTGATTCGCTCTGAGCCAAGACGTCAAGGTCCAGTTCGGTTTCGCGTAAACACCAGGGTTCGACGGTAAAGGCCGGGTGCTGAATCACGTGATGACCTGTTGGGTACTGGCGATAGCCATGCTCATATGCCCTCAATCCAGCCGAATCACACCTGGGCGCGATCGCCGGTCATCGACGTCTGAAGGGTCTGGTCCCTAAGTGACACATTCCTGTTCGCCATGAACTTCGCCTCTCGCTGCTTTGGTGAACTCTGTGGGATCCCGGTTTCTAATCTCCTACGCCGAGACATCGGCGAACTGCACAACAGATCCCTCACTTCGTGGCTCACGCTCTATGGGCGAGTGTACTGCGAGAGTTTGGCGCCAGTGCCTCGGCTTTAAGCAGACTCGATCACGATGGCGCGACATTCCAGTTGATATTGGAAACTTGCTTGCTCTACCGCAAGCCGAGATCGCCATTCCCGGAAACTTGAAAAAGAGCATTAGGTAGGCTCAGTCAATGAAGTCACCGCGACTCCTAGTGAGTGTCCCCGATTCACGGGTGCGCAACTTGTTCGATGAAGTACCCCAAGGCGTCACGGTCATCGAGTGGGATATGACGGGCCCGGCACCGATTGATTCGATTGACATTGTCGTTCCGCCGTATATGGATGCGACGGGAAAACTTGCTCAACTCGCGAGCGTCAAAACCCGCCTCGTGCAGAGCCTCTCGCTCGGCTACGACGGCGTCGAGAAGGTCCTGCCATCGGGCCACGTGTTCGCCAACGCCGCGTCCGTGCACGAAACCTCAACGGCCGAGCTGACCGTGGCGCTGGTACTGGCCTCTCAACGCGGGATTCCAAAGTTCGTCCGGGACGCCGCGGAGGGCCGGTGGGCGCCCGACTTTCTTCCGAGTTTGGCTGATCAAACCGTTCTAGTCATCGGCTACGGCGGCGTGGGCCAAGCGATCGAAGCGCGACTCATTCCCTTCGAAGTGACGGTGGTACGTGTCGCCCACACCGCACGAAGTGACGAGCGTGGCGTCATTCATGGCATCGAATCGCTGCCAGAGCTTTTACCGTTGGCCGATATCGTTGTAATCGCCGTGCCCCTCACTGACGACACGATGCACCTCGTGGATGACGCGTTCTTAACTCTCATGCGCGACCAGAGCCTGCTGGTCAATATTGCGCGCGGCAAAGTGGCTGACACCGATGCGTTGCTCTCCCACGCCAGCGCTGGCCGGCTTCGCCTGGCCCTCGACGTGACGGACCCCGAACCGTTGCCCGAAGGCCACCCTCTCTTTGGACTGACCAACGTCCTCATTACGCCCCATGTCGGTGGCGCGACCAGCGCGATGCTGCCCCGCGCGGCGCGGCTATTGACTGAGCAAATCTTGCGGATGCAGCGAGGAGACGCGCCCCTAAACGTGGTACTACGCAGCTAATGCTCCACGAGTGCCGCTGCAGTTCAACGTCGTCTCCCGCGTCGTTCTGTCGAAAGTCTCTTCGACCCGACGGGCTTCGACGAGCCCAAAAATTGGCGGTCTACTCGGGACCAACCTTGAACGAAGGGACCAGACTCACTACTGGTCCGACGTGCACGACCCTAGACTTGAGTGTCGCCCCAATCAAAAGCGCGCCGCGATGGCAAAGAACAGGTCAGCAGTGTGAATGAGTCCAGCACTCAGAGCATCAAGAGTCCGCCGTGGCTCATTCAAGGCGGTATGGGAATCGCCGTATCCGGCTGGCCATTGGCGCGCGCTGTTGCCCAGGCGGGACAACTTGGTGTGGTCTCGGGAACCGCCATCGACAGCGTTTTCGTGCGTCGGCTACAAGACCATGGCGTCGATGAGTCGTTGCAGAGGATCCTGGACACGTTTCCCGTCGCCTCGGTCGTCAATAACGTCGTCGAGCGATTCGCCACGTCACGACGTTCGGCGTCGACCCCCTACCGTGCCATCCCCATGTTGACGCACCGAAATATACAGACATCCCAAGATCTGCTGGTACTCGCTGCCTACGTCGAAGTGGCGCTCGCAAAACAGGGCCACGATGGCGTCGTTGGAATGAACCTGCTCACCAAGGTGCAGATCCCCACGGTGCCCACCCTCTTTGGGACCATCCTGGCCGACGTCGATTACGTCGTCATGGGAGCCGGCGTGCCGACCCAGATCCCAGGAATTCTCGAACAGCTGGCTCGAGGCCTGCCGGTCGACGTTCCGCTCAACCTCATAGGCACTATCGCACCCGAGGAAGTACCGCTGCTTCACTTCGACCCCGCGCGCTATCTGCCCTCCCACGCCCTTCACCGGCCAAAGTTCCTCGGTATCGTGTCCTCGCACGTGCTGGCGACCGCTCTCTCCAAGCGCAGCAATGGACCAGTGGATGGTTTCGTCGTTGAACGACCGATCGCTGGTGGGCATAACGCGCCTCCGCGCGGTCAGTTCAACGTGGATGCCGAGGGCAATCCCGAGTACGGCGAACGTGATCGCGTCGACTTCGAGGTCATGCGCGCACTCAAGGTGCCTTTTTGGATAGGCGGAGGAATCACGACCCCTCAAGACGTCCAAGCGGCGTTCGATCTCGGCGCAGCGGGCGTTCAGGTCGGGACGCTGTTTGCGTGTTGCCGCGAGTCGGGTATGGACGCCATCCTACGCGAACAGATTTTGTCTGCCGTGCAAAGCGGCGACGTAGATGTCATCACCTCGACGCGGGCCTCTCCCACGGGGTACCCATTCAAGGTGGCCTCAGCTGCTGGAACGATCTCGGAAACGGCCATCTACGAAGCGCGAGAGCGCAAGTGCGACTTAGGCTACCTGCGAGAGGCTTACGTCAAGGTCGACGGCGGTATCGGCTACCGCTGCCCAGGGGAGCCGGTTTCGGCGTACGTCCGAAAGGGGGGGCCCGTCGAAGACACGGTCGGACGCACCTGCCTCTGCAATGGGCTGATGTCGACGGTCGGCCTAGGGCAAGTGCGAGCCAACGGGGAACAGGAGCCACCAATAATTACCATCGGTGACTGCGTCAATGAAATCCGCCCTCTCTTAGTAGGTAAACGGAGTTACGGCGCGGCGGACGTTATTGCTCACCTTGGGAAGCGAATCACCGCCGATGACCGTACCCATAATGGCGGTGAAGCGAATCTGCCCTGAGAAAGGTGCAACGATTTGGCGCTGCTCAACGTATGAGCCCTGCTCCCTTTGAGGGACAACTCATTCGAGCGACCGTGCCCAGAGTCAACCGAGAGTTGGCTCCACTCCAAATGACGGCACTGAGATTCGAACCGGCGCGAAGTTTCTAAACAATTATCAAAGATTCTCTCAGCCATCGGACAGCCCATTCACATCCATCTCACAATTCGCCTTTCTACAGTGAGAACAGTTCCTGTGAAAGGAGAACCCATGAAGTACTTCGCTACACGATCCATAACGGCGCTCGCTCTGGTCGCCGCGATGGGGATAAGCATTCCAGCAGTTGCGTTCGCCGATTCAACCACGACGACCACTCACGCCGCCCCATCTGCATGGACAACGTGGCACAAGACGTGGGTTAGTTACGTTGACGGACTGAAGGCAATTCGGGCAAGTTACCGGGCCTCCGTAGAAAGCGCACGATCAACGTACTTCACGGCTAAAGCGGCGGCGACGACCAAGGCCGAGCGTCAGGCGGCACACGCTGCCCTAGAGGCGGCCATCACTGCGGCCCTTAACGCCCGCGTCACCGCCGTTACCGCGGCCGGCGATCCGCCCGCGCCGCCCGCTGGCTACAACGGCACCGCGTACGTCACCGGAATTCAGGCCGCGAACGTCGCGTTTCGAGCCTCCAAGACCGCTGCCCAGTCCGCGTACGCCCAAGCTCTCGCCAGCGCAACCACGTCGGCGCAACGTTTGGCCGCTCGTTTGACCTTTGACATAGCCGTCGACAACGCCATGATTGCTCGAAGCACCGCCCTGCTCGCGCTCGGCGCACCTCCGGCTCACCCGGGACACACGGCTTAACATTCGAATTCTCTTGCCTACGTGGTGTGTCTTTCAATGGAAGACACACCACGTAGGCATTTCTGAGCAACGAAACGGTCCCATGGCCCGTCGACGGTTCAGAAAACTCCCGTCGCTGCGGCGATGCCCACGAGAATCAACACCAGACCCCCGATCTCGCTAACCACTCGAAGGGGCGGCCGGAGTGACCGGCAAGTCAGCCAAGAGACCGCGGATCTATCCCGACGCCACCGCGGGCGCTGCTTTCGTAGGCGCTGAGCGCGACTCGTAGTACTTCCATCGCTTCCTCGGCGTCCCATAGGAGCGGACCCTGGCCACTGCGCAGTCTGCGCAACCAGTAGCGCCCGGAGTCACGAAAACTGCTCGCCCAGTCGTCGTCGAGCGCGTGGTACGAGCGCATCTCACCGTCAACGTACAATTCGAAACTCGGTTGCTGAATGCCGCGGGCGGTGCACCGATTCACCCGGGCGAATCCCCGTCGTCCCGTGACTTCCCAGCGTTCATCGTTCGTGTAGTAGTCGGAACGAAGGTACATATCGACTGCGAGAGTGATGTCCCAGACACCGCGAATGCCGTTGGCGTGCTCCCAAAGGACTGTGGTTGGCGCGTCAATCTCCAGGCCAGGCGCGACCTCCGTTGCACCGACCCAGGCGCGCACTTCCCTAATCGGCCCGAACAGCCATATCGCCGTCGAGAGCTTGTGCCAGCCATCATCGAAGAGCAGGATCCCGCGTCCGCGACGGGCCTGGTCGAACTGCCACTCGTAGGTATCACCGGGCACCTCCCAGCCGCCCCGGCCGCTGGCCACCATCTTCAGGTGGTACCCGCTCACTGGGCCGAGCTCCCCCGAATCGACCACCTCTTTTAGTTTGCGCAAGGGCTCGTAAAAGAGGTAATTCTCCATCACCCGAAGCTGGCGACCGTTGAGACGAGCTGCCGCGATCATCCGCTGGGCGCTGGGCAAGTCGTTGGCGAAGGGCTTTTGCAAGTTGACGTGCCACCCCTGGGCGAGGCACTGCGTGACGCCCTGCTCGTGCAGGGCAATGGGCAACAGGACCTCCACGGCGTCCACGTCCAGACCGCTCGCGGCCAACGCCCCCACCGAGTCAAAAGCACGGGCCTCGGGCCAGTCGACCTGGCGCTGGGCCCGACGCTCTCCACTGGGGTCTACGATCGCCACCACCCGCACGTCGTCGTTGTCCCAGTAGCCGCGCACATTGAGGTCGTAGATCCGACCGAGACCCACGAAAGCGGCGCGCACCGGGCGATCGATCGGGGTGAAGCTCGTCGGGACCGCGTGTTCACTCATGCCCAGTAGTTATAGTCGTTGGGCAACGTCGAGACTCGACCAAAGAGCGACCGACCGCGCCTCGCCTAGGGGGTCGCTCGGCTCTCTCGCCGGCGCGCGTAGCGACCGCGCCCCTTCAACAAGTGCGTGCCGAGCCTTCCCTCGTGCACGCCGGCAACGAGCGACGACGTGGACAGTCCCAGCGCGCCGAGCACCATCACCACCAGCGAGAGCACCTCCAATGAGATGTACAGCGGTCCGCCCCGAAGGCTCTCTCCAAACAGGACGTAGCCGATGGCGATCGAGACGAACGGGTTTACCAGAATCAGCGACGACTGCGACGCGGTGAACGGCCCGACTTGAAAGGCGCTCTGCATGATGAGGAACGAGCCCAGCCCGATGATGGCCAGCGCGTAGAGCTGCCAGGAGCTGAAAAGCGCACCCCACCCCTTGATCAGAAGGTTGGTCATCGACTTGGTCACTGCGGATAAGAGCGCGAAGCCCACCGACGCCGCGGCGCCTAGGGCCAGGGCTCGCCACCAAGTCGGCCCCCTCGAGCCAGCAATGACAAACAGAGCCACGATGAGCACTACCACTACCCCCACGGTGAGCCACAGCGTGCTTTGGGGGATCTTCGTCCCAGCGCTGGGCGCCGAGACGAACAAAAACATGCCCAGGCCGAGCGCTGTCGCTAGGACCGCCGCCAGATCGCGCAGGCGCAGAGGCGTGGCGTACCATAGCCAGAGTACGAAAACTAAGATGACCAGCTCGCTGACCATCAGCGGCTGGACCACGTTGAGTCCACCAAGGTGCAGCGCCACCGCCTGGAACGTGTAGCCCAGCGCCATAATCACGAAACCCATAATCCACACCGGGCGCTGGATCATGTGGCGCACGAGCCCCATCGAGGGGCCATTTGTCGCCGGCGCATCCTCGACCCCTAGTCGCTGACACACACTAGCGACGGCGTTAGCGAAGGCGGCAAGAACTGCCATGAAGACGACCACGGCCAGAGCCTACGGTCCTAGTTGAACCACCGCGTCCAGCTCAATACGGGGGTGAACCACTATCTCGCCGAGCGTGCGGGTTCACATCGGAGAGCCGACTCAACAATCCGACTGGAGGATTCAATCGTGGCGTTGAAACTCTTGCCTAAGAAAATGCTTGGTTTGAACTTCAATTGCGCGCGGGGCAGGCCAGTTCTGGCGCTGGGGATCGCGACTGTCGTGGCGCCCCACTTGACAGCAAACAACTCGACTTCAACTGGGCGATAGGGGATGTCCGAGTTCGCTCGGCATCGGGATTTCTCGATCGAGTGCCACTGTACGTTTGGGGTTCCTCAACTTCTCAGCCAAGCTTCCGCTTTTCCGATACCTTGTCGATAACGAAGACGCGGAGGTATCATGGACAAGGACCTGGTCGATCAAGTTATCGATGTCGCTCATCGGGTGGTGGCTAGCGGGGCGATCTCCGCCAACGGACACGGGAACGTGAGCCTGCGGGTTCCAGGAGCGGAGGAGATGTACTTCACCGCGGGCCCATCGCTACGAAACCATTCGCCATCGGCCGTCGTACGAGTTGGGCTGGACGGAGTCCTTCTCGAAGGTGAACTGCCGCCCATCCAAGGAGCCGTTGTGGCCATGCACACGGCGATGTACGCGGACCACTCTGACGTTGGCTGTGTATTGCACACGCATTCTCCATACGCGACCGCCTTCGCCGTGGCCCACCGTCCGATCGGATGTTGGGTCGAAGCCTTGGCTATGTTCGGTTTGCCGACCGGAGTTCCGGTGGCCAGTTACGGTCCGCGGGGATCGGACCAAGCGGTGGCCAACATCCGGGCCGCGATCACCCCGGGGGTTCCGGCGGTGTTGTTGGCGAACCACGGGGTGCTGGTATTCCACCGAACGCCTGAGTTGGCCATCCAGATTGGCGGAATCGTGGAAGAGGCCGCCCAGGCGGGGCTCAACTCCGGCGGTCTCGGCGGCCCCGTCGAGATCCCAAAGGAACTCCGTGAGGCAGCCCTCCAGCGCGCCATGCTCTTTGAGCACCATGGAACAACACACGCCTAGTCCCGGTCTCGAGGTCAGGGCTTGGCCTCCTTGTTCAATCGCCAAACCCTGGAGTCGCAACCTTTCGACAAGGTGAATCGGACCAGGGATTCATGTCGCCTTCGGGAACCCGACGTGGCAGACACCTTACATTGGTGACTCGAGGAGATCTCGACGTGATTTCTGTCAAGGAACAGACCTTCCTGATCCAAGTCGCGGCTCAATGATGATGCTTTCCGTGAGTGTTTACAATGAGATCCGTGACATTGTCGATTTCGCTCATGCTCGCTGTTGAGGATGCACCGACCGCTGCCGAGTGGTACGTCACTGCACTCGGAGCCAAAGAGTTGTGGAGTCTTGGCTCAGTGAGAGGGTTGGACATCGGGGGCGCACCATTTTATCTTCATGAACCCACCGAGAATGGATTTACAAGTCCTTCTGTCATTGGTCAGACTACGGTCCGAGTTGAAGTCTTTACCGACGACCCTGACGCCTTCATTGAGAGAGCCGTCATTGCAGGAGCGATTGTCTCCGTCGATGGCGTCCAGGATCACCCCGTTCCATGGGGAGTTCATCGTCAAGGTGGCTTCACCGATCCCTTCGGTCATGTCTGGCTCGTCGGAGACAGGTCGCCGCTGCAGCGGTTTCTAAGATAAAGTCGGACGCCTTCTCTCAGTCGGAGAATGCTTCGACTGGTGATGCCACGAACGTCGAACCGTTAAAGCGAAAACCATCCATACGCATGTGGCGTGATGGCGACGGCCCCCAGCACGCCGATTACCAGGCTGCAAGCAAGAATCCACTGACGCGCTGAGGCCCCCGAAACTTGCCGACGAGTCCGCAGCAGCCAATCACGCGGCGCGAGTCGCATCGTTTCGCCTAAATGACCAAGCACGTGCAGCGTCATTACCACTATCCACAGGATAAAGCTCGCACGGTGCACGAAGAATAGTTCTTGGCGCAATGACTTTGGTAGCAGTACGACGAGGCCAACGCCTGAGGCGAACAACACCACTGTCAGTACGACGACGACAGGTCCAAGGAGTCGAAACGCCATCGCCGGCGGGCCCCGGCGACGATACTTTGGATTACCCGCGTAATACATCACGAATCGCCAACCTGTCGATGAGATCTTGACAACTACCAACGGGATCAAGACGACGCCAATGAACACATGGACGTCAAGAAGATTCCTGATCCGAACAATGGTCACGCCTTCGATCGCCAAGAGAACAAAGATGACGGCCGCCACCGACGTCGTAAGTCGAGCATTGCCTTCCGCCCCCGACAACGGAGATCCTCGCTGGCTCAACGACCCAGGAATCGAAGCCCGACCATCAACTTCACGACCGAGTGCCCTGAGCCGTTCCTCATTCGCAACTCTTCTTAGAGTGTGTGATTGACGGCTCCGATTCTCGTCAATGTGCATGACGAAATTCTAAGAGCGTCACGGTGGAATTGCGGTTGTAATGAAATGAACAAAGCGTGCGTTCGCGACGTTGCGGACCCTCGCAATCGAGATCTTAGGTATTTTTAGCAAACATTTATTCACCGCAAAGAAGATTGCGTCAAGGGAAACCTCAAGTGCATACCAATGGTGGCTCGACTCGAGCTCTGTTGGAGTTTCCGACTTGTTGAGATATCCTCCGCGGGCAAACCGTCATCAAGCACCGGAGAACCGATGAGTGGCGGGCTCATGCGCCGGACCAGCAGCGTCACTGCCCAAACTGTACGTGCGACGCCGGTCGAGTGAGTCGCCGATCGACCGACGACTGAACGAAGTCGGCGCCGAGGTAGAGGTTTCGAGCGGCGTCGGTCTCGAGGCCAACTCTCAGACCGCGTGCGCCTTTTCGCGCGATCAGGCCGGGTTCCGTGATGCGGCGATCCAGGTGAACGGCTGAAGAGCGCCGCTGGGCGTCGTGTGGACTTCTCTGCGCTGCTCAACCACGGTGAACTCGTCACCGAGGACCTGACCTAGTTGATCGGCGTTGTAGCGGGTCACCGGCAGCCCAGAGCACCATTCCGGCCCGTCCGGTGCGAAGGTGGCCATGATCACGGATCCCCCAGGAGCCACTGAGCGGCGTACGAGATCTTGGTAAACCTTGATCTCATGGGGCAACAGGAAGTGAAACACTGCTCGATCGTGCCAAAGGTCGTAAGGGCGTACTGGTTCCCACGTCAAAAGATTGTGGGCTATCCACGTCACATGGGACCCAGGGCCAACCCGTTCTCGACTCACGCGAAGCGCGCTATTCGAGATATCCAGGACGGTCAGGTCGGTGAAGCCTCTGAATAACAGAGAATCGACGAGGGTTGACGCGCCGCCTCCCACGTCAATCACTCCTGCATCCTTGTCGACGCCGAGTATGTCCACAAGTTCCAAAGACACAACCGGCTCCTGTTGGTACCAGCTGACGCCGTCGACCTGGTTGCGGTCGTAGACGGATTCCCAGTGAGTTGTTCGTTCGTTCGTGTCGGGAATGTGGTCGACCATGTGGAACAGTTTATGATCGTCGTCGCCCTTGGCGTGCCTGTCGACCAATGTCGCATGTTCCACTCTGGGAGGGCGGAACCAGCGCGGGTGCGCACGCTCATCACAGCCCCCGCAATCTGCATAAAAGTTACCTCGCATCTTTAGGGGATATTCATTAGTCCGGGATTCAGAGCGTTACGATGCTCCGATATCGACGAAGAGCGATTCCAGACCATACGAACTCAATGGCGCCATAGGGCCACGCTCCAGACAAGAATCCGTAGGTGCTCGACCCGATCGCAAGCGCCAGGATGAACCACCTGGCGCATCGCTGAGGTGCGTACATCGCCATCATGATTAAGACAGCGCCCACTCCCCCGATGGTGTCAGCCACTGAGGACATTCCATTAGTCAAGCGGGGGCCTGAGTCCTCACGAATGGATTGGTTCACCAATCTAAGTCGGTGATGAATGGATAATCAGCGAAACCAAACTCAAAGTACCGTCATCGTTGTCGTCGGAGACCTGAGGCAACAATTTTGATACCAGACACTGGCGACTGTTCGATGCTTGAATTTCATCCGTAACGTCCGCTTTTTCAGATTCAGCGGCTGGCGATTATGCGGCTAATCGTCCGATGACCCATGGTGTGCATATTCAAGTTGCTACCTACGTAGTACCAGACAGCTCCCAGCGCCTGTTGGAATGCCCACGCCTTGCTGCGCTCCCACTCCAAATCGTCGCATTGCAACTCAGCGCGAAAGACGGCGCGCGGACCGTCCGCGAGGAGATGCCACCCTGCAATGACGTCCAGTGCGGGGTCGGCTGGACCGAAGCCACCACAGTCGAGCACGCCGACCAACCGACCTCGATCTACGAGAACGTTGAGCGGAGTCAAATCGCCGTGGGTCATCACGTCGGGAGACGTACGCGGTAGCGCTCGGAAGTAGTTCCACATCTCTTCGAGTTGACGCGCGCCGAACATCGTTGCACTCTTGCGAATGCACGTTTCAACCCACTCGTCATGATCGCGCAAGTCACCACCGCGGCCAAATCCCGAGAACTTTCGGCCCCCAGTGTCGGCCTGCCGCAAGGCTGTGATGAGCGCGGCAAGCTGACGGGCACATTCGGCACTAGCGCTGGAGTCCGCGTCCATCGCGATTGTCCCCGGCAACCAAGTCTGCACCGACCACGGCAACGGGTAACCCAGTCCGGGTCTACCAATGGCGATCGGGACTGGGGCCGGGAATGGCGAGCACCGTATGAACTCCGCGCTGGCCAAGGCACCTTCCTCGAGGACTTGACGAGTCGATGTTGGATCTGCTGGCCGAAGGGGGAATCGTGCCGCGAAGCCCTCGCCAATTCTAAAGATCGTGTTGACGGTTCCGCTGGATGCTATGCGACGGGTCGGCTCCTGGGACCACTCGGGAAACCGGCCCCCGATCAACTGGCGCGCGACTTCGTCGGAGAGGTGAATCTCGTCTTCGTGCATCTTCACCTGGGGTCCAGTCTTCATTCTGAGAAGTGAGCTCCCGGCCAGGAACGTGACCGAAGCGTAACGCTGGGGTGGCGATTCCTGTCTCGCCGCACCCCGCAAACCGGTTCGACGCGCCCAGCTTGTAGAAAGCGAAGGAGACCAACGACTCCTAGCCACTTCAAGACTATTGGTGTCGAAAAACCGACCGGCGCACGGCGTCGGTCCTACCGTATTCGGACCCTCCAAACAAGCGCGGCGTGAAATCGACGACACGTCAAAGACGCACCGCGGCGTTAATAGTGCAAATACTCCGGCATGAAGTTGCCCAACGGATTTGGCGTAAAGCCAATGGAACTCTTCAACGTGTCCTTCACCTCAGAGATCGCGGTGGGATTGGGCTGGTAGAGAACGGGGAGTTCCCGTGCGGCGAAATTGGCGTACGCGGTCAACTTCGCGGTGCCGAACGTTGTGGTGTTGATAAGAGAGTTCATCATTGCGTTGCTGTAGCCACCTGGATTGAAGCCGCCCTTAGTGGTGAAGAGCGTCTCGCCCGAAGGGTAGTAATCCGGGGCGTAGATCCATCCAGCGCCCCAAGAACAGAGTTCGTACTGTTGTTTGGCGCTCGTGCAGTCAGCGATTACCTGATTAAAAGTGCCAGTCGAACTCGTGAACTTGATCCCAATACGCGCCCAGTCCGCAATCTCGGTATTGAACGTGACGTCAAGCGACGGTGAACCGCTGGACCAGGCGATGGAGAAGTTCAAGGTATAGCCCTGAGTAATGCCAGCGCCGCACTGCGTAGCGCCTGTACCGGGATTAGTGCAGGTCTGAACACCATTTTCTTCAGTCCAACCGTGTGACTTCAAGAGCTTCATCGCGGTCTTGAGGCTAAAGGGGTACGGATTGGCGACGGGCCCACTGATGGACGAGGGCGTGTTAGGTGGCAACGGGCTGATCGTTGGCACGCCGTATCCTTTATCGACTTTCTCAATGATGCCGACTTGATCGACGGCATCTTGAAGGGCTTGGCGAATATACAGCTGTCCAATAGCCACTGACTTTGGGTTAGCAGAACTGAAGTTAAAGGGTGCGTAGTTAAAACTCCACGGATCGCCAGTCACGAGCGTGTAGTTAGAAGCAATCGGCGACCAGTTTGGTCCAACCTGGCCCGGTGAAGGCGCTGACTTCGTGAGCACCGTGGGGTCGAGATAACCAAGGTCGATTGATCCCGCCGAAAGCTGATTCTGTTCTGCGTCAGACGAAGTAAACGCCACTTCTTTCACGAAGGCAACTTGTGCCTTCTGTGGACCGGAGTACTTCGAGTTGGGTTGAAAGGTCAGATTGCCCAGAGTATCCATTGCGGTCAATTTCCAAGGACCGTCGTCACCGCTCTGCCACATCTTGTCCGTGAAGAGACTCACCTGCGAGGACTGACCGTCCAAGTAGGTCTCAACGGCCTTACACGCCGTATTTGTCGAACTCGCACCGTACACACCGGTCGCACACGTTGACGTCTTGGTCGCCGAGACGCGGTCCCAACTATTAGGGAATGGCGTGATTTCCGAGAGGTAGTTATAGAGCAGCCAGTTTGGGTTAACGGACGACGTGAAGTTGATCGTGACCGTATTACCACTACCCGTGGCGTTCTTTACTTGGTCGGGTATACCGTAACCGGCGTTGTAACCGGCGTAAGAGGTCGGATCGGCCTTGTACATGTTGAGAAAGAACATGACGGACTGTGCGTTGACCGTTTGGCCATCGGCGAACTTCCAACCCTTGGTAACGATGGTCACCGCTTTGTCACCATGACTGAACTTCGGCATTGCGGCGAGTGAAAGATTCGGCACTACGGCCACCGAGGCGCCAAGTCCGAACCAGTAGAGGGGACGAAACATCTCCTCTTGAAATTGATTGGTGTTATCAACGGAGAAATACTGGCCCGCCATGTAGGGGAAAATATAGTTAGGGTTCGCGCCAGGCCCTTCGGCGAAGGTGATCGTCTTGTCCGCGACCGTCGTGGAGTTTCCGGGCTTTGGTCCGGCCGATAAACCAATGATCAGGCCGACGACCACAGCAGCGACGACAACGACCGTCGCACCAGTCAAAACTTTACTCTTCTTCTGCATTTCTCATCCTCACCTATGTAAGTCGAGTTCAAGAGAAATGAATCACGACGTACTTCCATTTTAGAGACGGAACTATACGAATGCTCGGCAACAAGCAGTTGTGGCTTCACGGGACTAGCCAACACGCAGGGTGTCAGTTCTGTTACGACCCGGAAAATATTCAGTCACACAAAGGGATGGCGAAGCTGCTGCGGCCAGTTCACTTCAGACGGAAAGATGACGAAGACTCTTCTAAGTGAATTATGAATAACAGAATTAGACCTCAGCCCTCGTTGTAATTGAGCTCGTCGTTCACGTGAGTACACCACGATTCAAGTTAATTCGATGAAACTGCCGAAGTTATCCCGTGGCGGGTATCTCAACGAGAGTGAACCACTGCCTCGTCGAGCGTATGAGTTCAACTCCGAGAGCCAACGCGCAAAATCTTGGACTGGCAACTTTCGCGTTGGGTCAACGAGGCCAGTGGGTTTGAGAAACCGGGCGTGTTGAGGCGGTCGATCGAGTGTCCTATTCAACGCATACTTCGGCAGCGTCAAGCATTTGTCTCCCGGACGGCTGCAGATCATCCTTGCAACATAGAAGTCCGTCCCAAACCCTTTGTACCGCACCCCATTCCCAAATCGCCTCGACATCGAGCCCGCAACGCGCTGCCAGGAATCGTGCACGATCTCTTGGACTGCCTTCGATGAGCTCGACAGGGTCTTCTCGCATAAGTACGCCCAAATCAAACTCGGCTTCGGCCACTCCACCGTCAGGATCGACCAATCTGAATCCAACCTTGGCTTGAAGAGTGTTCCATTGATGGATATCGCCATGAATAAGGACAGCTCTCTCGTCGTCGTGGGCCGCAGACCGTCTTTCGCCGCACTTGAGCGCGTAGTCAACTGCTCGTTCGCTGCAGGGGTGATCCAGCTCCTCCCATAGTGATCGAATTGACGCCATTTGCGCCATCACCTTCTGGCGGCCGTTGGGAAGTCCGCAGTCTGGAACGGGGCGCCACATTCTCTCCGCAACGCTACAGAGTATCTCGTGACGACGATCGATTGGGAGGGCGAGATCGTGCAGCGACGGACCAAGTCGTTCCAGGAGAAGTGCTCCCAACGTCACGTCATGATCAACCAAGAGCGCGCAACCCTCACCATTCGCGAGTCTTAGAGTGGTAATCTCCGAATCCGCGTAGTCACCCTCACGCGAAATGTGGATCTTCAAGACCAGAGCTTCTCCGTCTTCCCTAAACGCTTCGGCAACATACGCTTCGGTAGCGTTTGGGAACGTTGTTCCGATGGTGATGTTCCAACTAGTTGCCAATTCAGCAACGACGTCGCCCAGATTCGCGAGCCAGTCGTTAGCGCCAACAGCGACAGCTTGACGGCGAACGACCTCTGGAATATCGATCACGCGAATATTGTCTCATATGCCTTTTGGGTCGCCCGGCGAAACAAGCCTGGTACCAAGCACTGGATAGACGAGTAGCAGATTTCGTCATCTTTGGATATACATCGGCAAGGTCCTGGACCCAGATCTCGATCTGGACCGGCGGGCGCGGAGCGCCAGGGTGGTCCAGAGCGACAAATCGGACGAAAAACAAACTTGGTCGAACTCCAGAATGGCCCTGGTCGTGTCACCAACTCAAAGGGTCAAACCTCGGGGGTTTCCACCTGCTGAAGTAATCGCTGAAGTCAGGCTCAAAAAACCAATGACGCCCAATTCTTCAACTCGAAAATCCAGTGCTTAGAGGAAAAATTCAGTGGACCTTAGCGGACACTACTTAAACCTTTTCGAGCTGCTGACCGAACTGTGAGGTCCTTAGCGGACAGCTTGCAAACCTTTCTCAGCTACTAGCCTCGCTAGTCGAATGAATCTCACTGATCCATACAACTGGTCAAACTGACAATCAATTCGGAGGTAGACCTCAGCATTGTGATTGAGGCCTGCCCCCATGCGATTGAGTAGAGATTCAGCAGCGCCGAAAGCGGCGTGAAGTGCGCCGGGCGGACGGGGCTCATTCGTCTGGGCGCTGTACGCTGTCAACGTTCAATCACACTGGGGCGGGCGCCAATACGGAAATGCCGCTTCGAGAGACCAATCTTCCCTTGGCAACTGGAATGCTCACTGGGTAGATTGGTAAGTCACAGCCAGTCAAAGGTGGCGACCGGTGCCCGATAACGATGCGCTCTCTCCCGAAATGTTTGATGAGACGTACGCCCAGATCTCCAGCGCTCCACAGACGAACGCGCTATTTGACCTAGTCCTAGGTCCATTTCCTGCAAACGTGGAGCCGTTCTCGCTCGTCCCGCGCGAGGGCCTCGATCGTGTCTTCACCGAGTTGCGACTCCAGCCAGGTGATCACCTCGTCGACCTATGCTGCGGTCGTGGCGGAATCGGTCTTTGGTTCGCGGCCGAGTCCGGGGCCCGCCTTACGGGTGTCGATTTTTCGCCTGGGGCAATCGCCGAGGCATCGCGTCGGGCAGATCTATTCGGGTCACGCTCGCGAGCGTCCTTCGTCGTCGCTGATGCCGCAAATACGCCTCTTCCAGCCAAGACCGCGGATGCCATCATGTGTATCGATGCTTTGAATCTGATCCCCGAAAAGGACGGGCTGCTAGACGAGATGGCCAGGATCCTGCGTCCTGGCGGTCGGGTGGTGATCACCGCGTGGGAGCAGAGAAACAGCGAAACGAAAGACCTGCCGCCCGAGTATTCGATTACTGATGTCGGCGCGCTCGTCGAAGCTGCCGGGCTGCGCGTACTCGTGCGCGAAGAATGCTCACATTGGCTCGAGTTGCAGCAGACTTTCTTCCAGCACGTCATTGCTGAGGACGGCGATGACGTGGAACCCGCGCTCCACTCACTCGCTGAGGAGGGGCATGACTTTCTCACCCACGCGGCCTCCATTCGCCGACTGCTGCTTGTCGCAATCGTCTAATCAGAAGAACTGAAACTGGACGCTGCTCTTGTGCGAGGCGATGACAGCGACGTGAGCACTCGGTGTCTGACAACGTTAGTCACCCCGCGCCTAACCACAACTGCTTATGGCGTCGATATCAGATGGGCCGACTGAGTATGGCAAGGTATTGAGACACGTGGCTTTGCAATCGATTATGAATTGCGTCATGTCCAGCCATAATTTCGGCAACGATCCGTGGGCCGTACAGTGGGCCGTACAGGACTTGAACCTGTGACCCCTTGCGTGTCATGCAAGTGCGCTACCAGACTGCGCTAACGGCCCCTAAGGGGTCAACCCTACCACCCGCCTTATTTCCAATTTGCAACCAATCA
>Ga0307374_10004673_pt1 | contig 22674 bp, 23 predicted proteins | sample OX3MG_FD_202532 | JGI IMG/M metagenome (GOLD analysis project Ga0307374, IMG submission 202532) | Soil microbial communities from Risofladan, Vaasa, Finland - OX-3 | ecosystem: Environmental > Terrestrial > Soil > Coastal area > Acid sulfate soil | place: Finland: Risofladan, Vaasa | collected... | reverse complement strand
CACAGCCAACCCTATTTCCGACAAACTCGCACTTTGAGAAACCACCGGTTCCTCGAAATTCGCGCTGGATGGTGTGGCTTGAGATTCCGAACCGGCAGCTTGCCCCACTACGGCAACCGACCACTGCGGTGGTGAACCCCCCTCCGGTACAAACACAGATCTCCTGCCATAAAGGACGGAGTTGACCCGACTCTTCTCTACACCGAGAGCCGTAGAAACTTGTCTCGCCGAACTCCTTGGGTGCGCGGCCAAATAGGAGACGAGCAGACTGGCCAAATTCTCACGACTCTTCTTGTCGGTCATTTGAGGCCCAAATATAACCCCGGGCTGTATTAAGGAAGCGTGCCGTTCTGAACTGCTTGCCTCCCACAAGAAGTGACACGTGGGCAGTAACTTGACGGAGTGGCCCAGTCCTTCCGGTTCGTAGACCTCTTCGCCGGGATCGGAGGATTCCACGGGGCTTTGAGCGCTTCGGGGGGCCGATGCGTAATGGCCGTCGAGATTGATCCGGCCGCAGCTCGGATATACAAAGCCAACTGGGGGCTTGACCCCCTGGGTGACATAACCCAAATAGCGAACGACTTACGAGTCGACGTCCCTGATCACGATGTCCTGACTGCCGGCTTTCCGTGCCAGCCATTCTCAAAATCCGGTGCGCAAAAGGGCATGGACGAGGCGCGAGGAACTCTGTTCTACAACATTGCGAACGTTCTCAAGGCCAAGAGACCAACGATCGTCATTCTTGAGAATGTCCGAAATCTCGCTGGGCCCCGGCACGTGAATGAGATGCGAGTCATCGTGCAGACGTTGCGCGAACTCGGCTATCTCGTTTCGACCGAACCTTCCATCGTTTCCCCTCACGCCTTGCCACCGAGTCATGGCGGCCGGCCCCAAAATCGAGAACGGGTCTTCATTACGGCAACCTACGTTGGGCCGAAGTTGGCACAGTCATCGACGGATGTTGAGCCCGCAGTGACTAGGCGGGACCTTAAGATAATTGCATCCGCAGCCGGCTGGGACCCGCAGCAATGGAGCCTCGATCGTCATCTTCTCCTTGCGCGCAGTATGGATGTACCAAATTCATCATTGAGCGGAAATGAGTTGGTATGGATCGATGCGTGGAACGAGTTCGTCGTCGGCATGAGGGCGATAAGGGCGGGGCGGGCACTCCCTGGGTTCCCACTCTGGGCTCAATACTGGACCGTAAACGAGCCCTACGTGGACCGTGAAAATACCCCTCGCTGGAAATTAGACTTCATCGACAAGAACAGAGCCTTCTTTCTCGAATACCGAGAGTTCATTACTCCGTGGAGAAAAAAGCACCGAGTGTGGATGTTTCCAAACTCCAGACAAAAACTCGAATGGCAAGCCCAAGATTCAATGACGCTTAGGGAGTGCGTCATGCACTTACGACCGTCGGGAATACGCGCCAAGAAGGCGACATATTTGCCAGCGCTCGTAGCAATAACTCAGAAGAGCATTATCGGATCAAGGCAACGAAAACTGAGTGTGGCAGAAGCGAAACGATTGCAGGGGCTACCGGAGTGGTTCGAGATGTCAGGGCAAACCGATGCGCGCTCCTTCCATCAACTTGGAAACGGGGTTTCAATCGGAGCAGTTTGGTTGGTCCTCAAAAAGCACATCGAAAGAGATCGCGAACATATTGCTCGAATCAACCCGGACTTGGTGAGGGTGCTCGAGCGAGGGGATAGCCCAGATCCATGGCTGGAAGAATTCAACCATGCCGAAGATCGAGAACTGGATCTCAGGATCGAATCAGCTTGACAACTAGAGCAATAGCAGGCGCAATTTAGGTTCTTTGGGGAACTATGCACCGGTTTTCCAACCCGAGAGCAGAGCGCGGCTGGTGGTCCCGAGAATCGTCGTAGGTCACCGAGTCCACGTCCCAGTAAGAGCGGAACTGGTCCATGAGTGACGCTCAGACAGGTGTCGAGATAACGGCGAAAATCTATCCACTGGCCATGTAGTGAAATCCGAACCTTTTCGCACGAATTTGCATACCGAGGGCCTTGGCGCCTCCCCGGACCGGACTTTCACCGGCGAGCTATCGCGACCTTGTCGCTCGGTTATGTCATGTTGACTCCTTTGTCTTCATGGCGCCCGAGCTGCTGGACGCACACTCTTCTATACGTTCTCAAGGTCGAGCGGCCAACTTCAGTCAGCAAACTTAGGTATTGCACTCGCCACCTGGATGCGGCGATTGCTTACCTCGTCGATTTTGGCTTTGCCCTAGCGCTTGGACGATCTCTGCCAATTGGCGCACTAGTCGGCTTCTTCACGCTCTTCACGGCTTTCACGGTTTTGGCTCTCTTGGCGACCTTCACGGTTTTGGCTCTCTTAGCGGGCCCAGTTCTGGTGGAAGTTTGTTTTCGGGCTACCGGAGCGGGCCTTTTGTTCTTGGAGTTTGCGCTGCTTCTAATCGAACCGAGACTGCCCAGCAACTCGTCGATTTCCCGGGCCTTGAGGCTTGCCTTGAGATAGTCGTCGTACTGGTTGTTCGCATTGTGGATTAACTGGTCGTAGTACACGTAACGCCCGTTGCAAGGCGCGAGCCGGACCGCCGCGTATTCCGCAATCGAGAGCAACGCTCTGTTTTTCGCCTGTGGTGGAGTACCAAGAACAAAGATGACCTCAATCTTCTCATCGGCACGACCTGTCTTTGCGAGGATCTGACTTAATGCCACTGCGTATTTGGCCCCTTGTTCCGCCAAATCGTCAATATCGGTCTTGCGTAGGTAGCGCTTCAATTCCACGATGACGTGCTTGCCACTGGCGGTTGCGTAGCGGATATCTATGCGTCCGCGAATTTCCTTCCCCTCGTCGTCCATTGCGAACTCGCCTGGCGCAATTTTTCGAAGACTCTCCTCCATCTTGGGATCGGTAGTGGCGCGCTCCCACGATGCGTCGAGTAGCCAGAGGTGATTGAACAGATGTTTCTGGAGAACCTTCTCTTTTTCATTGGTACTTTGTAGATTCGCGAACTGGTTGATGGCTTCTACGCGTGAACGAAGGATGTCTATCCACAGGCCTTCCTCGTAACTGTCCTGCTGGCCAAGTAAGGCAAGTAATTGGTCAGCTTGGAAATCTCCGATGGCCTCCAAGTCCGTAACAACTTGCCGAAGTCCCACTCGTTCGAACGCAAGGATTCCGGATCGCATTAACTCATTGCGTGACTCCTCCGTCTTTCCTTCGAGTTCCAAACTGGCGATCGTCTCGATCATCTTGCGAGCAGGAGCTCTCTGGTATGCGGGACGATTGTCAAGCCAGACATTCAGTTTCGGGTAGCGAGCAAGAACGTCTGTACCCTTCTTCTTTGGGCGAGCTTCACTCCATTGGTCGGCCGCGATAACGAACGCCGAACGAAGGAAGTCGCGAAGGGCAACGACTCGATCGTCGTCCTCAATGAGTCGTTGTCGGTCGCTTGTGGCGATGTCGTCATAGCCGCCATCGAGATCAAGGAAGTCGGCCTCAATCTGGCCAGTAACATAACTGCCGAATATTCGGGAGAAGTCCAACTTCTCGATGATTCCTTCCTGAATTGGCCGTTTTCTCGCAAGCACGATGATGTTCTTTAGAGAACCAGCCTCTTCGTCATCCGTGAGGTCAGTAGGGCGCTTCGCCGTACCAAACCATCCTTCAATCTTCCAGCGTTTCGCCGCGTTGACGACATTGGAGGGCAGTCGAAAACGCACCACATCTTTCGGCAGAACGCTGTCCGGAAGTAGGTTCGGTCCGAACTCCCACAAGAACTCAAGTCGCTTGAGTTCGACACGATCCGCGAACGTTATTGGTTTGTCGTTCACTACGATTTTGAAGCCACCTTTACTAGCAGGTGTCTTGTCGATCACGTCGAATCGCCGTGCCAGGCGCTTGCGGAGCGCAGAGGCAGTGAGATCCGCGCGCTTCGTCTTTAGCTCGGATAGAACGAGCGTCGTCCCGACTGCCTCAAACCTCTTGGGGACTGTGATGGGAGTGGGGTGATACGGCAGTCGCTTCTTAATCGCGCCCTCGAGATCGTGCAGCACGATGCGCAGTCCATTGTGTACCGACTTGGATGGACTTGAGTAGACGTCAACGATGTTGGCTATCGAAAAGACAGACAACTTTCCAATTCCTTTACGACCCATGAAGGGACGCTTCCACTTGAGTGACTGTAAACCTTCGATGTCACGTTTCTTATAGCCTGCGACTAGAAAACGATCGTTAATCTGATCCACGGTCATGCCTGTACCATTGTCAGACACTTGGATTACGTCGCTTCGTTGCTTCCACTTGATTGTGGCGACCGTCGCGTCGGCGTCATATGCATTGGCAACCAACTCGGACAACACCGCCGCCGCGTTGCTATAGAGGTTGATGCCAAGGGACTCAAGGACAGCGAGATCCACAGACATCGTGTATTTGTGCGAAGTTTGACTAGGCATCGGCCCCCTCGCCTCTGTAATGAGCGACGTGTTCAGCGAGCGTTGTACCGATTGCTGCACCGAGCGGAGGTGGGACTGCGTTGCCGATCAGCCTGCCGAGACGGGTGAAGTGGACCGGGGCGCCTTTTCTAACGAATCTGTAGTTCTTGGGAAAGCCCTGAAGCAGCGCGGCCTCCCGTAACGAGATGGGGCGATCCTGATCTGGATGCCCGAATCTGCCGGTACCGAAATTGTGTGCGAGCGTGGTAATCGTGGGAGACGGCTTGTCCCACTCCATTCGGGCGTAAACGTTCTTAAACGAAGCGCCGCTTGCACGACGATGACATGGTGCGCGCAACTCCTCCGGCCAGTCCTGCCATGTGCCGCCAGGACGAGATGCTCTGATGCGACGCAAGTTGAGATCCACGAGGGCTCTGCTCACGTGCAATGTATCCGTCGCGTCGGATGCGCCGGCCTTCAACGGCGGCAACTTTCCGATTGCTCTCCGGACGGTGGCCCTCTTCAGCATGGATTCAGAACCAGTCGGCACTTCAATAGGTCCCATGGAAGATGCCAACAACACAAGTCTGCGCCGCTCTTGAGGCAGACCGAATCTTGGACCGTAGCAAATGCGGGCATCGACGTAGTAACCGGCGCGCTTCAGCGTGCGAACGAAGCGCTTGAATACAGTGGCATTAGCAAGACGAGGCACGTTCTCCATTGTGACCAACTCCGGAAGCGTCGTCTTCACGAGCCGGCCAAACTCATCAAGAAGCGGCCATCGCTCGTCGCTCATGGCATCTCCACCCCGGCGGTATGGGGAGAATGGTTGGCAAGGCGCACAGCCGGCGAGCAAACGTATGCCGTCGTCGGGCCACAATTGCACCAGCATTTCAGCCGACACATTGCGGACGTCAGATTCGATAAATGCCGCGTCAACGTTAGACTCAAACGGGTACTTACAAGAACTGTCGAGATCAACGCCGGCCAGTACAGTCACCCCGCTCTGTTGTAAACCATACGAAAGCCCACCAGCACCGCAAAACAGGTCCACTGCCCAGATTGTGGGTTCCGTCACGCCAGCAGCCTAGTAATCGCTGGACTGCGATGCTGACTGGGCTTCACGAACCCAGGTGAGACGGCTGGTGGCTTTAGACGATGCCCTCCACGATGGGTCGGAGAGGATTAATTACGAGTTCGCGGACGGAGCGAAGTACGGACTCGAAATAACTGACCAGGCGTACGTAATTTTTTGGCCCAGTGAGCCGGACTACTACGTCAACGGTGCCTGTGATTTGTATGTCCGTTGCCGTGTCTGTGACTTCAAAGGCTGCGTTGTCCTTTACGCACATGGCCTCGGCGACTTGACGCTCAGTGATTCGGCGTCCGTCCGGCTCGCTCCAGTTGACCTCACAGTTGAAGATGCCCCGCGGAGTGGAGTGTCTACAACTGCAAGATCGACGAGCTGACTATGTGACGCGACCGGCTCAGCGCACCTTCACAATGGGTGTCGTAGGCTCCCAGACGATGGGACCTGTTATCAAGAATCAACAGGATGGCAATCAAATGTCCTCGCAACCGGCAGCATCGAATTGTCCATTTTGACTCGAGTCTTGGACCTTTCCAATCTGCAACAGGCCCATTTACAGGCCCATCTGCACCGCAACACCACGCGACGTTATAGACGTTTGCACGTCCAACTTCCCTTAAAACAAAGAGCTTTACTGCTCTTTACAAATCTTCAAAACGTGCCTCCTAGACCTCTTAATCAACAGGTTCCGGGTTCAAGTCCCGGCCGGCGCACTAAAGCGTTGTATTAGTTCGGTACCTACTGGACAAAAGACCTCCGAGACATCCTTTACACAGGTTCGGGACATCCTTTTCAGCGATTCAGGACTTGCTTGACACCGAGTCGCCATCGGCCCTGGCTCTTTGTTGAGCGCGAGATGGCCCAATGCTTTGGGAGTCACGCAATATGGAGCAGCGTTACGGCGCCGTGTATAAAACTACCGGACATCGATTGCATATTTGGTCACCTTTAAACCAGAGGAGACCAAGTGAATCAACGGCAATCTGCTGAAAACATTGGGGTTCTTCGACCCGACCCACACGCACCAACCATTTGAACTTTCTTTCACTTCGCCGGCAACAGAAAAAATATTCTGCCAATTCATTCTCCAATGCATTCCACTTCAAGGTACGTTTTCCACTTATGGAGTACGCCCACGCCCAGGAACCGTCTACCTACTGACGCTTAAACAAAGTCTTCCTCCCGATACTCGCCCTCTCGACGCTCCCCTGCATTTTCCGTCTCGGTGCGGCGCAGATTGACACGGCGAATCTTTCCGCTGATGGTCTTAGGCAGATCGGCGAATTCGAGACGACGAATCCGCTTGAAGGGAGCCAGGCGCTCACGCGAATAACTCAGAATGTCAGCGGCCAACTCTCTGCTCGGCGCCACGCCCGCGACGAGCGCCACGTAGGCCTTCGGAACGGTCAGGCGCAACTCATCGGGCGCGGGCACGACCGCCGCCTCGGCGACCGCGGGGTGCTCGATCAGCACGCTCTCCAGCTCGAAAGGACTGATCCGGTAGTCGCTGGATTTGAACACGTCGTCGGTTCGTCCCACGTACGTGATGTAGTGGTCGGTGTCGCGGATCGCGACGTCACCGGTGTGATAATGCCCGTCGGCGAAGGCACGTTCGTTGCGTTCGTCGTCTGCGCCGCTGGCGGAACGGTAGCCGGTCATCAGGCCCACCGGACGCTCCGGTTCGATCCGTACACAGATTTCGCCATCGTCGCCGACCACGCCGGTGACTGGGTCAATGAGGTCGATGCAAAAGCCCGGTAGGGCCTTCCCCATGGAACCCGCCTTGACCCTCTGGCCAGGCGGGTTACCCACTTGCACGGAAGTTTCCGTCTGCCCGAACCCATCACGGATCGTCAATCCCCACTCGCGCTCGACGTGCGCGATGACCTCGGGGTTGAGCGGCTCACCAGCACCCACCAGTTCGCGCAGCGAAGTCGACCACCGCGACAGATCCTGCTGGATCAGCATCCGCCACACCGTCGGCGGTGCGCAGAACGTCGTCACCTTGGCGTCGCGCAGGACGTCGAGCATGGCGCGGGCGTCGAAGCGCTCAAAGTTAAACATGCAAATAGTGGCGCCGGCGATCCACGGCGCAAATACGCACGACCAAGCGTGCTTGGCCCAGCCGGGACTCGAGACGTTGAGGTGCACGTCGCCGGGCTGAAGGCCAATCCAGTACATAGTCGAAAGGTGGCCAATCGGGTAACTGCTGTGAGTGTGCTCGACAAGTTTGGGCAGCGCGGTGGTGCCGGAGGTGAAGTAGATCAGCAGCGGGTCGTCGGCCTTGGTGGGACCGTCGGGGCTGAAGGACTCCGAGCTCTCGGCAGCGTCGGCGTACGCGAGCCAACCCTGCACCGACCCACCGACCACGACACGCAAATGCGAACCGGGGACGTCGACGAACCGTTCGGCGACCTCGCAGCGAGCGATAACGGCGCCGACGTTGGCCCGCGTGACTCGGTCACGCAGGTCGTCCAAGGTGAGCAGCGTGGCGGCCGGGACGAGCACCGCCCCGAGCTTTATCACCGCGAGGGTGGTCTCCCACAATTCGACCTGGTTGCCGAGCAGGACGAGCACCCGCATTCCGCGCTCGACGCCGTGCGAGCGCAGCCAATTGGCCAGTTGGTTGGAACGGCGAGTGAGTTCAGCGAACGTGTACGAGGCGTCTGCGCCATCGCTCTCGATGATGCGCAGCGCTACGCGCTCGGGATGTTCGGCGGCGAGCACCACGTCGAACCAGTCAATTGCGAAGTTGAAGTACTCCGGACGGGGCCACTCGAACTGCGCGAACGCGGTGTCGTAGTCCGTTCGATGAGCGAGTAGGAAGTCGCGAGCACTACGAAACTGCTCGGTCACTGAAGTCATTTTCTTACCATCCTTGTACCGGTAGATACAACGTCTCCGCGCCCCGAGCAGTGAAAACAATTCCTCACGCGTCGTGTCGGTCCAAGATACTGCGGATACATCAATGAGGAGGATTCAAGCCGTCAACGCACCACTCGGCTAGCGAGGAGAACCACCCCAGTTAGCCGGACGCTTCTCAATAAAGGCAGCAATTCCTTCTTGAGCGTCGGGAATTTGGCTCGCGGCAGACATCACTTCAATGGCGTGAGCGTAGGCCTGTGGTTGATCGAGTCCGATCTGCGTGTAGAAAGCCTGTTTGCCAATGCCCTTCGACACCACACTGCCTCGAGTGACTCGACCAAGCAGGTGGGCGGTGGCCTTGTCAAGTTCGGCCATCGGAACCACCCGGTTAACGAGCCCCCACGCCTCCGCGGTCCGAGCGTCAATGGGGTCGCCACTCATGCCCATTTCTAAGGCTCGCTTACGTCCTATCGATCGCCCCACCGCTACCAAAGGAGTGGTGCAAAACAAGCCACCCTTACCTCCCGGCGTACAGAACGAGGCCTCCTCCGCCGCGACGGCCAGGTCGGCGGTAGCCACCAGCTGGCATCCGGCCCCCGTCGCCAACGCGTGAACTCTCGCGACCACCGGTTGAGGAATGGCCTGGATGGTGTTCATCATCTTGGTACAGACGCCAAAGAGGCGACGAACGTGCTGCAGGTTCTGGTCGGCCATTTCCGCAAAGTCGTGACCGGCGCTAAAGAGCCTGCCCTTCGCGGCCAGAATCACGCCGGTCGCGTCGCTGTGACCGACATCACTAAACGCTTCATAGAGTTCTTCCATCAGTGCCAAGGACAACACGTTGAGTCGTTCGGGTCGATTGAGCCAGATGGTAACCGTGTCTCCCTCTCGCTCACAGAGCACATAGCGGTAGTCATCCGTCATAATTGCGCCCCTCCTATTCCTCAGAGAGTGACCCTAATACTTGCCAGCGCATTTCCTTTAGAACCGCCGGCGATGACGTGCGATCACCCTCGAACATCAATGAACTTAAACCCCAATATTCCAACCAAAAGCGGTCACCAGTGAACGTCGGCGAACTTGCTTCGAGCCAGTCGCATGCATGGTCAGTCGTCCTTCGTTTGCTTTGCTTGCACGGGTCGAACCCCTCGTCATCAACTCCTCAAAAATGGACGATGAAGTTTTTATGAACGCTCGACCGGAGCGAAGAAGATTTCTTCTTAGGCATCGGTCGGGGACAATCGGTCGTTCATCGGTGGCCCGCTTCGTCGGGCCGCCGACGCTTGCTTCGTTTACCCCGGCCAGCACCAAGAAGTGAAGGGACCACCACGCAAGCGCCACTTCCTGTTTCCAACGAGGAGAACTAGTGGCGTGTGGCCTCACCGCTGTCGAAACGCTCGACCACTGCGCGCATCGACTGAACGAGCGCGTCGGCGTACCCGATCCTAAACATCGAGCGGCGGCGCTGGCTATCCAAAAACGCTCTTGAAGGTCACCGTCGCCGAACTCTTGGGTACCTTCACCGTGAAGTCCTTGTTCCACTTCGAATACTTGGTCACCCCGTGGCCAGTCGAGTTAGAAATCGTCTGGGAGACAGGCAGGCTCTTCTTACCCGTGGAGATCAGCATGACGTTGTTCGACTTCGATGCTGATCCTGATGTCGTGATCCACGTCAAGCGGTAGTCCTTGGCCCTATCGTTCGACGTGCTTAAGGTGGTCCCCTTCGCCACGGGCAGCATTTGCGCCAAGGCCGCCGTCGTCAAGTTCTTGACAAGGTTGGTGTAGGGAGTGGTACCCGACGTCATAATGACCCACTTGTTGCCCACCTTGCCCTGTTGAGTGCTGGTCAGTCCCATGAGCGTCGTCAGTCCCGCCGGGTTGCCGCTCAAATAAGCGGCCTTGGGCGTCACGACGACGCCTACCTTCATCGCGCCCGACACCAAGAACTCCTGGCCCTTGGTTCGCCCGAGATCAACCGTAACGGTCGACCTACTGGTCGCTGAGACTGAAAGCACCGAAATGTGTACCGACTTTTCCTTCAGCAGTTGGGCTTTCGTCGCGCTGATCAGCGTCGCCGCGGTCGGAGCATTTGACGCACCCGCGATCGTAGGTGTGACCAGTGCGGCACCGCCGAGGGCCACCACGGCGAGGATTCGAGAGAACGAACGCAAAATATTCATTGATGAAGCCTAGGCCCTCGGGCGCACTCGTCCCGGTCGCCCCCGGGCTTCCGCTACGGTGCTCGAGTGCAGATTCGACGCGCCACCACCGATGACGTGGGTTTGATCAGTCAACTGATTCGAGACCTCGCCGCCTACGAGCGGGCCAGCCACGAAGCGACGGCTACCGATGGGCAGTTGCGTAGCGCACTCTTTGGCAGTGATCCACACGTGTTTTGCCACGTCGGCGAGGTCGAAGGGTTGGTCGTGGGTTTCGCACTGTGGTTCTTGTCATATTCAACGTGGACTGGTGAGTCGGGTCTCTACCTCGAAGATCTCTACGTGCGCCCAGAGTTTCGCGGGCGCGGCGTCGGTCGAGCCCTCATGCAGACGTTGGCACGAACGTGCGTTGAACGCAATCTTCTTCGTTTTGAGTGGTCGGTGCTCGACTGGAACGCACCGTCCATCGCCTTTTACCACTCCATCGGCGCACTCTCGCTCGATGAGTGGACGCGCTATCGACTCAGCGGAGAAGCCCTTCTCGCCTTTTCGCGCCCACCTTCGAGCCAGGACGGCGGAGCGTGAAGCAGTCGAAGTAAGTACTCCCAGGTAAGGTCTCGTTCGCGTTTCTCACGACCAATTCGACGCGAATCGTGCCGCCGAACTCGGTAGCTTCCTTCGTTCGCCGGGGTCTTCGAACGTCGCCCACTCGATCGAGGCGAAGGTCAGCCGTTACAGGCAGTCGGCGAGTTCAAAGAGCAGCTGCTGGATCGCTTGCACTTGACTAAGCAGCGTCGCGTCCGCGGCCTCGAGACGAGCGTCATCGAGCAGTCCGAAAGTTATCGCCGTGGCGCGCAGGGCGACCTGGAGCGTACTCAACCACGCCCACGCTTCAGCGTCGTTCAAGAACGACTCCTCCAGGGTGACAAAAGCCAACTCCGCGTTCGTCGCGATCTGTTGTTGACGCTGGAGCGAGTTCAAAGGATCGTCCTCATCACGGCTCGGATCCATAGGCGGCAAGAGGCCGCCGCGCCACTGATGGTCAGGATCACGTTCCGCGGCCACGACCTCACCGAAGAGGGCACGCACGAAGTCGCGGCCATCGTCAGTGAGTCGAACCTCCACGCGCCCGTCGCGGCGGCGCACGAAGAGCTTTCCCGCCATCTAGGAGTCCAGTTCCACGGTGGACTGCAGCCCCGCCACCTGTAGCTTCACGCAGTACGACTCGGCACGCTCACGCTGCCCGGACCAGACAACGGCGCGACCTTCGTGATGCACGGTCAACATGAGCTGAGTGCATTTGTTGTTGGAATAGCCGAAGATCTTCTTGAATACCACGACGACGACCTTCATGGGCGTGACTGGGTCGTTCCAGACCACCACGTTCCATGGTCGCTGCGTGAGAACGAATGTCTCGCTGGCGACGTCGCTTTCGGTCGAAGAACGCCGCAGGGGTTTGACGGAAGCCATCACACCAGTGTTCCAGAGTCGCGGTCTTTGCGAAAGACCCCGTCCATAGAGTGAAGGTACGAAAGGAACGCGGTGAACGAATCAATACGACATCAGGTCGCCACCGCACTGCGGGTGCGTGCGAACAACGCCATCCGAGCCACCGTCGGCCTTACTAGAGAGCCGCCTTCAGTCTGTGACGACCCCGCCATTGCGTACACGCCGGTCGCGGGCATATCGCGTCTGGTGCACGGTGACCTCTCGTCAATGTTGATCGGCGGACTCGCCTCGCTCTTCTTTCAAATGCTTCACCCCCTCGCCATGGCCGGCGTTGCTCAGCACTCGCGCTACCAACACGACCCCCTGGGGCGCATGCTCCAGACGGCGAACTTCATCAGCGCGACGACCTACGGCTCGAAGCAAAGTGCGTACGCCGCGATTGAACGCGTCCGCGCGGTACACGAATCGGTGCGCGGCACGGCCTCTGACGGACGTCCCTACAGTGCGAGCGACCCGCACCTCTTGAGGTGGATCCATTGCGCGGAGATTTCCATGTTCCTGGCCGGCTACCAGCGATACGGTCGCGAACGCATTTCGCCAAGTGAGGCCGACGCCTACGTCGCCGAGACGGCCCAACTCGCGCGCGACCTCGGCGTCGAGTCACCACCTACGTCGCTACGAGAACTTAAAGAGGCAATCGAGTCATTTCGCCCCGAACTGCGCTTGACCCGAGAGGGGGAGTCGGCGCGCGACTTCATCTCGCGCGGCGTCGTCAAAGGCGTCGTCCAGCGCAGCGCGTACTGGCTGATCGTGCGCTCGAGTTACGCGCTGATGGAGCCTTGGGCGCGTGAGATGTTAAACGTCACCAACGTCGCCGTCTGGGAGGGTCAACTGCTTCGACCCGTGACCAGTGTGTTATGCGCCGCGGTGCGACTGGCGGTGCCGCCCACCTCGAGGGTTAGTTGAGCGACAGTCCCCCGTCGACCAGAAGCACTTGACCAGTCACGTAAGGCGAAGCGGCGAGAGAAAAAATGGCGTCAGCAACGTCGTCGGGCTGGCCACTTCGCCGAAGCGGTGCGGTCTTTTCGACTCCTTCTCGAATGGCGTCCCAGTCCTTGGTCCAGGGCGTGTCGATAAGCCCTGGCGCGACCGCGTTGACCCGGACGTCGGGGCCAACTGCGCGGGCCAAGAGCTGGGTGAGGTGATTGAGCGCCGCCTTGGAGACCGCGTACGGGATCGAGGATCCGACGGGCCGCACGCCCGCCACGGAGGTGACGTTCACGATGACGCCGTGGCTCTCGCGCAACGCCGCCATGGCCGCGACGCTCAACTGCCAGGTGCCAAAGACATTGACCTCGAAAATCTCGCGCCATACCTCAACGGTGGCGGCCTCCAAGTCTCGGTGGGGAATTACCTTGGTCGTTCCGGCGTTGTTCACCAGGACGTCGAGGCGACCCGAACGTGCGAGCACGCTTCGAACGAGGCGCTCACAGTCCTCAGCGTTCTGCACGTCGCCCCGGAGGTAGTACGCGTCAGGGGTCGCGGCGGCCAGGCGCTCGCCCGCGTCCACGCTTCGCGCCGAGTTAAAGACCACGACGTCACCGCTTCGCGCGAAACGTTTCGCCGTCGCTTCGCCGATTCCGCTGGTGGAACCAGTGACGAGGACGACGCGCGCCACTAGGCGCTCCGCCGAAGTCGCCACGATCCGGCCCAATGCTGACCAGGCTCGAGCACCACGACGTCCTTGCCGCTTCGTAGTGCGTCGGGTGGACACGTCATTGGTTCAACCGCAATCGACGTGCGACGTCGTCCCTTTTCGAGGGCGTCGCCGGTGAAGACTTGCAGATAGGGGAAATTTCGGTCGACGCTGAGTTCCACCACGCCGCCCTTGGCGTCTTGGACCACCGCCGTCACGAGACCCGAATCATCACGCACGAGTTCGGTGTAGGTCACGTCAAGCTCGTGGCCGCTTACCGACTTGCGCCTTGAAAAGTCAATCTGACTGCCAGCGAGCGGAAGGATCTCACCCGTGGGGAGAAGTCGATCATTGACCGCGACGTACGCGCGCGCGGGAATTTCCAATTCAACGCCTTCAATCGTCGGCGTCGTCACGGCCAGGTACGGATGAAAGCCGAGGCCAAAGGGGATGGGAACTTCGTCGCGATTGGTCACCGTCGACGTTACCGTCAGGCCGAGCGTTCCCAGATGGTAGGCGACACTCAATTCACTCAAAAACGGGAAGTCCGGTGTCGGGTGCAAAAGGAGCGACAGGACGCAGCGATTCTGATTCACGGCCTCCACGCGAAAGGGGCGCCAGCGCACGAGGCCGTGGATGGCCGTGGCGTGGGCCACGTCGTTGATGGTGGGTCGCGCCGTTCGCTCCGAGAACGTCCACTCACCATCGCCCATTCGATTCGGCCACGGATACAGGACCTGTCCGCGAGCACCAGTGGGCACCTCTTCACCGGCGAAACCTTCCACCACGGGCACCCCGCTTTGCACGTAGGTACGCAAGGTCGCGCCCACCTCGGTCACGACGACGCGCTGGTCACCGTGGGCAATGGCGATCTGTTCTCCCGAAGGCAGCATTAGAGCGTTCGTCGTTTCATCACTGCTATGTAACTTACGACAGTTAGGGTTCTTCGTATGCGACTGCTGCTTACCAACGATGACGGCGTCCTCGCCCCCGGCCTGGCGATTCTCGCGCGCCACGTGGCGCGCTGGATGCAGGAGGCACCAGTCGAGGAGGTGCGAGAAGCGCTGATCGTCGCACCAGATGGCAACTATTCGGGCATGTCTTCAGCCGTAGGCGATGTCTTTGACCGAACGAGCGTCGCGTATAAACGTCACGTGATTCACGGGGCGGAGGGCGTTCGAGCCTACGGGCTCGACGCACCACCGGCTCTGTGCGCACTACTGGGCGCGCTCGGCAGTTTTGACTACGAACCTGACCTCATCATTTCAGGAATCAACGCCGGCGCCAACGTCGGGCGATCAATCCTCCACTCGGGAACAGTCGGAGCGATTCTCACTGGCGCGCAACTTGGCCTCTCAGGACTCGCCGTCTCGGTGCAGTGGGGGGACGACGTCCACTACGACACTGCCGCGTCGGTGGCCGTGGAGGTTCTCAACGAACTGCTCGAGGCGCCATCACGGACGCTGTTGAATCTCAACGTGCCCAACCTCGTAGCGGGCGAATTAAAGGGCATTCGTCGAGGTCGCGTCTCCACCGCGGGGCTCGTCAAGGCCGCCGGGCCTCGCGCGGGGGGCGAGCCTCTCGGTGACCAAGGCGAACTCCCGCTGCGGGTCGGCTCGGCCAGTCCCGAAGTAGGCGACGTGAGCGACGAAGACCCCGACGACGACGGCGCGTTGATTCGCGCGGGCTACGCGTCGTTGACACCGCTTCGCGGACCCCACGAGGACGTCGACACGGGTCTTGACGACGTGATGCACCGCGCGCTCACCACGATCAGTCGTCATTTGCTCGCTCAGCGCTAGTGGTCGCTCGTGTCTCGTCGTTGAGCCTTTAGGCGCCCGCGAGCTTTCTTCTCGTCGACACGGCGCTGCTTTGAGCCTTTGGTGGGCTTGGTAGCGCGTCGTGGGGTGGGTCGCGCGAGCGCCGCCGCCAGTCGTAGCGCCATCTGCGTGAGCGCGGCGTCACGATTTTGGCGCTGCGAGCGAAGTCGGCTGGCGCTCGCGCGAACCACTGGTCCCATGCGCTCCAAGAGCCACGCCTTGTCCGCGGGCGAGAGCACTTCAGAATGACTGACACGAAAGACCGCGACCACCTTCGTCAGTGAACGGTTCGCGTGCTGGCCCCCAGGTCCACTCGACGTCGTGACCCGAATCTCGATTTCGTCGGCCGGAATGGTGAGCCGCCTCGTGATCGACAGCGATCCGTCATCGTTCGCTCCCGCGATCATGAAGCGCTGCGCGCCGGAAATCGCACCATCGCCAACTGCGATGACGACGCGACGAGTTGGTCTCGTTCGTCGAAAAGTTCGAGACGTTCGTCCACGAGGTCACCGGCGATCACGACGCACCACTGGCGCGCGCGAAGCCACTCCCCCACGGGGACGCGGCGCACGTACGAACTCAGCTGCAAGGTCGGAACCCAACCCGTCGAGCCCAGGGGAAAGGTGGCGGGGGGCATCGCGTCGGCGGCGAAGTGCAGATTCCAGGCGTCCCAAGTCCCCTCACCGTCATCGAGGCGCAGCCAGGCGCGGGTCTCCCCACGCTCACTCACCACTCCGTCTCGCCACGTCGCCGTCGCGGGGTCGAGACGCTGCTCGAGAATGCTCGCGATGCTTAAGTCTTCGCCCCCCTTCGAGGCGCCACAGTCGTCGCGAGCGGGAAGTATTGGCGGCTTCGGATCCTGATAGCGGGGTTGATCGCTTTCGTTCAACGTCGCGAGCACGACGAGCGATTCAACGATGAGTCGTTCGTCTTGGTGCATCGTCACGTGGGCGAAAGACGCGCCCCGACCGATCCGCCGTACCTCCACACCAAGACTCACGGGTCCGGGTTGACTGGCTCCTATGTAATTGGTCGTCACGGCGCTCGCGTGCAGGTGCGGCGCTCCTTCGGCACTCGCCCCCGCCAGCGCCGCACTCGCGACGACCGCCTGGAGGTAGCCCCCGTGCGGATGCCCGGCGACCGTGTACGTTTCTGAAAGTTGGGCCCGGTACCGGCCCCGGTCGATCTCTTCAACCGCCCCCGCGACACGAAGAACTTCGTTGTTCTCGACGCCGTCCACGGAGCCACGATAACCGTCGACTAGGTGCCAAACGTTAGATTAGGAAGCCGAAAGAGGTCTTCCGTGCAAAGTATCCCCCATTTCATCAATGGCAACATCGTGGAGGCGCCCGGCGAGTTGCCCGTCCACAACCCGGCGACCGGTGAGCAGATCGCCCAAGTGCCCATCGCTTCGAGTGAATTCGTGGACCAAGTCGTCGCGAACGCACGCAGCGCCTGGGCGACTTGGGGAAATTCATCACTTTCGCGTCGCACGCAGATTCTCTTCGCGTTTCGTCAATTACTCGTCGATCACGAAGCGGAGTTGGCCGCAATCATCACTCGCGAACACGGCAAAACCATTGCCGACGCGAAGGGTGAACTCGCGCGCGGACTTGAGAACGTGGAGTACGCCTGCGGCCTGGTCGAACTGTTAAAGGGTGGGTTCTCCAATCAGGTCGCCGACGGCGTCGACGTGCACAGTGTTCGCGAAGCCGTCGGGGTCGTCGTCGCGATTACCCCCTTTAACTTTCCCGTCATGGTGCCACTGTGGATGTGCGCCAATGCGCTGGCCAGTGGCAACGCCGTCATCTTGAAGCCCTCGGAAAAGGACCCCTCAGTCTCGGTTCGCTTGGCGGAACTGCTGCGCGACGCGGGCCTGCCTGATGGGGTTCTTCAAGTCATTCACGGCAACGCCACGACCGTCGAGGCGCTCCTTGATCACCCCGGTGTGGACGCGGTGAGTTTCGTCGGTTCAACGCCGATCGCTCGCCAAGTCCACTCGAGGGCGACGGCCTCTGGCAAGCGCGTTCAGGCCCTGGGTGGCGCCAAGAATCATATGGTCGTTCTTCCTGACGCCGATCTCGACGTGGCGGCCGACGCGGCGATCAACGCCGGGTTTGGCTCGGCGGGCGAACGCTGCATGGCAGTGAGTGTCGTGGTCGCGGTGGGCGACGTCGCCGACGAATTGATCGCCAAGATTGCCCAGCGCGCGGACCGACTGCGCGTAGGTCCCGGCGACGATCCCTCGAGCGACTTCGGGCCACTCATTAGCGCCGAACATCGCGAACGAGTACGGAACTACGTCACCGGCGCGCCCGATGAGGGGATTACCGTCGTGCGTGACGGAGCCCTCGGTGACGTCGAGGGCGGCTACTTCCTCGGTCCGTGCCTCCTCGATCACGTGAGGCCGGGCACCCGGGCCTATGACGACGAGATCTTTGGACCCGTTCTTTCAGTCGTTCGCGTCAAGGACTTCGACGAGGCCCTGTCTCTGGTCAACGCCAACCGCTACGGCAACGGGGTGGCGATCTTCACTCGCGATGGCAACGCGGCGCGCGTTTTTGCCCGACGCGTGAACGTGGGCATGATCGGCGTCAATGTTCCTATCCCGGTACCGGTAGCGGCCTACTCTTTTGGCGGCTGGAAAGACTCGCTCTTCGGCCATTCGCATATCTACGGACCCGAAGGATTCGCGTTCTACACGCGCGCCAAAGTCATTACCACGCGTTGGCCGCAGCCCTCCGAGTCGCAGATCGATCTGGGCTTTCCTCGGACGCGATAGCTCGTGACCTATCAGCACACTTCCGTGCGCGCGTACGGCATCTTGGTGCTCGAGAATCGAGTCGTCCTCGTGCGCGCGAGCAGTCCCGTCAGCGACACGCCCGTGTGGTGGCTACCCGGTGGGGGCCTGAACTTCGCCGAATCTCCCGAGCAGGCCATGACGCGTGAGTTTGAAGAAGAGACGGGGCTCCTAATTGCCCAGCCCGAACTGGTGAGCGTCCTCAGTGACGTGCGACGACGGGCCAACGGCGACAAGATCCACTCGGTTCGGGTGATCTACCGCGTCCAGCTCGTCGGCGGACATCTGCGCGACGAGCAGGAGGGATCAACCGACATGGCCCGGTGGTTCGACTTGGACGCCCTCGACGAGGTCAACCTCGCCGCGTACACGCGTCAAGCGCTATCCGAGGAGCTCGCAAAGTAGCGTTTCGGCATTTCGCGCTTCAAGAACTTCCCGGCGGGATTGCGTGGCAGCGACTCTCGGGTGAAGGCGATGTGGGTCGGGATCTTAAAGATCGCCAAGCGCTCCGCGAGATGCGTCGCCAGGTCCGCATCCGTCAGTTCCACACCGTCACGAAGCATCACGACGCAGGCCACCTCCTCACCGAGTCGTTCGTGGGGCAGGCCAAACACCGCCGCTTCGTAGACCGCGGGATGCTCGTAGATCGCCGACTCGACTTCCGCTGAGTAGATATTCTCCCCGCCTCGAAGAATCATGTCCTTGACCCGGTCCTCCACGTAGAGGAACCCCTCGTCGTCAATTCGTCCGAGGTCACCGGTGCGCAGCCATCCGCGAACGATCGTCTCGGCCGTCGCGTCAGGCCGCCGCCAGTAACCGCGAATGAGCGCCGGCGATTTCAACCAGATCTCCCCGCTCTCGCCGCGCGCTAAAGGACGCAGCTCGTCGTCACGTATCTCCACGTCCATCACGATCGTCGGCACCCGACCCGTTGAACTCGGGTTCGCCAGATAGTCCGCTCCGTAGTTGCGCGGTCCGTACGCGTTCGTCTCCGTCATGCCGTAGCCCAACGTGGGTGAACCATGTTTAAAGGAGTTTCCGACCCGAGCGACCAATTTCGCTGGCGCGGGCGCTCCGCCACCACCGACGCCCACGAGTGACGACATGTCGTACTTCGAAAAACTCGGCGATTCCATGAGGTCCCACGACTGGGTCGGCACGCCCACAAAGTGGGTGACGCGGTGACGTTCAATCAACGCCAGTGCGCGCTCGGGGTCCCAGCGATACATCATCACGAGTTTCAAATGCCCCGCGAAACAGGCCAACATGACCGGAACGCAGCCCGTCACGTGAAAGAGCGGGACGATGAGAATGAAGCACGGTGCGAGTCCGTTACCCTCTTCGCCCGGTTCGCGCCGAACGTTTTGAATCGCGCCTTCTGAGGCGTAAGCCATAATGGCCTGGCTGATGGCCCCGTGCGTCGACACCGCTCCCTTGGGAAAACCCGTCGTGCCCGACGTGTAGAGAATCGTCGCGTCGTCGTCGGCGTTGATCTCGACGTCAGGCATTGACGCACCGTGAGTGACGACCTCACGCCAGCGTTCAATTGCGTGGGGGTATTCGAAGCCGTCATGCAGTCGAACTCCGAGCACCCTGACGTTGGCCCGAGCGCAGGGTTCGCTGGCGCGCAGCACACGTTCGTGGTCGGCGAGCAGGACCTTTAGTTCTGAGTCGTTAATGGCGTAGTCGATCTCGGCCTCGGTCCACCACGCGTTCAGCGAGACCGATATCGCCCCGATCGACGTAATCGCGGCGAAGGACACGATCCACTCGGGGTAATTTCGCATGGCAATCCCCACGCGGTCACCCTTTTGCACCCCGAAGTGATGCACCAGCGCATGCGCCAGGGCGTCCACGTCTTGCATGACGGCGTCAAAGGACCACTCTTCGTCTTCGTAGACCAAAAACGTCTGATCGAGACCCCGGGCAGAGTCAAAGAACTGGCGGAGATTCGTCGGGGCGTTCTTGAAGTGACGAATCGTCGTGCCATTCTTGGCCACGTCGACGACCTCAAAGGGCAGACCCGGCGCGGAGACCTCCGCGATTGCCACGTCCAGTCTTCGCACCGCCCCCCGCTTTCTTCGAAGTCGTTCATAGCAACCTAGCGAAAATTGTCCGCACCTCCGAGACAACGCGACCGTACACTCGTGTCAGAGCAAGGAGTATCTATGTTCAACAACAGCTATCCGATGTTTGACATCTTCGCCTCGACGCTGTACCTGGTGATCATGGTCCTCTGGATTGTCTTGGTTTTCCAGATTCTCGTCGACATCTTTCGCAGCCATGATCTTTCCGGTCCGGCGAAGGCCGCGTGGGTGGCTCTCATCGTGATCCTGCCCCTCATCGGCTGCCTGATCTATCTCATTCTTCGCGGCGGCTCGATGCACGAACGACACGCACACGCTCTCCAGGCCCAGCAACAGGCGTTTGAGGATTACATCCGCAAGGTCGCCAACTCCAAGGAGTAACTGCCCTAGGTGACGGGCGTCGCGCGAATGCTTGCGGTCTTGTCGGCCATACGCTCGACGGACTTCGTGACCGCGCTCACCGCCGCCAGGAGGTCCAAACGCGCTCTTTCGGCCTCCTTCGAGAGACCACTGAGGTGGTCGACGTCCCAGAGACTGAGCACTGGCGTCAAGACGTCCTTCACGTACTGGCCGAGCCCGTAGATCCCTTCACGCGCGATGCGTACCGCGTGACGGGTGAAGGCCGGAATACCCGTCCCGGGCATCGCGAAGGTGCTCACCTGTTTGGCCACCGCGATCGTCATCGCCGAAGGGTCAATCGCGAAAGCCGCCAACGTGAGGTCACGATAAAAGAGGTAGTGCTTCGTCTCGTCGCCCGCAATCAGCCCAAGAACGTTGCGGCCCATCTTGTCGTCCTTGGGCAACTTGGCTCCGGTGTTACGGTGCGCGATCTGCGTAGCGCGCTCTTGAAACGAAACGTAGGCGATCATTTCGGCGAAGTCCGGCATACGCGGCACCTCCGCTCGGGTCATCTGGACGCGACGCCCGTCCTCGAGCAAGGTGGGGTTGATGCACCGGCTGACGTGAACCCAGTCGCGCATGATCATTGAGTGGCGATTTTCCTCCATCGTCCACTGATAACTCCAGTCGCGAATGGGATGATTCGCCGGCGCGTGCGAAAGAATCGTGTCCGTGTAGTAAGGCAGGTTGTCCTCCGTCAACAAGTTGACGTAGATCGAACTTCGCACCCCTTCGCCAATGGGATAGTCCTCGGGCGACCACGGGCGAGATTCAAAACTCTCGCCCTGACCCCAATCGATCTGCTCGTGGGGGTACCAGTCCCGGGGCGACTCCAGGTGGCGGTTATAAAGTCGCTCGACGTCAGGCGCGATCTCTGACAGCAAATCGACGCGGCTTAGAGGGAGTCGCTGGGTCACGTAGTGCTGGGCCTCTCAATTGATTCGACAGATGCCCTCAACCCTAATCTTTACGACTCACTAGCATTCAGAGGCTTTGTGCGTTTTTGCACAAGTCGTGAAGTACCCTGGTCACCCTATGAAACTCCTCGACACGCTCGTTCCGAGCGACTTTCGAGCTGTCGTGACTTGGCCGTTGCGCCGGTTTTATACCGGCACGTTCGTCAACTGCATCGGCATTGGATTGAATCTGTCGCTTTTCGTCGTGTATTTGCACAACGTGCGAGGCTTCTCCGAGGGCTTTTCCACCTTGTTGTTGGCTCTCAGCGCGGTCTTAGGCCTCGCGATGACGCCTCTCTGGGGAACCTTCATCGACCGCTTCGGACCGGTGCGCGTCTCACTCGCGGCGGGCGTCTTTGACGCCGGCGCCCTCGCCTACTGGGCGTTTCTGCACACGAGCTCCCAAGCCATCATCGCCTCGCTGCTTTTGGCCGTCTTTGGCGGAGCCGGCTGGGCGCCCGGCGCCGTCTTGATGGCTCGCCTCGTCCCCGAAGAGCACCGCCAACGGGCCTTTGGCGTAAACTTCATGCTGGTCAATCTCGGAATCGGTTTTGGCGGGCTTATTTCCGCCTCCGTCGTTGATTTACGCCATCCGGGGTCGTTTGAGATTCTCTATCTCTTCGACGCCCTTTTCGCCGTCGTCGCCTCGGTCATCTACTTCACGCTTCGTTCGCACGGCGGGCCCCTTACGAACGCTGACACGGACGAAAGCGCCCAGCTCGCGAGTGAGGGTTGGCGTACGGTCATCGCCGACCGACGTCTCGTTCGCTACGTGATCGCGGCGGTCTTTTTGATGCTGGGCGGCTACGGCGCCGTCGATACGGGCCTGAGTCTCTTCGTCGTCAATAATCTCCACGCTTCGGTGCACAGCATCGGTCTGATCTTCTTCTTCAACACGTCCACCATTGTCCTGGCCCAGCTCTCCATGC
>Ga0307374_10004672_pt1 | contig 22687 bp, 16 predicted proteins | sample OX3MG_FD_202532 | JGI IMG/M metagenome (GOLD analysis project Ga0307374, IMG submission 202532) | Soil microbial communities from Risofladan, Vaasa, Finland - OX-3 | ecosystem: Environmental > Terrestrial > Soil > Coastal area > Acid sulfate soil | place: Finland: Risofladan, Vaasa | collected... | reverse complement strand
TACGTCAGCATGTACGGGACGGACGACATCAGCTTCAACACGGCTCGGCTGACGTTCGACGCCGAGGTGTGGGAGGATCCCGAGCTCTACTGGCGGCTGTCCCCCATCACCTACGTGGCAAACGTGCGGACGCCGCTGCTCATCGTCCACAGCGAGGAGGACTACCGTTGCCCCGTCGAGCAGGCGGAGCAGCTCTACACCGCCTTGAAGCGGCGGCGACAGACCGTGGAGTTCGTGCGCTTCCCCAACGAGAGCCACGGGCTGTCCCGCGGGGGTCAGCCCCGGCACCGTGTCGAGCGCCTCGAGGCCATTACCGGTTGGTTCCAGCGCTACCTGTAGAGCCGACGTGAGACCTGACCAGGCGCCCGCAACGCGAGACGCCTACGTGCCGGTCGCCAGGATGCGGTAGGCCAGCGCCAGGTGGAACTTGGTCGCGGTAATCAGGCTGTCGATGCCGGTCGACTCGTTGATGTTGTGCGCGCCGGCCTTGCTCGGGTCGTCCTCGGGATGCGACGGAACGAAGCCGTACGTGACGTTCCCGAGCGGTCGCACGAAACGCGAGTCGGTGAACCCGACCGACAGCCCTGGGATGAACGCGAGATCCGGGCGCCCAACCGCGTCACGGGTCGCCGCTTCGACGAATGACCGGAACGGCGAGTCGTAGGACGAGCTGTTGGACACCGCCGTCTCGATGATGTCGAAGCTGACCGCGTCCAGGCCGTCGAGGACGTGCGCGATCTCCCCGCGAACGTAGTCGACGTCCTGCCACGGCAGCGACCGGACGTCGCAGATGATGGTGCAGGTCTCTGCCACGCTGTTCGACTTCACACCGGCGTTGATCATGGTCGCCACCAGCGTCATTCGTGACGACGCGCGCAGTGTTGAGGCCAGGTTCGGATTGCGCGCCTCCACCTGCCGCAGGATGCGCTCGACGTTCTGGTCGTCGACGCGCTCGGTGACTCCCGCCAGCGTGTCCAGGTGGTTGAAGATCTCGGCGCGCGTCGAGACCTCGGGCTCGTAGCTGCGGATCCGCCGAATGACCTCGTCGGCTCGGTAGATAGCATTGTCCGCCCGCCATGGCTGGGATGCGTGCCAGCCGCGTCCCTTGACCCGGATGTGGATCTCGAGCCGACCCTTCTCGCCGGTCGAGATCGGGTAGATGAGCCGGTCGCCCGAGCGCACCACACCGCCCCCGCCCTCGTTGACGGCGAAGTCGGCACGCAGCACTTCCGGATGGTGCCGGGCCATGTACCCGAAGCCGAAGGCGCCGCCCGCCTCCTCGTCGGCGCAGGTCGCGAAGGTGAGCGTACCGCTGAGAGGAATCCCGGCGCGTCGCAGGATCATCATCGCCATCGCCTGGGCCGCTACGGTGGACTTCATGTCGGACGAGCCGCGCCCCCAGATGCGACCGTCTGCGACGTCGGCGCTGAACGGCCGGTGCGTCCATTGCTCCGCGTCCTCGACCGGGACGACGTCCGTGTGTGACATGAACAGCAGGCGTGGCCCCGAACTACCGGTGAGCGTCGCCACGAGGTTGCCGCGGTTCTCTGCCGAGGGGTAGATCGTGCTCTCGACGCCGTCACGCGCCAGCCAATCCCGCAAGAACTCGGCTGCCTGCATCTCGTCGCCGCTCGATGGCGTGCCGAAATTGACGGTCGGGATCCGCACCAGGTCACGGGTAAGCTCGATCACCTCGTCGGACGCCTGGTCGACCATCGCCAGCAGCCGGGAAAGCTCGTCCGCCATGGTCTGTGCCTCTCCGCGCTGCCGGCGCTCATCCAGCGCCGGTCAACACCACCGTCGTAACGCAGCCCGTCGCCCCATCCTATCGATCGGTAGTGGTTCTGACAAGATGGCCGTCGCCGGACTCGGGTGCGCCGATGGCCGCCGAACTCGCGCGAACGTACGCAGAAACGTACGTTGGCACGGCTATTGCGCTGCCATCGGTGCCGACCAAGCGGCGCGAGCTGCCGGCCCCTCGCGTGTTTAGCGGGGAGCGAAAGGAGTGGGCCCGATGGCGGATCAAGTGCAGGAACCCCAGATCTCCAACGTGACGGTGTCGGAGGTCGACACCATCCGTCCGGACGATCCCATTCGAACGGCGCGTCGGCGCATGGAGTCCCAGACGCGGCGCTCGTTGATCGTGGTCGAAGACGATCGACCGGTCGGCGTGGTGCAGTGGCGGGACCTGATGCACGAGGACAACGCGGACGCACCGGTGCGCGACTTCATGGTGCGCGAGTTCCCGGTGGTCTCCCCAGGCATGACGCTCTCGGCGGCCCGGAGCCGTCTGGGGCAGGTGGACTTCGACCGCATCCCGGTGGTCGACGACAGCGGACGCCTGATCGGTGAGGTGCCGCGCTCGGCGGTGGCACACTACGCCGAGATCGCTGACGAGTCCTCGGCCGCCCAATTGGGCACCGAGCCGAACCGCTGGGGCGCGGCGAGCGCGGGCAGCGTGAGCGGCCTGGGCGACGCGATCCCGACGCCGGGAATCACAGAGCCCGGCGCCCCGAGTGTCGCTTCTGGCATGGACGTGCAGGGCACGGGCGGCAAGAAACTCGGGACCATCGATCAGATAGTCCTCGATCAAGTGGGCCGCCTGTCGGCATTCGCCGTCAAGCACGGCCTGCTGGGCCGTAAACACAAGCGGATTCCGGCCGACCTGATCGAGCAGATCGATGGGGAGACGGTGGTGCTCAGCATTGGGCCCACCGAGTTCAATATGCTGGCCGATCTCGAAGACCAGACGTAGCCTGTCTCCGATGCGGTCACTAGGGCACGGGGAGGCGAAAGCCTCCCCCTCCGTTTGGCCCCTGTATACGTACGTGGGTGGGCCCCGGAGCTACCGGTGGCCCGAATGGCCGAACCTGGCCTGATAGTCGGCCTCGCTCCCAATCCAGGTCTCGCCCTCGGCGTAGAACTCCTTCTTCCAGATCGGGACGATCTCCTTGATGCGATCGATCGCGTAGCGACAGGCGTCGAACGCCTCCGCGCGATGGGCAGACGCCACGGCGATGGCGACGCTCGCGTCGCCGACGTCCAGCCGTCCGACCCGGTGCGTGATCGCGACCCGTTCGATTCCCCAGCGCTCGCGGATCTCGTCGCCGACGCGCGCCAGCATCCGCTCGGCCGCGGCGGCGTACGCCTCATACTCGAGGTGGCGCACGGCCTGTCCGCGGGCGGCATCACGCACGGTGCCCACGAACGTGACGATCGCCCCGGCCCCGGGACCGGCCACGCTGTCGCTGATCGCCTGGACGTCGATGGGTCCTTCGACCACGGCGAAGCGGGACGAGCCGCCCGAAACCGGTGGGATCAGGGCAAACTCGTCACCATCCCTGAGAACCCGTGCCACCTCGACATATTCCTGGTTGACCATCGGCATCGACGCCGCCTGGAGACCGGCTAGCGCCGGGTAGTCGCTGGCGAGACTCGCGAGCAGGTCGGCCACCAGGGCACCCTCCGGCATGTCGCGCTGCTCGCTGGTCCGTCCGGCCGCCTCACGCAGCGAGGCGAAGTAGCGCACGGTAACTCGCATCGCACCTCCCGGGCGTAGGTCCTGGAGCGCCGGGAACGGCCGGCGGACTGTGATTGTATCCCGCGGACCCGCCAGTCGTCCGCCCGGCTCGGGCGCCGGGTGCCGCCCTCAGGCGCCTTCGCGAAGCCCGACACCGTGATCCACGAACCGACGGAACGCGGAGCGGTTGGACGAGGACGGAGATCGGAGACAACGGAACCACGGTCCCCGGCGGCAACGGGGCCGGATCGAACCTGGGCTCCGTGCCCGCTGCGGGCGTCTCACCACGCTGGTGTGCGCCGGGAGAAGTTCCGGTGGCTATCGTCGTCCGCGCCCGGGTCCGTGAGGTACCCCCGGCAGGACTCGAACCTGCGACATGCGGCTTAGAAGGCCGCCGTTCTGTCCACTGAACTACGGGGGCGGAGGAGACGATCGTCCGGCGCGATCGATGGTACCCGATCCGGTGAGCGGTGGCAAAGACCTTGCCATGGCAGCGACACCAACGGTGGCCGCGAATGCTCCACCTGTAACGCCTACGGCATTCCCGCGGCACCCGCCGGCGACTACGCTGCTTATGCAGGCTCCACGCCGAGGGTTGGCCCGGCTGGAGGCGAGGGCGGAGATGGTGCGACGCGCGACAACGCGTGGAGTGGTCCGCTCCTTCCGTTCACCCGGTTTGCGGCAATCGATGCCGCCCCGTCCTCCCGTACAGGTAGGCACGGGCCACTGAATTCGGCAAGATTCGACGGCTGGCCGTCAACGACGACGTGCGGCGAGACCGGGCTCGGTCGACCATCGGAGGTGATGGAATCATGGACGAAGACACGCTGCTGCGCATCGTCGCGGCATCGCCGACTAAAGAGGGCGACCTGATCGTTGAAGATGCCGAAGGTAACCGACGGCTCTTCATAGGGTCTGCCGCCGCTCTCAGCCGCGGCCGCTTGAACGCCGACTTCCTGGAAGCGCTATTCCGCCGCCAGGTTTGGGAGCAGATCAACGACGGCCGATGGTATCGGCTGTCCGACCTACGTCGACGATTTGCCGAGCCCCAGCGTTCGGGTCGCGGGTCGCGGCCGCTGGTAGCGGCCTTCGCCGGACGGCACGACCGGCCATAGCGCTCAGCACGTGTGTCGGGGCGCCCACACCGTTCGTGTCGCGCGCTGCCGGCTCCGGCGTCCGAGCGTCCCGCCGCGTTCGGCGTCCTTGACACTTCCAACACCGATTGGTACAGTGTCGACAACCTTTTATAAGGGCGACGAGGGGAAGCAGTAGCGCGCCGCCATCGTCCAGCGAGCCGGGAGCGGTGTGAGCCCGGCGCGATTCGGGCGCGTGAACTCGTCCCGGAGCCGCCGGAGTGAAGCGGGTAACCGCCTAGTTCCGACCGGGTCGCGTCCGTTATCACGCGTCGAGAGGGTGCGCGGCACGTATGCCGGGCGCCAATGAGGGTGGTACCGCGGGTTGATCCCGTCCCTGATTAGGGGCGGGGTTTTTGTTGTTCGCGTCGTGGCTCGATCGCGTGTGGAGTAGATGAGCGTGCAACCGACCGTCTCACATGTCCGGATGGATGACCGTCTCTCCCTTCGTCGGCCCCGTGGAGGGGCCAGCGGCGCGGGGGGAGGCTGCCCGGACTAGGGCATCGGGTCGCGTGCGAGCGTCGCCGGCCTCCCAGGTGGGGGGCCGGTTTCATTTTTTGGTCGGTGCTGCAGAGGAGTGACAACGTGAGTGAGCGCATCACCGTGTTCGACACCACACTGCGCGATGGGGAGCAGTCTCCCGGCGCGACGATGACTACTCCCGAGAAGCTGGAGGTCGCACGAGCGCTGACGCGACTCGGCGTGGATGTCATCGAGGCCGGCTTCGCGGCGGCCTCACCCGGGGATCTGGAGGCGGTGCGCACCATTGCCCGCGAGGTGCGCGGTGTGACGGTGTGCAGCCTGGCGCGTACCAACGCCGCTGACATCGACGCGGCGTGGGAGGGCATTCGCCCGGCTGAGCAGGCGCGCATCCATACCTTCATCGCCACCTCGCCGGTGCATATGGAGTACAAGCTGAGGCGCACACCCGACCAGGTGGTCGAGGCGGCCCGGGCGGCCGTCGCCCGCGCCAGGAAGTACGTCTCGGACGTCGAGTTCTCGGCCGAGGACGCGACGCGCAGCGACTGGGACTTCCTGTGCCGGATCTTCGAGGCGGCCATCGCGGAGGGTGCCACGACGATCAACATCCCCGACACCGTCGGCTACACCACGCCGGAAGAGTATGCCCGTCTGATTCAGTACGTCACCGAGCGCACGCGAGGGATCGAGCAGGCGGTGCTCAGCGTGCACTGCCACGACGACCTGGGCATGGCGACCGCCAACACCCTCGCGGCCGTCGAGGCCGGCGCCCGGCAGATTGAGGTCACCATCAACGGCATCGGCGAGCGGGCGGGAAACACGTCGCTCGAAGAGGTCGTCATGGCGCTCCACACGCGCCGCGACTTCTACCAGGGCATCCAACCGCGCATCGTGACCGACCAACTGGTGCCGACGAGCAAGCTCGTCAGCCGAATCACCGGCATCGTCGTCCAGCCCAACAAGGCGATCGTGGGCGCCAACGCCTTTGCCCACGAGGCCGGCATCCACCAGGACGGCATGCTCAAGCACCGCGACACCTACGAGATCATGACGCCGCAGTCGGTCGGTTGGGAGGCGACGCGCCTGGTGCTCGGCAAGCACTCGGGACGGGCCGGGTTCACCGCGCGCCTGAAGGAGCTCGGCTACGGGGACCTGGCCCCGGAGCAGATCAATGAGCTGTACCACCGGTTCATCGAGTTGACCGACCGCAAGAAGGTGGTCACGAACGCCGACATCATGGCGATCGTCGAGGAGGACCTTCAGCAGGCTCCCGAGCACTACGTCCTCACCGGCTGGCGTGCCCACTCCGGCTCCGACGGTCGCGCCGAGGCCTGGGTCAAGATCAACGTGGCCGGCGCCGAGCGCGAGGCGACCGCCACCGGGAACGGCCAGATCGATGCGCTCTTCTCCGCGATCGATCGGCTGATCGGCAATGGCTGCACGCTGGAGTCGTTCCACATCGACGCAGTCACGCCGGGCGAGGACGCGCAGGGCGAGGTTAGCGTCCACATCCGCTGCGGGGAGCATGTCTATAATGGGCGCGGCGTCGCCACGGATATCGTCGAAGCGAGTGTGCGGGCCTATCTGATGGGCCTGAATCGAGCCGCAGTATCCACGGAGGTGACTGTCTAATCATGGGCCAGACGATGACCGAGAAGATCCTGTCTCGCGCCGCCGGGCGCGAGGTCCATCCCGGGGAGATCGCGGAGGTCGCGGTCGACCTGGTGATGACCAACGACATCACCGCGCCCATCTCGATCCGAGAGTTCAAGCGGACGGGTCTCGAGCGGGTGTTCGACCCGACCAAGGTCGTCTTTGTGCCGGACCACTTCGTGCCGGCCAAGGACATCAAGGCCGCCGAGCAGGCCAAGGTCATGCGGGAATTCGCTCGCGAGCAGGGCGCCGTCTACTGGGAAGTCGGACGGGCGGGCATCGAGCATGTGGTACTGCCGGAGAACGGGCTGACTCTCCCCGGCCAGGTGATCATCGGCGCCGACTCTCACTCCTGTACCTACGGCGCTTTCAACGCCTTCTCGACCGGTATGGGCTCGACTGACATCGCCGCGTCCATGGCGCTCGGCACCACCTGGGTGCGCGTTCCGCCGACCATCAAGTTCGTCTACCACGGGACGCTACCGGAGGGCGTTGGCGGCAAGGACCTGATCCTCTACACCATCGGCCAGATCGGCGTCGACGGCGCGCTCTACGCGGCCATGGAGTTCACCGGCGAGACCATCGATGCCCTGGAGGTCGACGGCCGGATCACTATGGCGAACATGGCGATCGAGGCGGGCGCCAAGTCGGGGATCTTCGGCTGCGACGACAAGACCCGCGCCTGGCTGGCCAACGTGACCGATCGGACCTACGAGCCGGCCGAGAGCGACCCCGACGCACGATACGAGCGGGTGGTCGAGTTCGACGTCTCGACCCTCAAGCCACTGGTGGCCCTGCCACACCTGCCGTCGAACGTGCATGCGGCAGACGACGTCGGCGACGTGCGCGTCGACCAGGTCGTGATCGGGTCCTGCACCAATGGGCGGCTCAGCGACCTGCGCGAGGTAGCGAAGGTGCTCGCGGGCCGGCAGGTGCACGCGAACGTGCGCTGCATCGTGATCCCGGGCAGCCAGGAGGTCGCCAAGCAGGCGCACAAAGAGGGGCTGGCCGACATCTTCATGGAGTCCGGTGCGATCTGGTCCACGTCGACCTGCGGTCCGTGTCTGGGCGGCTACATGGGCGTGCTGGCCAAGGGCGAGCGCTGCCTGTCCACCACGAACCGCAACTTCCGGGGGAGAATGGGCCATCGCGAGGCCGAGGTCATCCTGGCGGGGCCGCAGGTTGCGGCCGCGACCGCGGTGCTGGGGCACGTTGCCTCGCCGGCCGCGCTGAACTAGCGATCGACTGCGTTGGAAGAGGGTAATCGATGCTGATACGAGGCCGCGTCTGGAAGTTCGGCGACGACGTCGACACCGACGTGATCATACCCGCGCGCTACCTGCTGACGAGCGACGCCAAGGAGCTCGCCGAGCACGTGATGGAGGACCTCGACCCCGACTTCGTCGGTAAGGTTCGGCCGGGCGACATCATCGTCGCCGGCAAGAACTTCGGCTGTGGCTCCTCGCGCGAGCACGCGCCCATCGCGATCAAGGGGGCCGGCGTCTCGGCCGTGGTCGCCGCGTCCTACGCGCGTATCTTCTTCCGCAACTCGATCAACATCGGACTTCCCGTGGTTGAGGCGCCCGAGGCCGCCCTTGAGGCCGAGGACGGCGACATCCTCGAGATCGACACCGACGAGGGAGCCGTGCTCAACACCCGGACCGGCAGGAGCTATAGCTCCGCCCGCTATGACGATTACATCCAGCAGATCATCGACGCCGGTGGTCTGATGGAGGCAGTGACGCGTCGCGTCCAGGCCCGCCTGGCGGAGGAACGGCAGGCGTGACCTCCCATCGGAGCTTCTCTATCCTGCTCCTCCCCGGCGACGGCGTCGGGCCCGAGGTGCTCGCCGAGGCCCTTGCGTTGCTCGAGGCGCTCGGGCCTCGGGCCGACGTGTCCTTCGCGTTTCACAAGGGACTCATCGGCGGCGCGTCGATCGAGGCCTACGGGACGCCACTCCGCGACGAGGAGGTCGAACGCGCTCTCGACGCCGACGCTGTGCTACTCGGCGCGGTCGGCGGCCCGGCCTGGGACCATCTCGGTACGTCCGACCGGCCGGAGTCGGGGCTGCTACACCTGCGCAAAGCACTGGACCTGTTCGCCAATCTGCGACCCGTGCGCGTCTTAGACGCGCTGGTGGATGCGTCGCCGCTCAAGCCCGAGGTCGTGCGCGGGGCCGACCTGCTGGTGGTGCGGGAACTGACGGGCGGCCTGTACTTCGGTAAGCCGTCCGAGCGCTCGCGCGACGCGGACGGCCGCCGCGCGGTCGATACCCTGCCCTACCACGAGCGGGAAATCGAGCGCATCGTCGACCTGGCCTTCCGGCTGGCGCGCCGGCGGCGCGGCAAGGTAAGCAGCGTGGACAAAGCCAATGTCCTGACGACGTCGCAGCTCTGGCGTGAGGTGGCCGGCGAGGTGGCGGCGCGGTATCCGGACGTGCGTCTCGAGCACGTGCTGGTGGACTCCTGCGCCATGCGGCTCGTCGCGCGACCAACGGACTTCGACGTGCTGGTTACCGAGAACCTGTTCGGTGACATCCTGAGCGACGAGGCGGCTGTGCTGGCGGGCTCGCTCGGCATGCTCCCGTCGGCCAGCCTCAACGGCAGGCCGCCGACGCGACCAGGCACGTCGGCGACGATGTTCGGGCTCTACGAGCCGGTACACGGCTCGGCACCCGACATCGCGGGTCGCGGGATGGCCAACCCGATCGGGGCGATCCTCAGCGCCGCGATGATGCTCCGGTTCTCGTTTGATCTGGGAGACCTCGCCGACGCGGTCGAGGCGGCGGTCGGCGCGACGCTGGCCGCGGGCTACCGGACCGCCGACATCGCCGGGTCCGGAGCCGCTGTCACGACGGCAGAGCTCGGTGCGGCCATTCGGGAGCGGGCGCTGGCGCGTCTCGCGGTCTGACGGCGAGCGGCTTGCGCCGCGGGATACAATTCACGCGGATGCGGCCGGTCGATGGCACGCGCCGCGCGACGCTCGGAGGAGCGCGCTGGTGCTTGACAGCGCTGCGGGAACCGATATGCTTTGTTGAGTAGAACGTGGACAAACGGCGGGCGGATCGGGGGATCCCGGGAGGCAGCCGGCAGGAGGACAACGCCGATGATCACGATGACGACCGAGGCGGTCGACCAGCTCAAGGAGTACCTGCAGGACGAGGGGACGCCCGAGGCGATGCTGCGCGTGTTCGTGGCGCCGGGCGGCTGCTCAGGTCTGCAGTACGGCATGTCTGTCGAGGAGACGTCCGAAGAGGACGACCACGTCATCGAGCAGGACGGCATCAAGCTACTGGTCGACCAGTTCAGCGCGATGTACCTGGGCGGCGCCGAGATCGACTACGTCAACAGCCTGATGGGTGGCGGCTTCACCGTGCGCAATCCGAACGCGGTGGCGAGCTGCGCCTGCGGCCACTCGTTCGACACGGGCGACAACGCCGGCACCTCGCAGGGCTGCGGCTGCGGCCACTAAACGGCGAACCGACGCGAGGCCGTCTCCAACGGACGAAGCGGGAGAGAGTGCATTGCGCTCTCTCCCGTTTGCGCGTCCGGGGGGTGCAGCGAGGCCGTGCACGCACGACGACGGCCGCTGAGCGCGGCCGCCACTCCTTCTGGTTTTGAGTCATGTTGGATTTGCCGCCGCGCGATTCGGCGGCGCCGGTCACACGACGGCGGTGACCAGCGATCGTCTTGATGCTCGTGGCGTCGAGGACACTGGGCGGTAATGGCGCAGAGCACTCAGACGTCTGAAGTCGTGCGCGGTCAGCGGGAGAGGGAGGCTATCGGAAGCCAGTTGCAGGTAGCCGTCGCCCCGGGTGTTGATCAGGAGGCGCCTGCCACGATGGACCGTGCTCTCGGCAACGATGCGGTAGTCTTCCATGGTCCCACTGCTTTCGAATGGTCCAACGAGTGTCCTGTGCCGGCTGCGAGTAGCAAGTTGCGTGCCCGCGACACGCGGACGCCGGGGCGCTACATCGTCTCCCGGCCCGCGCTCGAGTACACGGCTGGTACAATCCCGTTCGCGACGTGTCGACGTATCTGGGGGAATGTCGGAACTGGCAGACGAGCGTGACTTAGGATCACGTGCCGCGAGGCGTGCGGGTTCGAGTCCCGCTTCCCCCACCAACCTCACCGAACCGTCACCCCTTACGGGCCACGATTTCGGTCGCTCGTCTCCGCACCGCCAACCGTGCAAGGGATCCCCTGGTAGGGCGAGAGGTTGGCACTCGCATACCTGGTGGCTCACGATCCTGAGTACGTTGATCTCCTCCAGCGCCGCCTGAACGAAGTGGGCGCCCCGCGAGGCTTTCCTCTACGAGGAAGTGGCCCAGCATGCACCGGCGCCGGTGGGTGAGCGCTGGGCGCGGGGAGTGTCGGCGGTCGAGCTTGGGCCGGGCTTCGGCACCGGCGTCGCAGTTGCTCGCGGCCCGGTCCGGGAGGACGTCGCGGCAGCGCTCGCCTTCTGGTGTGACCTCGTCAGGGACGACACCTCCGAACCGGGGTAGCTCCCCGCGCCCAGCCGATCGCGTCGAGTCGGTCGCGCTCAACCATTCCGCGGTGGCGGGGTGGTCAACGCGTCGACCGCGAGCTCGATCGCCTCCCGGAGCACGAGCTCCCTGCCGTGCGCGAGCTCGACCTCGACCTCTTCCGGGCTGAGGTCGGCGTGGATGGCATCCAGTACCGACTGCTCCTCGCTCACCTCGTCCCGCGACGCCGCCACGTCATTCGAGCGGCGCAGTCCTTGCGCGGCGCCCAGCAACCGTGCCGCGCGGCCGATTTCTCCCTGCAGGACCGCCACCGCGGCCACCGCCGCGATCGTCGACGCGACCGGCTGCAGGTTGCCCTGCTCGACCCGCAGTGCCAGGCATTCGGAGAGTGCCGCAGCCGCCGCTTCCGACTGCCCCAGGTGCGCGTTCACGAGGCCCAGGTTGTAGAGGGTCCAGGCCACGCGCTCGGCGTCGCCGATCTGACGGAATCCTGCCAGCCCCTCGTCCAGATATGCGGTGGCGGCGAGGTCATCGCGCTGACGCCGGGCCAGCTCGCCCAGGCTCGTCAGGGACGTCGCGATCGAGCCCAGATTGTTGATAGTCCTCCGCAATGCCAGCGCCTGCTCCATGAGTGGGCGGGCCGTCGCGTAGTCGCCGGCTCGCATTGCCAGGCCGCCCAGTCCGTTAATGGCGTGCGCCATGCCCCATGGATCCTCGATCGAGCGGAACACCGCCAGGCTGCGCTCGTACGACTGGCATGCCGCCGCATCGTCGACTCCGCTCAACGTCTCCCCGTGCACGAACAGGACCAGCCCGAAGTTCCAGGGATCGTCCACACTTTCCAGGATGTCGACCGCGTCCCGGGCGAGGTCGCGCGCCCGCGCCCGGTCACCGCGTGACAGCGCCGTGAGCGCCTGCTCGCGCACTGCCTGGCCCAGGCTGCGGCGGTCGTCGAGTACGCGGAGCCGGGCGACGCCCTCCGCCAGCAACCGTTCGGACGCGTCAAAATCGGCCATGTTCCAGGCTATCGCGCCCGCGGTGTATAGAGCACGAGCATAGCCCAGGTTGGCACGATCGGCGTTAGCGTGCGCGAGCGCAGCTCTGGTCCACGCCAGGCCCTCGGCATCGCGTCCAACGGCGTCCCAGAACCAGTCGAGATTGCCGACGATCCGGAGCGCCTGCTCAGTGACGCCGTGGTCCAGAGCCCAGCGCAGGGCGGCGCGTACGTTGTCGAGCTCCACGGTGGCACGGAGCGCCCAATCTGTCCGCTCGTCGCTCTGCAGCCCCCGCTCCGCCTGCCGCGCGAAGTCCACCATCACGGCGACATGCCGTCGACGTACCGCGTCCTCCTCGCTGCTCTCGGCCAGCCGAGCTTCGGCGAACTCGTGAATCGTCTCCAGCATGGCGTAGCGCGTTCGCCTGTCGACGTCGCGCTCGGCGCGTACGAGACTGCTGTCGATGAGCGTCGCCATGCCGTCGATCGCGTCGATGGGCAGGCCGCCCGGCCCGCCGCAGAGCGCCTCCAGATCCCTGAGCGTCCAGCCGCCGGCAAACACCGCGACCCATCGGAAGAGCCGCTGCTCCTCCGTGGACAGCAGGTCGTAGCTCCAGCCGATAGTGCTCTGCAGCGTGCGCTGACGAGCCGGAAGGTCGCGGGGGCCGTTGGTCAGCAGTCCCAGCCCATGCTCCAAACGCTCCGCCAACTCCGAGATAGTGAGGTGCTTCGAGCGCGCCGCGGCCAGCTCGATCGCCAGCGGCAACCCGTCCAGCCGGACGCATATCTCGGCGATGATGGGCGTCAGGGCGCCGGCCGGGTCGAAGCCGGGGTCGAGTGACCGCGCGCGTTGGAAGAAGAGTTGCACCGCCGGTGACGCGGGCCACTCCGCCGGCTCGGCGCCGCGCCCGACATGCGGCAGGGCCAGCGGTGCCACCCGGACCTCATGCTCGCCGGAGAGCCGCAGCCGCACCCGGCTGGTCGCCAGCGTCTTCAGCGTGGGGCACGCGGCCAGCATGCTGCTCAGTACCGGCGCCGCCGGCACGAGGTGCTCGAAGTTGTCGACCACGAGCAGTGCCCGGCTTGAGCGGAGTTGTGCGGTCAGGCGTGGCAGGACCGAGTCGCCGCCGGCGTCGGGCAGCCCGACGGTGTGGGCGATGGTGGACAGGACGAGGTCCGGATCGCGCAGGGCTCCCAGCGAGACGAAGAACACCCCGTCTGGGAAGTCGGAGGATCGCGCGCTGGCAACTTCGATTGCCAGCCGGGTCTTGCCGACCCCGCCGGGGCCGGTGAGCGTGACCAGACGAACCTCGTCCCGTCCGAGTAATCTCCCGACGGCCCGCACATCGTCGGCGCGGCCAATGAGCGTGGTGGGCGGCATTGGCAGGTTGAGTGCTGCCCTGCTTGCCCCTGGAGCCGTGTCGCCCGGCGAGCGACTGCGCGCCGCGTCCAGGAGCGTCGCGCGCTGGTGTTCGACGAGAGCGAGCGCACTGGCGAGCATCTCGACGGTGTCGCGACGCGGCCGGACGCGGGCACCGCGCTCGAGGTCGCTGATGCCCCGCGCGCTAAGGCCGGAGCGTTCGGCGAGTTCCTCCTGCGTCAAGCCCGCGGCGATGCGATAGCGACGCAGCACATCGGCAAACCCGCGCGGAGCGCCTGACATGATCGCGTCCCCCCGTGGTCGGCTGTCTTCTGCCGTGCGCACGAAGTGTATCGCAGCCGGCACCCCGGCTCCGACCACCGTGGTCGGGGCAGGGATCCGTGCCCGGCCAAGGCGACGGGAGCCGGCTCGGGGTCTCGTGCAGTTGCGGCCGGAGTTCAATGCTTTCCGGCGCCGAGGTGCGGGTGCGGCGCGAGCGGGAGTCGGGATCACCCCGAGGCCCATCGTGACCGGTTGTCGCAACAGTGCAACCGTTGAGTCGCCGGCAGCCCGACGGTTAGAGGCGGACGAACCCCCGTCCCTGCCTGCGCCGCTGCGTCGAAGGCAGCGCCGCGCGGCGAGTTGGCTTCAGCATCAAGCGTAAAACCGCGCGATGGTGACTCCCACCGTGGGTCTATGGACGAGCCGGCAGCAGTGACCGGACGGCAGCACGGGTTGGACACGACATAACCATCTGGTCGGATTGTAACGGCGTTGTTGCGTTTGAGTCACAGATCGTCGTATTCCTGTGACATGACACCGGGTAACGTTGGGGCACGGGTGAGGTTCCCGGAGGAAGCGAACACGGCAGTTCTCAACGCGAGCGGAGTGGATCACCGCGAGGCATCGTCTGGCGGGATGAGCGCGACCTCTCGGCATGGCTGCCTCGTCTGGTCGGACGTGGGGACCGCCGGTGGTTTTCCCGGCGGGCGCGGCGGCGGTCGCCGCGAGGGGAGGCGACGGTCGGAGTCGACGAGATCAGGACTCGCCCGCCGCGGGCATTTTGCGATGCGTGGCGCGGGTTCTGCGGCGTGCGGCGAAGCGAATAGGGGAGTGGGGACGGTGATCGCCAACCATCGGCACGTCTGGAGAATGACCGAGTCCGGCGACGATCGCCGACCGGCTGGGTTCGTCTGCGTCGAGTGCAAGGTCTGGTGCCGAGCCGATGAGAACGGATGGGTCGTGCGCGACCTTCTGGAGCATCGGAGCGTGTCCGGGACGACGCGGTTTCAGGTGCTCGAGTCGCTGAACGCCTGGTTGACGGGGGTGAGCTACGCGGGCGCCGAGCCGGCATTCGGCTAGTTCGCCGCCCGTGAGCGCCGCGCGTGTGAGGGACATGGGGGTTCAGCGACGAAGTCGCGCCATGGCGAGAGCGTCGACGTAGACCCCCTCGCGGAACACGTAGTCGCGCAGCGTCCCCTCGACCACGAAGCCGAACTTCTCGTAGAGGTGGATGGCCGGCGTGTTGTCGGTGTACACCTGCAATTCGATCCGGTGCAGGTTGAGCCAGCCGTCGGCGAGATCGATCATCGCCGCCATCAGCGCGGTCCCGACTCCGCGCCCCTGGTAATCCTCGTGCACGCTCATCCCGATTCCGGCCGCGTGCCGCGTTCGTGGGCCGATGTGACCGTGTAGCCCGAGCATGCCGACGACTCGCCCGTCTGCCTCCGCCCCCAGTATGTGCGTCCCGGCCGGCGACGGGAAGAACCGGGTCGCGAGCTGCTCGCGGGATTGGTAGGGTAGCTGCGTGGTGTTGGCGACGACGCTGGGGCAAGCGAATATGGCCGCGATGGCATCGAGATCGTCCGGCTCGAGGGCGCGCACCCGGACCTTTACGCTCTCCATCTCCAGCCTCCTCCCCGCCTTGCCGCCCACGGTTCGCCATGCATGTTGCGCGTTCCGTAGAGGCTGCCATAGCGGACGTTGTTTGTGAATCCCGACCCCGGTTGCGACCAGGATTTGATTGATGCGCGAAGCCCTGCAAGCGGCCGTCGGTCGAATCTGAGAGGACTCGCGGACAGTCGTCGCTCGGCGCGTCCCTCGAGGCCACGGAAGGGGAAGCGATGATTCTGGTGGCGATCTTGATCGCGATCGTGGTCTGGCTGCTGGTGCGCCAGCGCGCCGTAGCGCCCGGTACGAGGTCTGGGGCGGACAACGCCCTGGCGGTCCTGCGCGAGCGGTTCGCCCGGGGTGAGATCAGCGCCGAGGAGTACGCGGAGCGTCGGCGGGTCCTCGAATCGCGCTGACCCCGTGCGCTGTCCGGGAACCCCGCCCAACACGTGCCAGGGAAACGGAGAACCCCGGCGGCACGTGCTACCGGGGTCCGTCGTCCCCGATCATCGGCCGGTCGTGCGCGCGGCTCAGACGTCGCGCTCGGCGTGCTCCAGGGCGGCCTGGGCGGCAGCCAGCCGCGCGATGGGTACCCGGAAGGGCGAGGCGCTGACGTAGTTCAGGCCAATCTGGTGACAGAATTCGACGCTGCTCGGATCGCCTCCGTGCTCGCCGCAGATACCGAGCTTGATGTCCGGGCGTGTCTTGCGGCCGCGCTCCACCGCGATTTCGATCAGCTCACCGACCCCCTCCCGATCGAGCACCTGGAACGGATCGTCGTCAAAGATGCCGTGCTCGACGTAGTAGGGGAGGAAGCGGCCCGAATCGTCGCGGCTGAGCCCGAACGCCGTCTGGGTCAGGTCGTTGGTGCCGAAGCTGAAGAACTCCGCCTCCTCGGCGATGTGGTCGGCCGTCAGCACCGCGCGCGGCAGCTCGATCATCGTCCCGACCAGGTACGGGATCTGGCGGCCTGCCTGTTCGAACATCTCGCGCGCCACCCGATCGACGACCTCGCGCTGCAGCCGGAGCTCGCGAACGTCGGCCACCAGCGGGATCATGATCTCGGGCTCGACCTCGACGCCCTCGGCCGCGACCTCCAGCGCGGCGCCGAAAATCGCGCGCGCCTGCATCTCGGTGATCTCGGGCGCGGTGATGCCGAGCCGGCAGCCGCGATGGCCGAGCATCGGGTTGGCCTCGCGCAGCGCGACCACCTTGGCGCGAATGATCTCCGCGTCGATCCCCATGTCCGCGGCCAGCACGTCGATCTCCTCGTCGCCATGGGGCAGGAACTCGTGGAGCGGCGGATCGAGCGTGCGGATGGTGACCGGCAACCCGGCCATGACCGTGAAGATCCCGATGAAGTCCTCCCGCTGCATGGGCTCGAGCTTGGCCAGGGCCGCGCGTCGCTCCTCGGGAGTCGTAGCGATGATCATCTCCCGCACGGCCTGGATGCGGTTACCCTCGAAGAACATGTGCTCGGTGCGGCACAGCCCGATCCCCTGCGCGCCGAGCTCGCGTGCCTTGGTGGCATCCTGCGGCGTGTCCGCGTTGGCACGCACGCCGATGACCCGAATCTCGTCGGCCCACCCCAGCAGCGTCTCGAGATCCCCGCCGACCTGGGGCTCGATCGTCCGCACCTGACCGAGCATCACCTCACCGGTCGAGCCGTCGACGGTGATGTAGCTGCCCTTCTTGATGACGACCCCATCGACCGAGACCTGCTGGCGGTCGTAGTCGACCTGCAGTGCGGTGCAGCCGACGACGGCCGGCTTGCCCATGCCGCGCGCCACCACCGCCGCGTGGGAGGTCATGCCGCCGCGGCCGGTCAGGACGGCCTGCGCCGCGAGCATGCCGTGGAAGTCCTCCGGCGACGTCTCGAGACGCACCAGGATCACCGGTTGCCCGCTCTCCGCGGTTGCCTTGGCCTCGTCGGCGTCGAGCACGAGCTGGCCGGTGGCGGCTCCGGGGCTGGCGGGCAGCCCGGTCGCCAGGACTTCGGGCTTGTTGCGCGGATCGATCATCGGGTGTAGCAGCTGGTCGAGCTGCTCCGGCTGGACGCGCTGGACTGCCTCGGCGCGGCTGATCAGACCCTCGTCGGCCATGTCGATCGCCGTCTTGACCGCGGCAGCCCCGGTCCGTTTGCCGGTCCGCGTCTGGAGCATCCAGAGCCGGCCGTTCTGAACGGTGAACTCGAGATCCTGGACGTCGCGGTAATGCTGCTCGAGCTTGTCGGCGATCTCCCGAAACTGCTCGTAGGCCGTGCGCAGCGCGGGATCGTCCTGCATCTGTCCGATTGGCTGGGGCGTGCGCACTCCGGCGACCACGTCCTCGCCCTGCGCGTTCGTCAGGTACTCTCCATAGAGCCGTTTCTCGCCGGTACTTGGATTCCGGGTGAAGGCCACGCCCGTGGCGCAGTCGGGTCCCATGTTGCCGTAGACCATGCTCTGGATGTTGACCGCGGTGCCGAGGTTGTGGGGAATCGCATTGGCGTTGCGGTAGTTGATGGCGCGGCGGTTGTTCCAGGAGTCGAATACCGCGACGACGGCCTGGCGCAATTGCTCGATAGGGTCCTGGGGGAACGGCTGGCCCGCCTCGCGCTGCACGATCGCCTTGTACTCGCCGATCATGCGCTCGAGGTGGTCGGCCGGGATCTCGAAGTCCGCCTCGATGTCGAGCGCGCGTTTGTGCGCGTCGAGCACGTCCTCGAACAGCTCGGAGTTCACGTTGAGGACGACCTTGGCGAACATCTGGATCAGGCGCCGGTAGCAGTCGAAGGCAAAGCGGGCGTCGGCCTCGGCGGCCAGCCCCTTGACCGTCTGGTCGTTGAGGCCCAGGTTGAGGATGGTGTCCATCATGCCGGGCATGGAGAATTTGGCACCCGAGCGGACCGAAACCAGCAGCGGGCGCCGGACATCCCCGAACGTGCGGCCGATGGCCTGCTCGACGTCCTGGAGCGCGCTCGTGATCTGGTCCCACATGCCCCCCGGGAAGGCGCGACCCTCGCTCAGGAACGCGTTGCAGGCCTCGGTCGTAACGGTGAACCCCGGTGGAACCGGCAGTCCGACGTTCGTCATCTCGGCGAGGTTGGCGCCCTTGCCGCCCAGGAGGTCGCGTTGATTCGCGTTACCGTCCCGGAAGAGGTACACCCAGCGGTGATCGGCCATCGGTTCCTCCTGGTTCAACTGGGACGTCGTCGTCCCCACACGTCTTGACGTTCGCGCGGAACCCCGGCTCCCGTGGTGCGGCAGCCGATCCCTCAGTCGACGCGCAGGTTCGCGAGGCTGGCGAGCAGTCGCTTCTCGCCGTGGCGCTTGAAATCGATGGTCACCTCCTGGTCGCCGCGCACCCCGCGTACCGCGGTGACCACTCCGTCGCCGAAGCGGCCGTGGAACACCCGGTCGCCGACGGAGAGTTCCGGGGGGGCCGGCGTGGTGGGCTCGACCGCCGTGCTCAACGGCGTCGCCGGGACCGCGCCCGAGGCGACCACGACGCGCCCATTCCCGTGCTCCACCAGTTCGGACGGGATCGCGTCGAGGAAGCGCGAGCGCGCGCTGAGGTCGCCGCGGCCGAACACCGTGCGCCGGAAGGCGTGCGTCAGGTAGAGCCGCTCTTTGGCGCGGGTGATCCCGACGTAGAACAGGCGGCGCTCCTCCTCCAGCTGCGCCTCGCTGTCGAGCGAGCGGGAGTGGGGCAGGATACCCTCCTCGATGCCGACCAGGAAGACGACCGGGAACTCGAGCCCCTTCGCCGCGTGCAGCGTGATCAGCGTGACCTGGTTGCCGTCCCCCTCCAGCGCGTCAACGTCGGTGAACAGCGCCGACTCCTCGAGGAAGGTTTCCAGCGCGCTCGATTCGGGGAGTTGGTCGTAGCCCGCCAGCACGCCCCGTAGCTGCAGCACGTTGTCCCACCGCTCCAGCGACTCGGGGTCGCCCGCCTCCTGGAACTGCCGGGCGAAGCCTGTCTCCTCCACCGCCAGGTCGAACAGTGACGAGACCGCGAGCGAGCGGCTCTTCGCGACGAGCCCTTCCAGGGTGCGATACACGTCGGCCAGCAGCCTGGCAGCACGTGAGCCCACCTCGGGCGCCGGCACGTCGTCCGCCCCCGCTAAAGCCGCGAGGGCGTCATAGACCGATCTCCCGTGCCGGGCGGCCCAACGGTCGACCTCCTCCACGGTACGCGGACCGATGCCCTTGCCAAGTGGCGTGTTGGCCAGCACACGCTGCAGGCCGACCGCGTCGTTCGGGTTGGCGATCAATCGCAGCAGGGCCATCGCGTCCTTGATCTCGCGGCGCTCGTAGAAGCGCGTGCCGCCGACGATCTGATACGGAATCTCGCTGCGAATGAACGCCTCCTCGAGCGCGCGACTCTGACCATTGGTGCGGTACATCACGGCGACGTCGCGAAAGTCGTAGCGGGCGAGTTGTGCCAGACGACGTGCCTCCGAGACGACGAACTGTGCCTCCTGTGTCTCGTCGTACATCTCGCGCACGACCAGTCGCTCGCCTTCCGGGTTCTCGGTCCGCAGACGCCGGTCGATCCGCAGCGTGTTGGCCCGGATCACATGGTCGGCGGCCTCCACGATCGAACGGGACGAACGGTAGTTCAGTTCCAGGTGGACCTCTTCCGCGTCCGGGTAGTCACGCTTGAAATCCAGGATGTTGCGGATGTCGGCCTGGCGCCAGCCGTAGATCGACTGGTCGGGGTCACCGACGACGCAGAGGTTGTGGTGCCGGTCGGAGATCGCGCGCACCAGCAGGTACTGGACTCGATTGGTGTCCTGGTACTCGTCGACGAGCACGTAGCGATACCACTCCTGATACCGCTCCAGCACGCGTGGCTGCTCGTTGAACAGCCGCAGCGTCTCGCCGAGCAGGTCGTCGAAGTCGAGCGCGCGGTTTCGCCGCAGGATCTCCTGATAGTGGGGATAGACGCGGCCGACGACCTCTTCCCAATAGCTCTCCACCTGCTCGGCGAACGCCTCGGGCGCGACGAACTGGCTCTTCGCGGCCGAGATGCGGCTGAGGATGGGGCGCGGTGCGAATTGCTTGGGGTCGAGGTTGAGCGCCTTGAGCGCCTGCTTGACGGCATCGATCTGGTCGGCGTCGTCGTAGATGGTGAAGCGCGGATCGAGCCCGATGAGGTGTCCGTCGCGGCGGAGAATACGCGCGCAGACGGCGTGGAAGGTGCCCACGGTGAGCTGGCGGGCACGGTCCGGTCCGATCAGCAACTCGAGGCGTGAGCGCATCTCCCGGGCGGCCTTGTTGGTGAATGTCACCGCGAGGATGTGCCAGGGCGATACGCCACGGTGGTCGATGAGGTAGGCGATCCGGTGCGTGAGGACGCGCGTCTTGCCGCTCCCGGGTCCCGCCACGACGAGGACTGGGCCGTCGGACGTCGTGACGGCTCGCTCCTGCTCGGGATTCAGGCCCCGCAGCACGTCCGGCGGCAGGGCGTCGGCATCCAGTCTCACGCGGCGACTTCCTCCCCGGTTCGGCAACCCTCGCGCGATTGTACCATTGGCCCAGACGGGTTCCGGCCTTCCGACGCCGCGTTTGACGCGGTCCGCCGGGGCTTGATAGACTCAGCGACGCCATGAGCGCCGGTGTAGCTCAGTGGTAGAGCAGGGGACTCATAAGCCCTTGGTCGGCTGTTCAAATCAGCCCACCGGCACCCTCAGCTGAGTAAGCGTGGCGCGGATGACTCATCCGCGCCACATTTGTTACCCGACGTCTGACGACCGCGCCGGCCGCGCCGACCTCGTCGCGCCCTGGGCGACGTCGGCTGTGCGGTGCCCCCGATGCCGGCGCTGACGGGCTCGGCCAACGGGTTGACCATCACCCCTGAGCCCCTGAGTCCGTGGGCGCGTACGCGCACCGCCACCGCACATGTCACGCCTTTGTAACCCTCGCGCATCAACGCGGTGGCGGTGTTACCGGTGAACCGGCTCGCGGCGCCGGAAGTCCCAGCCGGCGTGCAGCCTAATTCTCCTATTTGTCATGACAATGTTGCGGTAACAGCGCCTTACTTTGTGGCCTTTGTCACGGGGATTGCTCGATACTGTGGCCATGATCGGACCGCGCGGGGTAGAGGGGCCTGTGGGTAGGGAGCCCACGCTGCGCCTGCCGACGGGCACCGAAGGGGCGTACGGCCGCCACCGTTGGCCGTGGGAGCGTCGTGACGAAGCGGGAGGCGTGCGTATGAGGAACGGTCCCGTCAGGACGTCCTGGGACCATCGATTGGCACCCTTAGTGCAGGTGGTGCAGAAGGAGTCACCGAACTTTCGACTCAAGCGCTGGCGTTTCCTGACAGCCATGGTGCTGGCTGTGCTGATGGCGTTGCCGGGCGTGGCGCTGGCGAAGCAGGGGCCGCCGACCACCGAGTTGACCAACAACCTGTCGGTGCCGGCTATCTTCGTGCCGAGCCCAGGCACGTTCGCCGTCACCTGCGGGACTGCCGGAGCGTTGTTGTCGGCGGTAGATCCCACCGGCATGCCCCTGACCGGGTTTGAGTTGCCGGGCTACTACTACGTACAGGGCGTGAACACCTGGCAGGCTCAGTGCATCACGGCGGCGGCCGGTACGATCTCGGCAGACGTCGACTGGGGCGACAATCTCGAGGGCACAGCCCTGAAGGCCGGCACGCCGATCCGCGTCGAGGTGGGTCTGACCGACGACACCGTCACCGGAATGCTCGGCTACCACGTGGTCAAGCTCCAGCCGAGCCTGTCCGACAAGGACTCCAAGTACGGGACGCTGGCGACGCCGCAGGGTACCGACCCAGAGACGTACCAGGCGACCCAGGAATCGTTCCCATACACCGACCCGGTGACGGGCGCGGTGGACTACGTGCGGGTCTACGACCTGGGCGCCCGGTTCAGCCTCTACAACGAGACGACCGGTACCTACGTCGTCCCTGATAACACGCCGATGTCGGCCGAGATCAACGCGACCGGCAAGGTCGTCTACGGCTTCAACTGGGGTGCCAGCGGTAAGGGCGTGAAGACGCTGCCGACGGCGGGGACGTACATCCTCACCTTCTACGCGCCGAACGTCACCCTCAGCGGGACCACCGACGGCCACACGGCCACGCTCACCTTCGTGGTGGCGCCCAAGAGCAGCGGCGGCGGGCGCACCCGCTAATTCGAAGTCGTCTCCCCGACGGCTCGGGGCGC
>Ga0307374_10004668_pt1 | contig 22705 bp, 21 predicted proteins | sample OX3MG_FD_202532 | JGI IMG/M metagenome (GOLD analysis project Ga0307374, IMG submission 202532) | Soil microbial communities from Risofladan, Vaasa, Finland - OX-3 | ecosystem: Environmental > Terrestrial > Soil > Coastal area > Acid sulfate soil | place: Finland: Risofladan, Vaasa | collected... | reverse complement strand
CTGGAAATCGGCGCAGTACCGCCGCAGCGGTCGACCGGACATCCTCTCGCAGCCCCGCGTTGTCGAGCTCGTCGAACGGCTCGTCAGCAGGACCGACGCGTCACTGAGCGGCTGCGTCTCCGGCCTGTCAGTCGACGGTCGCCTCGTCGCGGTCGATGTGAGCCTCACCTCTGCGACCGTGTTCGCCGGCTGGCTGACGAGCTACGACGTGGCCACGGCCAAATGGTCGCCGGGCGCGGTGGCCACCCTGCGACTGATCGCGGCGGCCGCCGCAGCCGGTCTGCGGACACTCGACCTCGCCACCGGCGACGAAGCGTTCAAGCAGCGCCTCGCCAACTGCTCGATCGAGCTGGCGAGCGGCTGGGTCGGCGTGCCGAGCGTCGAAATGGCCCTCAGCCGCTCGGTGCACGCCCCAACCGAATGGGCGCACCGCTACATCGTGTCGCACCCACCGCTGCGACGCGAGACGCGCCGCGCCCTCCAGCGCTACGGGGCGCTCCGCACCTATACGACCGGGCACACACCCGGCCGCAGCGTACGCTGATCCACGCCGGTCCCGCTCGCTGCCGCGTTATGGGCCGGGAGGGGTCCAGACGCCTGATGCTGGGCAGCCGTTGACCGGGCTGCCAATGCTGGTGCAGCTGTAGGTCAAGAAGGGGCTGCCCGGGCTGCGATCGACGCTGAAGGCGTCGCCGTTGACGCTCACCGCGGTCAGCCAGTAGCTCTCGGGGCCACCGTTGAATGTCGCGAGATATGGCCCCGCCGGCGTTGGTGGTCCGACGGTGATCGCCGCGTCCATGGCGTGCAGGCCGCTGGGGGAGAGACCGACGTAGGAGCCGCCGTTGGCGGCCCCCCACGTGTCGGCGTCGTGTTCGGCTTCGATGGCAAGCGCCTCCGCCTGCTCGTCGGCGGTCGGGACGGCTGCGGTCGGCGCCGAACTGGCGGTGGAAGAGCCGGCGCTGTTGGTGGCCGTCTCGAGAACCCGCAGCGAGTCGCCGACATCGGAGATCGTCGGCGAGTACGTCATCCCCGTCGCGCCCGGGATGTCCGACCACGAGCCATCGGCGTCGCGCTGCCACTGGTAGGCCGTGGCGCTCGCGATGCCGCCGGCGAGTATGCCCGGGGTTGCCGTGAGCGTCTGGCCCCGCTGGGCGAGGCCACCGATGCTCGGAGACCCGAGCACCGGCGCGAGGATGCCGCCGCCAGCGGCCGGGTCCATCGGGCTGGCCGGGGCTGCAGGTCCGATGGGTTCCGCGGGCCCGGTATCGGCATGCACGATGCCGGTGCGGATCGTCCGGTAGCGGGCGACCAGGGTGGTGGTGCGCCCCGCGCCCACCCTTCCGGTCACACCCGCCGTCCGCGGCTCGATCACCGAGCCGGCGGGCAGGCCGCTTGCCGCATCTTGGAGCACGACTTGGCTGACCTCGACGCGGTAGGTCCCGGGGTCGAGGGAGCGCAGATGCGCAGATCGCGACAGCACGTAGCGGTGAGCGTGCGGGCCAACGACCACGACGCCGGCCGGCACGCCCGGGGGGAGCCCGGACACGACGACTCGCAGGGTTCCCGTTCGACGCCGAGGATGCCCGTGCGTCGCTGCCTGCACCGCGGCCGGCGACAGGGCGAGCAGCAGGCAAACGCAAGGACCACCGGCGAGCAGGCGGCGCAGGATCATCGGCGAACGCGCGTGTCGCGGCGTGGGCACGTCCCAAGATCTGAAACGGTTCGGCTCTCCTTCGGTCGGTGGCACCGGCGACTGACAACGCGTCGTCAAGCAGCAACGGGCCGAAAGCAGCCCGTTGTGCGGGGCTGGACACATTGCGCCACCGCGATCGAGAACTCGCGCATGTTGTTCTTCGCCGCCAAGCGGACCGGGGTAGAACGCATCGTGCACCTGAGCATCACCCTCCCTTGCCGGCTCGCGTGTTGCTGCAATGCCTAGCGGATGTGGATCGTGAAGCGTCCGACGATCACGTCGGTGCCGTGGTTGATTGCGAGTGCCGCGCTGGGCGCGCCGGGGGTTGTACTGGTGGCGAACACGACGGTTCCGTGGTAGGTGCCGGGGGCGAGGGGCAGGGGCGCAGGAAGCGGCTGGGTGATGCGGGTGCCTGCGCCGATGCTCGTCGCGCTCGAGGAGCCGTACCAGCCGTGTGGCCCCTGCAGCTGGATGACGTACTCACTCAGGGCGTTCGTGATCGGCGCGTGTGCGATGAAGGACACCATGAGCTTCCAGCGTCCTCGTCCTGCTGGCCGCGCGACGGCGCGGACGGGGCTCGCCAGTTGCGCGTGCGTGTAGTGCGGCGTTGGTCTGGGCAGGTACCCGAGCGGGAGTCGGCACTCGTCGTGAACGGTGGGGAGCGGCTCCGCGAAGTTGCAGCGCAAGCCGTTGCTGTAGGTGACGGTCGTGATCGGCGCGCTCGGGTCAAGCGATGCGCTGATTGCGTTGTTGATCGATCCGGGGGCCTCCACAGCGCGCGTCACGATCAGGTATGCGCCATCGGGACCGTGGAGCTCGAGCGTGCGTTGCGCTCCGTGCTCGCCCGTGTAGGTGAGGGTTCTCGCCCGGGGTCCGAGTAGCCCGTAGTAGAGGTTGCGCTCGTCGCGCCCGGGACAGAATGCTCCGCCGAGCTCGTGGGCGCTCGGCGGCACACAGCTGCCGGACACGTCGAGACCGCTCGCGTTCACGCCCGATGCCGGGACGTCACCGACGTTGACGTTCAGGAACAGACGGCCGCGGCGATCGAGCGGTGCACAGGCGGGGGAGGTGGCGCTGAGCGCGACCGGAAGCGGATGGAACTTGCCGTCGTCGCTGAACGCGTGGTCCTGACCAACCACGCCCACGCTGCCGTCCTGCACGCGTGCGACCTCCAGGCAGCCGAGGCCCCGCGTCGTCGTGGCGAGCCGCATGCCCCACGCCAAGCCTCCGCCCGGGTCCTGCGCGCGAACGCCCAGGATTCTCGAGCTCGTTGCCCGCCCAGATCCGTTTCCCGCCGAGGGGACTGGCGGCGCGGTCGCGTCCCGGACCGGCTTCCCAACGTTCAGCACACCGGTTGCGGCAAGCGCGACAGTCGCGCCGCCGACCACGACAACCAGGGTTACGACAAGCGGCCGCCAACGCCACCGCGCCCGGCGCCGCGACGAACCCGACTCGCCTGCCAACCGCGCGAACTCGTCTCCAAGCTCTGCAAGCACACGCATCTCGTGGCTCATCCTGCTCGCCCCTCCGCCTTCGCCATCGGATCGAGCACACGGGCAAGCGCTCGGAGCCCCCGCGACACGCGCGCCCGCGCCGTGGCCTCGGTGATACCGAGCCGCTGTGCGACGACCACGTAGGGCAGCTCGTCAACGACACGAAGCCGAAGCGCCTCACGCTGCTCAACACCCAACGACGCAAGCTCGACGCCAAGCGCCCCACGCAACGAAGCCAGCGCCGCCGCCTCACCGATTTGTGCGATGTCGTGATCAGAGACCACCGGCACCTCAATCCCGAGCTGGCGCAAAGCACGCCGCTCCACTCGGCCACGCCGCAGATACCGGCCCAGCTGCCGACGCGCGATCGTGAACAGCCACGCACGCGTCTCCTCCGCAGCACGCGGCTCCAGACGCCCCCAGCCACGCCACGCCTGCGCGAACGTCTCCGCTGTCAAGCCCAACGCCACCTCGGCATCCAGCGTCCGACGAGCAAGGAACACCAACACCGATTTCGCCTCGCTCGCGTACACCTCAACGAACTCCTCAGGACGCGCCATCACCACCCAGGCTGCCGCGACCCACAACCGCGCGTCGGAGGCTCGCGAACGTCAAGCCCGCGACGGCGGAGAGTGACACGTCGCCGGCGGGGCAGAGGCCAGGCTCGCTGCGGCGCACCTGCGCCTCGCTGCTCTTCGCGATCGGCGAGACGCCGCCCACGTGATGGCCCGAATGGGGCACACGACGGCAGAACCCACGCTCGCGGTGTACGCCCGGCAGATGAGCCGTCGTGATGGCGAGCCGGAGCGAGTGAAGGCGCTCGTGCAGGGCGCCGACTGGGATGTGGCCCGGGAGACTCAGCTCTCCGCAATCCAGCAGCATCACCAGAGCTGCGCTGCTCCTATTTGAGCAAAGCGGCAACGGTCGCTCACATGCGCAAGTAAGAGGCGCCGTTGATGTCGAGGACCGCGCCGCTTGCCATCACGGCTTGTGGCGAGGCTAGGTACACGACGGCGGTGGCCACCTCTTCGGGCGTCGCGAGGCGGCCGAGTGGGCTTTCTGCGCGGCGCTGTGCTCCGCGTTCTCCCGCGAGGTTCTCGGCTGCCATCTCGGTGTCGACGAGTGCGGGCGCGACCGAGGTAACAGAGATGCCGTGCGGTCCGAGCGCCCGCGCAAGGGATTGGCCGAGCGCGACAAGCCCTGCCTTGCTCGCGCCGTAGGCGGGTTGTCTCGGTTCGCCACGGAAAGCCCCGCGCGAGGAGACGTTGACGATGCTCCCACCGCCCGCGCCAATCATGTGCTGCGCGGCGCACCACGAGGCGTTCGCCGCGCCGATGAGGTTCACGCCGATAGTCAGCTGCCAGGCGCGCTGCCACTCCTCGTACGTGGTCTCGGCGAGCGGATGAGGCTGGAAGACACCCGCGTTGTTTACGAGCACATCCAAGCCGCCGAGTCGGTCAGCGGCCGCGTCGACCATCCGCCTGACCGCCGCCGCATCGGCGAGATCTCCGCCGACGACGACGTGGCCGTCGCCTGCCAGCGACGCCGCGACCTCCTCGGCCAGCTCCGCGCTGCTACCGAAGTGGACACCGATCCGATCGCCGGCCGACGCGAATGCGCGTGCGATCGCGGCGCCGATCCCGCGCGAGGCCCCGGTGACAAGGACCGCTCGACTCATCCTCTCGCCATCGTATGCCAGCAGGACTGTTCGCTCGCGCGTGAGGCAGAAGCGGGCGGGCCGGCGCGCTTCGTGCTCCAGCCAATGCCTGATCGGACACCAACGGACACTCGCGCCCCGATTTGGGAAGCGAGCGACGCGCAGAAGCAGGCGGCGTCATTTGTGGGAAACGGCGCGCTTACTGGCTGAAGACGTCTACGCGCCCGGCAGGATTTGAACCTGCGACCTCTCGCTCCGGAGGCGAGCGCTCTATCCCCTGAGCTACGGGCGCGGGGGGGCGCGGCATGGCGGCCTCGCCCGTCGTGAGCATAGCCGGAGCGCTACGCTCGGCCGCGATGGAGTTCTCCGTGATGTTCGCCGGCACCGCCGGGTCGGTGCCGAGTGCGCGGCGCGGACTGCCGGCGCTGCTGGTGCGCCGCGGGGCGGAGCGGATCCTCATCGATTGCGGCGAGGGGACGCAGCGCCAGCTGCTTCGCGCGGGCGGGCTGACCGACCTCACCGACATCTTCATCACCCACCTGCACGTCGACCATTGGCTCGGGTTGCCGGGGCTGCTGCAGACCTTCAACCTGCGCGATCGGGAGCGCCCGCTGACGATCCATGGGCCAACCGGGATCGCCGAGCTGATGCGCTCGATGCGGCGCGTGTATGGCAAGCTCGGCTTCTCGCTCGAGATCGTCGAGCTCGAGGCCGGAGAGTCGGTTCGCCGCGACACGCTGGAGATCCACGCCGTCAACGTGCGCCACCGCGTGCTCGCCTACGGCTACGTGCTGGTCGAGGATCCGCGGCCGGGACGCTTTGACGCCGACCTGGCAGCGGCGCTCGGCGTCGCGCCCGGGCCGGATTTCGGACGGCTGCAGCGCGGCGAGGCGGTCGCCGGCGTGCATCCGGAGCAGGTGATCGGCGAGCAGCGCCCGGGCCGCAAGGTCGTCGTCTCCGGCGACACCGCGCCCTGTGAGACGCTGGCCATCGCCGCCCACGCGGCGGACCTCCTGGTCCACGAGGCGACGTTCGGCGACGAGGAGCGCGACCGGGCGCGCCTGACGGGACACTCGACGGCTGCCCAGGCCGCGCAGATCGCGGCGGACGCCGAGGTCAAGCTGCTCGCGCTGACCCACATCTCGGCGCGCTACGGCGGCAGCGAGCTGCGCGACGAGGCCCGCGCGGTGTTCGCGGCCTGCGAGCTGCCACGCGACTTCGACACGATCGAGATCCCGCTCGCAGACCGCGGAACGCCAACGCTGGTGCGCGCCGCCGAGACTCCCAGGGCGCCGATCTGACGTCGCTGCTACGCTGCCTGACGAGATCCTTTAACCCGGTCCTGCGAGGCCAGGAAGGACGTGAAGCGGTTGGACGCAGCGGAGAAGGTCGTGCTCGACCGCGACGATGTGGCGCGCGCGGTCGTTCGGATCTCGCACGAGGTCGTCGAGCGAAACGGCGACCCCGGATCGCCGTTGGCGATCATCGGCATCCACCGCCGCGGCGTCCACCTCGCCGGTCGCCTGCACGCACAGATCTCCGAGCTGCTCGCGTCGCCCGTGGCGCTCGGCTCGCTGGACATCGCCTTCTACCGCGACGACCTCGGGCGCCGGCCGCCGGCTCCGGTCGTCCACGCCACCGCGATCGACTTCGCGCTCGACGGTGCCACGGTGGTGATCGTCGACGACGTGCTGTTCACCGGGCGCACCGTGCGTGCCGCGATCGAGGCGCTGTTCGAGTACGGGCGGCCCGCGCGGGTTCAGCTCGCCGTGCTCGTCGACCGCGGACACCGCGAGCTGCCGATCCGGCCTGACTACGTCGGCAAGAACCTGCCGACCTCGTTTGCCGAGCGCGTCAACGTGCGCGTCGCCGAGCTCGACGGCAGCGACCAGGTGACGATCAGCTTGGCCCCCGGCGCAGGGGTGGCGGCGTGAGACACCTGCTCTCGATCGAGGATCTCGACCGTGCCGCGATCGAGCAGATCATCGACCGCGCGACGAGCTTCGCGCTGGTCGCAGACCGCCCGATCAAGAAACTGCCGTCGCTTCGCGGGCGTCTGGTGATCAACCTGTTCTACGAGGCGTCGACCCGTACGCGCAGCTCGTTCGAGCTGGCGGCAAAACGCCTCTCGGCCGACGTGCTGAACCTCGTCGCGACCGGCTCGAGCGTCGAGAAGGGGGAGTCGCTGCGCGACACCGTGGCGACGCTCTCGGCATACGGCCCCGACGCGATCGTGATCCGCTCGCCCCACGCCGGCGCGCCCGGGCTGCTTGCCGGCTGGACGCATGCCGCCGTCGTCAACGCGGGCGACGGCAAGCACCAGCATCCCACGCAGGCGCTGCTCGACTGCTACACGCTGAAGAACCGGCTGGGATCGCTCGAGGGATGCAATATCTGGATCGTCGGCGACCTGGTGCACTCCCGTGTCGCACGCTCGTGCATCCAGGCGTTCACCCGGCTTGGGGCGAGCGTGACGGTCGCCGGTCCGCCGACGCTGCTGCCGGACGAGTTCGCGGCGCTCGGCGCGAGCGTCAGGCACTCGCTCGAGGACCTGCGCGAGGCCGACGTGATCTACGCCCTGCGGGTGCAGCGCGAACGGATGGAGGACTCGTTCGGGCCCTCGCTGCGCGAGTACACGGCCCACTTCCAGATCAACGCACGCCGGCTGGGATCGCGGCAGCTGCTGATGCATCCGGGTCCGGTGAACCGCGGAATCGAGCTGACCGGCGAGGTGATCGACTCGCCGCAGGCCCTGATCACCGATCAGGTCGCGGCCGGGGTGGTCGTGCGGATGGCGGTGCTCTACGAAGTGCTGGCCGGTGCGCCGACGGCGCCGGGCGCTCCAGACAATCAGTCCGCCGCGCTCGAGCCCCAGACCGCATGAGCACCCTCGTCGCCGCGCCCCGCCCGCCCGCCGACTTGCTGCTGCGCGGCGCCCACGTGATCGACCCGGGCACGGGGATCGACGGTCGGCACGACGTGCTCGTGCGCGGCGGCGAGATCGCCGCGCTCGGCGCGGCCGGGAGCCTCGAGGCGCCGCGCGCCACCGAGACGGTGGAGGCCGAGGGCAAGCACCTGTTCGCGGCCTTCGTCGACCCCCACGTCCACCTGCGAACGCCGGGCCAGGAGCACAAAGAGGACATCGAGACCGGCACCCGGGCCGCCGCCGCCGGTGGCTACTGCGCGGTCGTGGCGATGCCCAACACCGACCCGGTGCTCGATCAGGCGGCGCTGCTGCGCGGCCTGCTGATGGTGGCCCAGAGCGACGCCCGCGTCCCGGTCGGATTCATGGCCGCGATCAGCGTCGGCCTGCGCGGCGAGCAGCTGACCGAGATGAGCGAGCTGCGCGACGCCGGCGCGGTCGGCTTCACCGACGACGGCCGGCCGGTCGTCTCGGCCGGCCTGCTACGCCAGGCGCTGCGCTACCAACGCCTCTGTGGCGGGGTGCTCGCGCTACACGAGGAGGACCCGGCGCTCTCGGGACCGGGCGTGATGCACGAGGGAACGGTGTCGGTCGAGCTCGGGCTCGCGGGAATCCCGTCGATCTCGGAGTCGACGATGATCGCCCGCGACGCGCTGATCGCCGAGCACGAGGATGGACGCGTGCACTTCCAGCACCTCTCGGCACGCAGCGCGGTTGACGCGCTCCGCAGCGCCCGCGCGCGCGGAGCCAAGGTCAGCGGCGAGGTCACGCCGCATCATCTGCTGCTCACCGACGAGGCGGTGCGCACGCTCGATTCGAGCTTCAAGATCAACCCGCCGCTGCGCACCGAGAAGGACCGCCAGGCGCTGATCGACGCGCTGCGCGACGGCACGATCGAGTGCATCGCAACCGACCACGCGCCTCATGGCCGGGACGAGAAGAACGTGCCGTTCGAGCAGGCGCCGATGGGTACCACCGGCCTCGAGAGCGCGTTCGCCGTGCTCTACACCGACCTCGTGCTCCCCGGCGTGATCACGCTCGAGACGCTGCTCGAGCGCCTCACCGCGGGCGCCCGGCTGCTCGAGCTTGGCCGGCCGTCGATCGCTGTCGGCGAAACCGCGAATCTCTGCCTGATCGACCTGGCGGCGCAGTGGCGGATCGGTGAGGCGGGCTATGAGAGCCGTTCGGCCAACTGCTGCTTCGGCGGCCGCGACGTCAACGGTCGCACGCTGCTGACGATCGCCGCCGGCGCCGTCGCCTATCGCGAACGCGCCTTTGCTCTGAGCGCCGCATGAGCTACGTGCTGCTCGAGGACGGCACCCGCTTCGACGGGGAAGCCGTTGGCGCGCCGGGTCCGGTGACCGGCGAGGTCGTCTTCAACACCGCGATGTCCGGCTACCAGGAGTCGATGACCGACCCCTCCTACGCCCGCCAGCTGATCACCTTCACCTACCCGCACATCGGCAATTACGGCGTCTGCGCCGCCGCCATGGAGTCCGATCGGATCCACGCGCGCGGCGCGATCATGCGCGACGCGCGCAATCACGAGGACCACGCGAGCGCCGAGGGTGGCTGGCTCGACTGGCTGCGCGACTGTGGCGTGCCGGCGATCACCGGCGTCGATACGCGCGCGCTGGTTCGGCACATCCGCGACGCCGGATCGATGCGCGGCGGGATCTTCCCCGCCGATTGCGCCGAGCGGGACGCCGCTGCGGCGATCGTCGCCGAGCCGTCGATGGTCGGCCTGGACCTGGCCCGCGAGGTCACCCCGACGGCGACGCTCGAGCTGGCAGCGACCGGCGGGGCGCCGGACGGGCCGATGATCGCCGTGATCGACACCGGGGTCAAGACCTCGATCGTCGCCAACCTGCGCTCGCGCGGCGCGCGCCTGCAGCTGCACCCATGCACGACGAGCGCCGATCAGATCCTCGGCGGCGCTCCCGACGCGGTGATGCTGGTCAACGGCCCGGGGGATCCGGCGGCGCTCGGCTACCTCGTCGAGCAGGTGCGCGCGCTCGTCGGCCGGGTGCCGATCTTCGGGATCTGCCTCGGGCACCAATTGGTCTGTCGCGCCGTCGGCCTTGAGACCTACAAGCTGCGCTTCGGGCATCGCGGCGCCAACCACCCGGTCAAGGACCTGCGGACCGGGCGCATCGACATCACGAGCCAGAACCACGGGTTCGCCGTGCTCGGCCCGGGCGGCGAGCGCACGATCGCGGGGGACGAGCCGGTGCGCTGGGAGACCGATTTCGGCGCCGCCGAGCTGACCCACCTGAATCTCTACGACCGAACCGTCGAGGGCCTGCGGCTCCCGGACGCCGGCGCGAGCACCGTGCAGTATCACCCCGAGGCGGGCCCAGGCCCGCACGACGCGCTGCATCTGTTCGACCGCTTCATCGCCGAGGTTCGGGCCTGATGCCGCGCCGCGAGGACATCCGCCGGATCATGATCCTCGGCTCGGGCCCGATCGTCATCGGGCAGGCGGCCGAGTTCGACTACTCGGGAGCGCAGGCCTGCAAGGTTCTCGCGGAAGAGGGCTATGAGGTGGTGCTGGTCAACTCGAACCCGGCGACGATCATGACCGACCCCGAGTTCGCGACGGTGACCTACATCGAGCCGCTGCTCCCCGGTCCGGTCGCGCAGATCATCGCGCGCGAGCAGCCGGACGCGCTGCTCCCGACGCTCGGCGGTCAGACGGCGCTGAACCTCGCCAAGGCGCTGCACGAGAACGGCACGCTGGAGCGCCACGGCGTGGAGCTGATCGGGGCCAACTATGAGGCGATCCGCCGCGCCGAGGATCGCGACCTGTTCCGTGAGACGATGCTCGCCGCCGGGCTGCGCGTTCCGCGCAGCGCCATCGCGACGAGCGTCGGCGAAGCGCTCGATGCGCTCGGAGCGCTCGGCCTGCCGGCGATCGTGCGCCCGGCCTTCACGCTCGGCGGCCAGGGTGGCGGCATCGCGCACACCCGCGCCGACTACGAGCGAATCGTCGCCGGCGGCATCGCCGCGTCACCGATCGGCCAGGTGCTCGTCGAGGAGTCCGTGCTCGGCTGGGGTGAGTTCGAGCTCGAGGTGATGCGCGACCGCAACGACAACGTCGTGATCGTCTGCTCGATCGAGAACGTCGACCCGATGGGCGTTCATACCGGCGATTCGGTCACGGTCGCGCCGCAGCAGAGCCTCAGCGACCACGCCTACCAGCTGCTGCGCGACCAGGCGATCACGGTGATCCGAGCGGTGGGCGTCGAAACCGGCGGGGCGAACGTGCAGTTCGCGGTAGACCCGAAGACCGGCGAGATCGTCGTGATCGAGATGAACCCGAGGGTGTCGCGCTCCTCCGCGCTCGCATCGAAGGCGACCGGCTTCCCGATCGCCAAGATCGCCGCGCGTCTCGCGGTGGGCTACGCGCTCGAGGAGATCGCCAACGACATCACCCGCGCCACGCCCGCGAGCTTCGAGCCGACGATCGACTACGTGGTCGTCAAGTGGCCGCGTTTCGCGTTCGAGAAGTTCCACGGCGTCGACGCCGGCCTGACGACGCACATGAAGTCGGTCGGCGAGGCGATGGCGATCGGGCGCACCTTCGCACAGGCCTTCCTGAAGGCGATGCGCTCGCGCGAGCTGGACGTCGCCCCCGACGTCGACGCGCCGCTCGACGAGCTACTCGAGCGCGTCGCGCGCCCCGGCGCCAGCCGCTACGACGAGCTGCTCGAGGCGCTGCGCCGCGGTGCGACGATCGCCGAGCTGAACGCTCGAACCTCGATCGATCTGTGGTTCCTGCGCGAGCTCGCGGCGATCGCAGCCGACCCGCAGGCGCCGTTCACCGGCGTCCGCAGTTACAAGTCGGTCGACACCTGCGCCGCCGAGTTCGCCGCAACCACTCCGTATTACTACTCGGCGTGGGAGCGCCCGGGCGCCAATGGCAGCGCCCGCCACGAGGTGGTCCGCGGCGAGCGCCCGAGCGTCGTGATCCTCGGCTCGGGCCCCAACCGCATCGGGCAGGGAATCGAGTTCGACTACTGCTGCGTGCACGCCGCGATGACGGTGCGCGAATCCGGGCGTGACGCCGTGATGATCAACTGCAACCCGGAGACCGTCTCGACCGACTACGACACCTCCGACCGGCTGTACTTCGAGCCGCTGACGCTCGAGGACGTGCTCGCGGTGATCGAGGTCGAGCAGCCCGAGGGCGTGATCGTGCAGTTCGGTGGCCAGACGCCCCTGCGCCTCGCCGCCGGCCTGGTCCGGGCCGGTGTGCGTCTGCTGGGGACCGGCGTCGATGCGATCGACGCGGCCGAGGACCGTGGCCGCTTCGGCGAGCTGCTGGCGCGTCTGGGCTATCAGGCGCCGCCGTACGCCACCGCCCGAACCGTCGAGGAGGCCCTTGCCGTGGCCGGCGAGGTCGGGTTTCCGCTGCTCGTGCGGCCGAGCTACGTGCTCGGCGGCCGGGCGATGGAGATCGTCTACTCCCGCACCGACCTGGCCGGCTACCTCGATCGCAGCGCGCCGCGCGTCGACGGTCGCGAGATCTTCCTCGACCGCTTCCTGGAGAACGCGATCGAGGTCGACGTCGACGCGCTATGCGATGGCCGCGAGGTGGCGATCGGCGGGATCATGCAGCACGTCGAGGAGGCGGGGATCCATTCCGGCGACTCGGCCTGCGTGCTCCCGCCGCATTCGCTCGGTCCGGAGATGCTGGAGCGGATCCGCGAGCAGACGCGCGGCATCGCGCTCGAACTCGGCGTCGTCGGGCTGATCAACGTCCAGTTCGCCGTGGTGTCCTTCGCCACGCGCCCCGGTGCCGAGCTCTACGTGATCGAGGCCAACCCGCGCGCCTCGCGAACCGTGCCATTTGTCTCCAAGGCCGTCGGCGTCCCGCTCGCCAAGTTCGCATGCCGACTGATGCTCGGCGAGTCGATCGCCGCGCTCGGGCTCCCGGCCGATCTGATGACCGGGCGTTACGTCGCGGTCAAGGAGGCGGTCCTGCCGTTCAACCGCTTCCTCGGAGCCGACTCGCTGCTCGGACCCGAGATGCGCTCGACCGGCGAGGTGATGGGGATCGCGACCGACTTCCCCACGGCGTTCGCCAAGGCCCAGGCCGCGGCCGGCGCGGCACTGCCCGATCGCGGCACGGTGTTCATCACCGTCACCGACACCGACAAGGCGGCGGGTGCCGGGATCGCCGCGCAACTGCACGACCTCGGCTTTCGGATCGTCGCGACCGGTGGAACGGCGCAGGCGATCGAGCGCATGGGCATTCCGGTCACCACGCTGCGCAAGGTGGCCGACGGCTCGCCGCACGTCGTCGACGCGATCGCCGGCGGCGAGGTCGACCTCGTAATCAACACCCCGACCGGCTCCGGGGCGCGCTCCGACGGCTGGGAGATCCGCCGTGCCGCCGTCGCCCGCGGGATCCCGTGCATCACGACGCTCTCGGGCGGTCAGGCCGCGACCCGGGCGATCCGCGCGGCGCGCGACGGCGAGCCGGCGGTGGTGTCGCTGCAGGAGGTGCACGGCGCGCGATGAGGCACGCTCGATGAGCGCGCCCTTCGGTCGTCGTAGCTCCGTGCTGCTGAGCCGCCGCGTGGTCGGCCGCTATGTGGTGCTCGGGACGGCGGATGAGCTGGCGGTCGCGGAGCCCGGGCAGTTCTACATGCTGGCCGCGGCGGAGCGTTGGGGGGGCGGGGAGGGAGAGCGGCCGTTTCTCGGACGGGCGGTGTCGGTGATGCGGGTCGGTGATCGGGGGCTCCTCGAGTTCCTGTTGGAGGATGTCGGGCCGGGGACGAAGCGACTCTGCGAGCTCGAGGTCGGTGAGGGCTTGATTCTGGTTGGACCGTTTGGTCACGGCTTCTCGGTGCCGGAGGAGCCGGACACGCTGCTGGTGGGAGGGGGGATCGGGATCGCACCGCTCGTCGCCGTGCAGGAGGCCTGGGGCGGACGCGCGCTGCTCGGCTTCCGCGACGCCGGGCACGCGGCCGGCGCCGGATTGTTCAGCGAGCCAACGGTCGCGACCGACGACGGCTCAATCGGCCACCACGGCGCGGTCACCGAACTGCTCGATCGCGAGCTGGCAGCGCGACCCAGGCCGGTCTACGCCTGCGGCCCTCCCGCCATGCTCGCAGCGGTCAACGAGCGAGTTCGGCGGCACGGCGTGCCGTCCGAACTCGCGTTGGAGGCGCCGATGGCCTGCGGGTTCGGCGCCTGCTACGGCTGCGTGGTGGCGACCGTGGACGGCTACCGGCGCGTGTGCGTCGACGGCCCGGTGTTCAACGGCGCGGTGCTCGCGTGATCGAGTTCTGCGGGCTCACGCTGCGCCACCGGGTGATCAACGCCTCGGGCTGCTTCGACGCGCTGGCCGGCGCACGCGTCTTCGGGGATCGTCTGTTCGACGAGTTCCCGTTCGCGGCGTATGTGTCGAAGACGATCACGCTGGCACCGCGGGACGGCAACCCGCCGCCGCGGCTGTGGGAATCGGCCGCGGGGTTGATCAACTCGATCGGGCTGCCGAACCGCGGTCTGGGGGCCTACCTGGAGGACGACCTGCCGGCGCTCGCACGGCTGACGGTGCCGCTGATCACGAACGTCATGGGGTCGACCCCGGCGGAGGTGGGCGAGCTCGTCGCCGCGCTCGAGGACCGACCGCAGGTCCGTGCGATCGAGCTGAACGTGTCGTGCCCGAACGTCGCGACCGGACTCGACATCGGCGCCGACCCGCAGGGCCTCGAGGCGCTGCTCGAGCATGTCCGACCGCTGAGCTCCAAGCCGCTGATCGTCAAGCTCACACCGAACACCGCGGATGTCGCCGAGTGTGCGGCGGGCGCGGAGGCGGGCGGCGCCGACGCCGTGTCGCTGATCAACACGCTGCGCGCGGTCGCGCTCTCGCCCGGGGGCGCGGCTCCCTGGCTCGGCGGCGGCAGCGGCGGGCTATCGGGACCGGCGATCCGCGCGATCGCGCTCGCCCAGGTCTCGGCGGTCGCGCGTCGCGTCGCGATCCCGATCGTGGGGATGGGCGGGGTCGGCTGCGGGCGCGATGCGCGCGAGCTGATCGACGTCGGCGCGACGCTGGTCGCCGTGGGCACCGAATGCTTCCGCGATCCGGCTGCAGGGGTGCGAATCGAACGCGAGCTCGAGGCCGCTTTCGCGCAATATGCGGGATAATCGCAGGGCCTTCGCCGGCCGTCACCAAAAAACGCCTGCAAAGGTCGTCGAAATAGCTCAAGTGAGCTGAATGCTGCTCGACCTCTACTCGAGGTTGAGGTGAATTGCGCCTCGAGCGCTTGCATGGCGCCGTGCAGCCGGTAGACTCGCCGCCCATGTCGCCTGGTCAGCAGACGCTTCACAAAGGGCCCGCCACACCGGAGCGTTCGTTCAACCAGCGGATGGACGCGCTGGCCCGCGCAAACGAGATTCGCTCGCAGCGCGCGCAGCTCAAGCGCGACCTCAAGGCGGGCCGTCACTCGATCCACCAGCTGCTGCTCGACCCACCGGAATTCCTCGAGACGGCCAAGGTGTTCGACATGCTCCTGGCCGTCCCCAAGTACGGCCGCGTGAAAGTGAACAAGATCCTCACGCACTGCCGCATCTCGCCGAGCAAGACGATCGGCGGCCTCTCCGAGCGCCAGCGCGCCGAGCTGGTCTCGATGCTGCATCGCTGACCGCCCCGGTCACTACTCTGGTCGCTCGTCATGGCGAGCGTGTTCGTGATCACGGGCCCCTCGGGGGTCGGGAAGGGGACGCTGATCGCCGCGCTGCGCCAGCGCCACCCGCAGCTCGAGCTGGCGGTATCGGCCACCACGCGCCCGCCGCGCCCGGGCGAGCGCGACGGCGTCGCCTATCACTTCCTGACCGACGAGGACTTCGAGCGGCGGCTCGCGCAGGGCGAGTTCGTCGAACACGCGACCTACGCCGGGCACCGCTACGGCACGTTGCGATCCGAGCTGGAGCGGCGCACGCACGGCGGAGCGCCGGTCGTGCTCGAGCTCGAGCTGCAGGGCGCCCGTCAGATTCGCGAGGCGATGCCCGACGCGGTCGCGATCTTCATCGCGCCGGCGTCGTTCGAGCAGTTGCGCGAACGGCTGCTGGAGCGCGGCGTCGATGACGCCGCCGGCGTCGAGCGCCGGCTGGCGATCGCGCGGACCGAGCTCGCGGCGCGCGAGGAGTTTCGCTTCGTCGTGGTCAACGACGACGTCGAGCGGGCGGTCGCCGAACTGGACGCGATCTACGTGCGGTATGCTGGGTGAGTGATCTCTCCCCGCATCGACAAGCTGCTCGAGCACGTCGACTCCAACTACGCGAGCGTGCTCGTGGCGGCCAAGCGTGCGCGCCAGATCAACTCCTACTACCAGAACCTCGGGGAGGGGAGCTTTGACGAGTTCCCGCCGCCGATGGTCGACACCGGCTCGAAGAACTACCTCACGATCGCGCTCGAGGAAGTCGCCGCCGGCAAGCTGAAGTACCACTACCGCTAGGCCGCCGGAGCGCTGAGCGTGCCTCGACTGCTGCTCGGCGTGAGCGGTGGAATCGCCGCCTACAAGGCGCTCGAGCTGGTGCGCCTGGCGACGCGGGAAGGCCACGCCGTGCGCGTGATCCAGACGCGCACCGCGCAGCGCTTCGTCGGTGCCGCCTCGTTCGCCGCGCTGAGCGGTGCTCCGGTGCTCAGCAGCGAGTTCGAGCGCGACCCGTTGCGCGGCAGCTTCCCGGGCGACCCGCTCCCGACCCACGACCCGGCCAGCCACCTCGCGCTCAGCGCCGCTGCCGACGTGCTGCTGATCGCCCCGGCCTCCGCGAACACGATCGCCAAGCTGGCGCATGGGCTCGCCGACAACCTCCTCACCAGCGCGGCGCTCGGAGCCAGTTGCCCGGTGATCGTCGCGCCCGCGATGAACGACCGGATGTGGGAGCACGCCGCGACCCAGGCCAACCTCGCGCTGCTGCGCGAGCGCGGCATCGAGGTCCTCACGCCGGGAACCGGTCGCCTGGCCACGCACGGCGAGTGGGGCCCGGGCCGGCTACCCGAGCCGGCCGAGCTGCTCGCGGCGGTCAACGCCAAGCTCGGGGCCGGGCGGTGGAGCGGCACGCGGACGCTGGTCACGGCCGGCGGCACGCGCGAGCCGATCGACGCCGTGCGCTTCCTCGGCAACCGCTCGTCGGGCCGGATGGGCTTCGCGATCGCCGACGCGGCCCGTGCCCGCGGCTCGGAGGTGCTGGTTATCGCCGCCAACGTCTCGCTGCCGCGCGGCGCCGGCGTGCGCTACATCGACGTGGCCACCGCCGCCGAGCTCGCGGCGCAATGCGAGCGCGAGTTCGACGCGGCCGACGTGCTCGTGATGTGCGCGGCGGTGGCCGACTTCCGGCCGGCCACCGCGGCGCCCGGCAAGATCGCCAAGGGCAGCGCCGAGCATCTGGCGCTCGAGCTCGAGGCGACCGAGGACGTGCTGGCCGCGCTCTCGGCGCGGCGCCGGGACGGCCAGACGCTGGTGGGCTTCGCGGCCGAGCATGGCGACGGCGCGCTGGCGCGCGCCCGTGAGAAGCTCGTGCACAAGCGCCTGGACGCGATCGTCTGCAACGACGTGTCGGCGCCGGGCATCGGCTTCGACTCGGAGCGCAACGCCGTGACGATCATCACGCCCGATCGGGAGGAGCACGTGGGGCCGGCCGAGAAGCGGGTGATCGCCGAGGCGGTCCTCGACGCGATCGAGGCGATGCGCGGATGACCGCGATGGCCACCCGCCGGCTCGGCGAATCCGGCCCGGCGGTCGGTGCGATCGGCCTCGGTTGCATGGCGATGTCGGGGATCTACGGTCCGGCGGAGGAGGGCGAGAGCATCGCCACGATCCACGCCGCCCTCGACGCGGGAATCACGCTGCTCGACACCGGCGACTTCTACGGGATGGGGCACAACGAACTGCTGATCCGCGACGCACTGGCCGCCCGCGAACGCGGCGAGGCGCTCATCAGCGTCAAGTTCGGCGCCCTCCGCGGGCCCGACAACCGCTTCGCCGGCACCGACGGGCGTCCGGCCGCGGTGGCCAACTTCCTCGCCTACTCGCTGCGCCGGCTCGGCACCGACGAGATCGACATCTACCGGCCCGCCCGCCTGGATCCCGACGTGCCGATCGAGGAGACGGTCGGGGCGATCGCCGCGATGGTCAAGGCCGGCTACGTGCGCCACATCGGGCTCTCGGAGGTCGGCGCAGACACGTTGCGCCGAGCCCACGCCGTGCATCCGATCTGTGACGTGCAGCTCGAATACTCGCTGCTGTCGCGCTCGATCGAGGCCGCCGTCCTGCCGGCGTGCCGCGAGCTCGGCGTCGCAGTCACCGCCTACGGCGTGATGACGCGCGGGCTGCTGACCGGCCAGTGGACGGCCGGCCAAGCGCTCGCCCCGTCCGACATGCGCGCTCACAGCCCGCGCTACGTCGGCGCGAACCTGCAGCACAACCTCGCGCTGGTCGACGCGGTGCGCGTGCTCGCCGACGAGCACGCCATCAGCGTCGCGCAGCTCGCGATGGCCTGGGTCCTCGGCCGGGGGTCGGACATCGTCCCGCTGCTCGGCGCGCGCCGGCGCGAGCGCGTGGCGGAGGCGCTCGCCGCGCTCGAGGTGGCGCTCGACGACGCGACGCTCGCGGCACTCGAGCAGGCGCTCCCGCCCGGCATCGCCGCCGGCAACCGCTATCCCGACGCGGGGATGGCGCAACTCGACAGCGAACGCTGAGCGGCCGCTGGGCAGCTTTCATTTGGCCGACCTCGCGAGTGCTATCCTCGGTGGCGGCCGCCGGTGAATCGATGGGGGCGGTGCATTGAAGTGGGCGCTCGCCCGCTTTTTTTTCGCCATGGAACAGCTTCAGAACGACATCCAACAGCGCATCTCGGCCAGCGAGCCCGAGGTCGAGGTGCTGCTCGTGGAGCGCGCCGGGGACACGTTGCGGATCTTCATCGACCACCCGGCGGGCGTCACGCTCGCGCTGTGCGAGCGCGTCACCGGGGCGCTCGGAGACCTCCGTGAGCGCTACGGCATCGAGGTCAGCTCGCCCGGCCCGCGGCGGCCGCTGACCAAGCCCGAGCACTTCCAGCGCTTCGTCGGGCGGCGCGCCCGCGTGCGCACCGCGTCCCACGCCGATCTCGGCGAGCGAGGCAGCGTCACCGGCGAGCTGATCGGCGCAACCGCGCAGGAGGTCACCCTCGCGGTGCCCGACGGGATTGTCGCGATCCCCTACGCTGCCATCCAACGATCCCACCTGGTGGAGGAGTAGGCACATGTCCCGCGAGATCCTGGATGCGATGAACGCGCTCGCGCGCGAGAAGGGCATCGAGCCCGAGAAGCTGATGGTGGCCCTCGAGGACGCGTTGCTGTCGGCCTACAAGAAGCAGCCCGACTCGGCCAAGTACGCCCGCGTGGAGATCGACCGAGAGACCGCCGACTTCCGCGTCATCGAGCTGATCATCCCCGAGCGGCTCGAGGCCCACCTGATCGTCGAGACGATCGACGAGGGCACGACGATCGACCCCGAGACGGGCGAGATGCGCGAGCCGGAGGACCCCGAGATCGACCCGGCCAAGTTCGAGCAGTATCGCGACCAGATCGAGGAGCGCGACGTCACGCCGGGGGACTTCGGGCGGATCGCCGCGCAGACCGCCAAGCAGGTGATCCTGCAGCGGATCCGCGAGGCCGAGCGCGACATGATGTATGAGGAGTACCGCGACCGGGTCGGCGAGCTGATCACCGGCATCGTCCAGCAGTCGGACTCGCGCTACACGCTGGTCCAGTTGCGCGAGCGCGTCGAGGCGCTGCTGCCCAAGTCCGAGCAGGTCGACGGCGAGCGCTACGACCACTCGCAGCGGATCAAGGCCGTGATCAAGGAGGTCTCCCCGTCGACGAAGGGCCCGAGCATCATCGTCTCGCGCCGCGACTCCGAGCTGATCAAGAAGCTCTTCGAGCTGGAGGTCCCCGAGATCGCCGACGGCCTGGTTGAGATCGCGGGCGTCGCCCGCGAGCCCGGCTACCGTTCGAAGATCGCGGTCATCTCGCACGCCGACGGGGTCGACCCGGTTGGCGCCTGCGTCGGTCCGCGCGGCTCGCGCGTGCGGATGGTCGTCTCCGAGCTGCGCGGCGAGAAGATCGACATCATCCCCTACAACGACGAGCCCGCCCGCTTCGTCGCCAAGGCGCTGTCCCCGGCGCGGGTCCGCGAGGTGCTCGTCGACGATGCGGCAAAGCAGGCGACGGTGATCGTTCCCGACGACCAGCTGTCGCTGGCGATCGGCCGTGAGGGTCAGAACGCGCGGCTCGCCGCGCGGCTGACCGGCTGGCGCGTCGACATCAAGTCCGAGAGCGAGTTCGCCGCCGAGGAGGCCGAGCAGGGCTACGGCGAGCAGCTCGAGGCCACCGGACGCTGCGCGGCGATCATGAGCAACGGCCGCCGCTGCCCGAACGCGTCGCTGCCCGGCTCGCGCTACTGCGGCCTCGAGGCCCACCAGGCGTTGGAGACGAGCGCGGCCGGCGCCGCCCCCGCCGGCGAACCCGTGGGTGAGGGGCCGGCGTCATAGCTCGTTCGCAGCCGCCGGAGCGGCGCTGCGTGGGCTGTGGGCGGAGCGCGCCGAAAGGCGAGCTCGCGCGTCTGGCGCTGACCGACCCGGCGCCCGTGGGCGCCGGCGCCGTGCTCGTGGTGGACCGCGCCCAGCGGATGCCGGGACGCGGAGCCTACGTCTGCTCGGACGCCTGTCTGGCGCGTGCGCGGCGCCGCGGGGGGCTGCAACGCGCGTTTCGTCGGCCGGTGTCGATCGACGCACAGACCGTAGAATCGGTGGGCTGATGGCGAAGAAGCGCGTACACGAGATCGCGAAGGCCCAGGGGCTCCCGACCAAGGAGCTGCTGGCCAAGCTCCATGCCGCCGGGATCGAGGCGAAGGCTGCTGCCTCGAGCGTCGATGAGGAGGTCGCGCTGGCCGCGCTCGGCCACAACGGCGCCGCCGCCGCCGCCGCCGCCGGCGCGAACGCGGCCGCTCCGCCCCGCAAGGCGAGCACCAAAACCCCACCACCCGCACCCCCGGCCAAGGAGCCGGAGTCCGCCGCCGAGCTCGCCGCGGAGTCCTCCCCGGGGGAGGCCGCGCGCGCCGCCGAAGCGAACCGCTCGCGGCCGACACGCGACTCGCGCACCGGTGAGCAACGCCCCGGCGCCGTCGGACCCGGCGGACGCCGGCGCGTGGTCATCGACTCGCAGGCGTCGCGCCGCCAGGCCGGCGGCCCGGCCAGCCAGCCGGTGCGCCGCCCTCCGCGGCGCGGACGGCGTCGCCGCGGGACCTACGACGACACCGTGGCCCCGATCGACGAGGCGGCACGCGGCGCGACCGACCTGATCCGGATCAACTCCGGCTCGACGGTCAAGGGAGTCGCCGAGTACTTCGGCGTCGCCGTACCGGAGGTGATTCGCAAGCTGATGAGCCTCGGCGAGATGGCCACGCTCACGCAAACCCTGACCGACGAGGCGATCAGCGTGCTCGCCATCGAGTTCGGCAAGCAGATCGAGATCGTGCACGCCGCCGACGAGCTGGTCGGCGAGCCGGTGTTCGACGACGAGGACGAGGTGCTCGAGCCGCGGCCGCCGGTCGTCACGATCATGGGCCACGTCGACCACGGCAAGACCTCGCTGCTCGATGCGATCCGCGAGACCGAGGTCGCGGCCGGCGAGGCCGGCGGGATCACCCAGCACATCGGCGCCTACCAGGTGCACCACGGCGGCAAGGCGATCACCTTCCTGGACACCCCGGGCCACGAGGCGTTCACCGCGATGCGCGCGCGCGGTGCCCGGGTCACCGACATCGCCGTCATCGTCGTCGCCGCCGACGACGGCGCGAAGCCGCAGACCGACGAGGCGATCGACCACGCGCGCGCCGCCGACGTGCCGATCATCGTCGCCGTCAACAAGATCGACAAGGAGGGTGCGAACCCCGAACGGGTCCGCACCGAGATGACCCAGCGCGGGCTGCAGCCGGCCGAGTGGGGCGGGGAGGTCGAGTTCGTCGACGTCTCCGCGAAGACCAGGCAGGGGCTCGAGGAGCTGCTCGACACGATCCAGGTCGTCGCCGACCTCGAGGAGCTGCGCTCCAACCCGGCGGCCGATGCCTCGGGTGTCGTGATCGAGTCGCGGCTCGATCCGGGTCGCGGACCGGTCGTCACGCTGCTCGTCCAGCGCGGCACGCTGCGCGTCGGCGACGCGCTCGTGGCCGGCGCCAGCTTCGGCCGCGTGCGCGCGATGAACGACTTCCTCGGCACGCGCTTGAAGTCCGCCGGGCCGGGCGAGCCGGTCGAGGTGCTCGGCTTCGACGGCGTGCCCGAGGCGGGCGAGTACGCGCGCGTCGTCGAGAACGAGCGCCGCGCCCGCCAGCTCGCCTCCGAGCGCGCCAACCGGCTGAAGACCGAGGCGCTGGCGCGTCGCTCGGGACGCAAGATCTCGCTCGAGGACGTCTTCCGGCTCGCCCAGGAGGGCGCGGTCAAGGAGCTCAACCTCGTGCTCAAGGGCGATGTCTCGGGCTCGGTCGAGGCGGTCGAGGACGAGATCGCCAAGCTGCCCCAGAACGAGGTCTCGGTCAACATCATCCACCGCGGCGTCGGCGGCATCAACGAGTCCGACGTGATGCTCGCGGCCGCCTCCGATGCCGTGATCCTGGCGTTCAACGTGCGGCCGGTCGGCGACGCGCGGGCCCTCGCCGAGCGCGAGCGGATCGAGATTCGCGGCTACTCGGTGATCTACCGCGCGATCGACGAGCTGCGCGCCGCCATGCAGGGCATGCTCGAACCCGACGAGGTCGAGGACACCGTCGGTCAGGTCGAGGTCCGCCAGACCTTCCGGGCGTCGCGCATCGGCACGATCGCCGGGTCGTTCGTCACGGAAGGAAAGGTCACGCGCGGGGCGAAGGTTCGTGTCGTGCGTGACGGGACCG
>Ga0307374_10004667_pt1 | contig 22707 bp, 17 predicted proteins | sample OX3MG_FD_202532 | JGI IMG/M metagenome (GOLD analysis project Ga0307374, IMG submission 202532) | Soil microbial communities from Risofladan, Vaasa, Finland - OX-3 | ecosystem: Environmental > Terrestrial > Soil > Coastal area > Acid sulfate soil | place: Finland: Risofladan, Vaasa | collected... | reverse complement strand
ATTGAAGGACCGCAACATCACCGACCTGGCGAAAATCGCCAAGGAGCTGAACATCCCGGGCGCCAGCGGCATGCGCAAGCAGGAGTTGATCTTCCAGATCCTCCGCGCGCAGACCGAAAAGAACGGTCTGATTTTCTCCGAAGGCGTTCTGGAATGCCTGCCCGACGGCTTTGGCTTCCTCCGCGCGCCGGAATATAACTACCTGCCCGGCCCCGACGACATCTACGTCTCGCCGTCGCAAATCCGCAAATTCGACCTGCGCACCGGCGACACCGTCTCCGGCCAGGTGCGTCCGCCGAAGGACGGCGAGCGCTATTTCGCGCTGATTAAAGTCGAGGCGGTGAACTTCGAGGACCCCGAAGTCGCGCGCAATAAAATCTTCTTCGACAATTTGACGCCGCTCTATCCGCAGGAGCGCATTCGCCTTGAAACCACCAAGGAGAATCTCACGGGGCGCGTCCTCGACATGCTATGCCCCGTCGGCAAAGGCCAGCGCGGCTTGATCGTCGCGCCGCCGCGCACCGGCAAGACGATGATGCTGCAGTCGCTCGCGAATTCGATCACCACGAATCATCCGGAGATCGCGCTCATCGTGCTGCTGATCGACGAGCGCCCGGAAGAAGTCACCGACATGCAGCGTACGGTGAAGGGCGAGGTCATCAGCTCCACATTCGATGAGCCGCCGCAGCGGCACATTCAAGTCGCGGAAATGGTTCTCGAAAAGGCCAAGCGCCTCGTCGAGCACAAGCGCGACGTCGTGGTGCTGCTCGATTCGCTCACGCGCCTCGGACGCGCCTACAACGCCGTCACGCCGCCATCCGGAAAAGTTCTCTCCGGCGGTATCGACGCCAACGCGCTGCAACGCCCGCGCCGCTTTTTTGCCGCTGCGCGAAATATCGAAGAGGGCGGCTCGCTCACCATCATCGCCACGGCGCTGATCGACACGGGCAGCCGGATGGACGACGTGATCTTCGAGGAATTCAAAGGCACCGGCAACATGGAAATCAATCTCGACCGGCGTCTTGTCGATAAGCGCGTGTTTCCGACGATCGATATCAACCGCTCCGGAACGCGTAAAGATGAATTGCTCTTGCCGGCCGACGAGCTCAATCGCATCTGGGTGCTTCGCAAGGTTCTGAGCCCGCTCTCGACCGTCGAAGCCATGGAATTGCTCCTCGGCCGCCTCTCCAAGGCAAAAAACAACGCCGAGTTCCTCTCCTCCATGTCGAGCCCGAACTAAATCCAGAAACTTTTACGTCCGAAGGGAATGTCGGAAAGGCCGGTCTGTCGTTTGTCCTGAGTCGTCCTGCGAGGTTCCCTGCGGCTATTTTGCGTTCTGACCTTGGGCTTGTTCGCGCGCCAGCATGGCGATCAAGCGCGCCACTTCTTCGGCTTCCATCGCTGTGCTGTCAACGAGCACCGCGCCCTCGGCGCGAATCAGCGGCGAATGCTCGCGCCCCGCGTCGCGCCGGTCACGCTCGCGAATCTCCTCGAGCGTCCGCGACAGATCAATTGCATCGCCTTTCTGCTGATGCTCGCGCCAGCGCCGTTGCGCGCGCGTCTCATCCGATGCGGTGAGGAAAATCTTCAGCTCCGCCTCGGGAAAAACGACGCTGCCGATGTCGCGCCCTTCCATCACCACGCCGCCGTTCGCGCCCGCGCGCCGCTGCTCGGCAACGAGCACGCGCCTGACGCCTTCGATGACCGCGATTTTCGACGCCGCCTGCGAAACCTCCGGCGTCCTAATCTCGGCCGTCACGGCCGCGCCGTCGAGCAGCACGCTTTGCCCGCCATCCTGCGCGCGCAAATCAATTCGTGACGCGCCCGCGAGCGCGACAAGCTCATTCGTCGCATCGAGCGAAAGTTTCTGCCGCAGCGCCTTCAGCGCCACCGCGCGGTACATCGCGCCCGTATCGATGTACGTGTAGCCCAGCAGTTCCGCGACGCGACGCGCCGCCGTGCTCTTCCCCGACCCCACCGGCCCATCAATGGCAATGATCAGCTTCTGCATGGCGATAGACTAACTACTTCGCCCTGAACTCTATCCACAGCACAACCACTAAGCCCAGCCCTGCGAAAACCGCAGTACCCATCGCCGAGGCCGAGAAAATCTTATAGATCAGACTGTTTGGGAACCGGCGCCTATTCGCCTCAACGACAGCATTCGTCTCCCATGGCAGGAAAAGCCCTCTCGCTGCTAGTCCCATGACACCGGCACAGGCCACGGCCACGAAGGCACAAACGATGAAGGCTGTACCGGCAAGCCACAAAGACCAGTCCGCTATGCGTTCGGCTGTCATGAGCTATATCCGTTTGAATGCGCGCTCGATTTCGCGTACCGAATACCGCAGCACCACGGGCCTGCCGTGCGGGCAGCTCATCGGATACTCCGTCTTGGCCAGCTCCGCGAGCAGCCATTCCATTTTCGTTTGATCGAGCGGCATGTTCACTTTGATCGCCGCCTGGCACGCCGTGGACGCCGCGATGCTCGCCTGCAGAGACTCGAGCGAAATCGCCTGCGAATCCCGAGCCACGCTGTCCAGAATTTCCGCGAGCAGCTTTTCCGCGTTGCCGCTCGCAATTCCCGCCGGAGCCGCCGAGATCGCGACGCTGCGCGGCCCCATCAATTCCGCCTCGAATCCATTCGCGCGCAATTCCTCCTCGATTTGCTCGAAGATCACCATTTGATGCGGCGCAAGCTCGACGACAATCGGCATCAGCAATCGCTGCCCGCCCAATTCTCCCGCGCGCCGCGCCGCCAGATGCTTTTCGAACAGCACCCGCTCGTGCGCCACGTGCTGATCGACGATCCACAGCCCCTGGCCGTTCACCGCGACAATGTAGCTCGCGCTGATTTGCCCGAGCGGCTTCAAATCGCCAATGCTCTCCGGCCCTGGCAGCGCGCCCGCCGATTCCGACTCGCTCACCGCGGGCTCGCGGCAAGCGTCCGCGGAATCTCCCGCGCCGCGCGGCAAAATAATTCCCTCCATGGTTTCAAAGTTCAGCCGCTGCGGAATGGGACGCTCCGGCGCGCTCGTCAATTCGAACTCTCCGGGCAATGCGTTGACAGACGCCCGCGACATCACTTCGTTGGGAATAATGGCCCGCGGCGGCCCGGCAAAACTTCCTGATCCCGCTGCCGCATCTCCGGCGGCGCTCGGCGAAAGACCCGGCGCGGCGCCCGAAGCGCCCGCGCTCGCTGCAGCGGCAACCGATGCTGCATTTTGCGGCGCGCCCGCAGGAAAACTCGGCACGGGCCGCGCATTCGACAGCGCCACGCGAATCGAGTCGCGCACGAAATCGTGCACCACCTGCGAATGACGGAAACGCACCTCCACTTTCGCCGGATGCACGTTCACGTCGACTTCCTGGCACGGCAGTTCGATAAAGAGCAGCACAGCCGCAAACGCGCCCGCCGGCATGATGTTGCGATACGCTTCGCCGATCGCGTGCAGCACCAAGCGGTCGCGAATCAGCCGCCGGTTCACGAAAATGTAAATTCCGTTACGATTCGTCCGCTGCACTTCGGGGCGCGAAACGAATCCGGAAACGCGAATGCGCGACGCTTCCTCGCCCTCCTCCATTTCCGGCTCGGTGATCGCCGCGCGAATCGGCGCTTCCGCCGGCTGCATCTCCACCATTTCCGCCGCGGCTTGACGTCCGAAAACCTGATACAGCCGCTCGGCCATTGTCTCGACGGGCGCCGCGTTCAGAATTTCCTGCGTGGGCGTCTTCAGCACAAATTGCTTGTCGGGATGCGCCAGCGCGTAATGCGTCACGAGGGACGCGATGTGGCCCAGCTCGGTAGTTTCGGATTTGAGGAATTTTCGTCGCGCAGGCACGCAGTAAAAAAGATCCGCGATGCTGGTCGCTGTCCCGACGGGCACACCCGCGGGCTTGACGCCGATTAGTTTCCCGCCCGCGAATTCGATCCGCGTTCCCTGCTCTTCTTCAGCGGCGCGCGTCTCGAGCGTCAGACGCGAGACAGCCGCAATCGACGGCAGCGCCTCGCCGCGAAACCCCAGCGTGGCAATCGAGAGCAAATCGTCTGCGGTGCGAAGTTTTGAAGTTGCGTGGCGCTCAAAGGCGAGCAGCGCGTCGTCGTGCGGCATGCCGGAGCCGTCGTCTGTAACGCGAATCAGCCGCTTCCCGCCGGACTCCACTTCCACGCGCACCGATTTCGCGCCCGCGTCCAGCGAATTCTCGACCAGCTCCTTCACTACCGACGCAGGCCGCTCGACAACTTCTCCCGCCGCGATTTTATTCGCCACATTCTCCGGCAGTATGCGTATCCGCGACATATCTAACGCCCGCCAGCTTCGAATCGTCTCCGGGTTACCGCGATTCCAGCTTTATATCGGCTGATTGAGCTACGAATTGCCAGCAGGTGAATTGCCCACAAAACAATTGCGGAAAGAGCAAAAATTCCAAGCAAAACAACGAGAACCGTCGGCACTGTAGCCCAATTGCCGACTGTACGGGGCATTAGGAGAAGCGTGAGCACGCCGCATAGCACAACACCAGCGGCCAGACCAGCAATCACTGGCGGCACGAGGTAGCGGATTTTCTGTCCCTGTCGCAAGTCGGGCCACTCTCTGGAGCCGTCAGCGAAAACGTTGCCACATCTAGAGCAGGTTCGTTCTTCATATCCGAGGAAGACGACGTCGGGAAAGTATGTCCTCCGAAAAACCGTACGGCAATGCGGGCACCGATGATCCGTCCACTGGAGCAATAGCAGCAAGCCAGAGCTGAACTTGAACAGATTGTGGTTTTCGCGAAACGCCGGAAGGCTAGGCATTTTCGCTCTTGGCATCTCCCTTCACTGCGATCCCCAACTCGTCGAGTTGATCCGCGCCCACATCGGACGGCGACTCGGCCATCAAATCCTGCGCGGCGGTGGTCTTCGGGAACGCGATGACTTCGCGAATCGATTTTTCGCCGGCAAAGAGCGCGACAACGCGATCAATTCCCAGCGCGATTCCGCCGTGCGGCGGAGTGCCATACGTCAGCGCGTCGAGGAAAAATCCGAATCGCTGCCGCGCCGTCTCGTCGGAAAGCCCCAGCGCCTTGAACACGCGCGCCTGTACATCCTGCCTGTGAATTCGAATGCTCCCCGAGCCAAGCTCGACGCCATTCAGCACCAAATCGTAGCCCTTCGAGCGCACTTCGCCCGGCGCGCTTTCGAGTTTCTCCAAATCCTCCTCAACAATTCCGGTGAACGGATGCTGCGCGCTATTCCATTTCTTGTCCGTCTCGCTCCATTCGAAAAGCGGAAAGCCCGTGATCCACACAAATTCCCAGCGGTCTTTGTTCATCAGGCCTAATTGTTCGGCGATGCGCAAGCGCACCTGTCCCGCCACAATCGCCGCCGAGTCGCTCCCTGGAATTTGTTCTTTCGCGGCGACCGCAACAATCAAATCGCCGCGCTTCGCGCCCAGGCTTTTCGCCAAGTTTATCACCGCGTCCGCGCCGAGAGTTTTCTCGAGCGACGACGTGACGCCCTCTGGCGCGACTTTAATCGTGTACATCGCCTTCGCGCCCGCGGTTTTCGCCTGCTCGGCAAGATCGTCGAGCTGCTTGCGCGACCATGCTCCCGCGCCCGGCGCGAGCAGCGCGTAGACGTTGCCTTCGATGCCGAACGTTTCGCGCGCCGGCTCGAGGAATTTCGTCACGTCCTGCAATTCCATGCCGAAGCGCAGATCCGGCTTGTCCGAGCCGTAACGCCGCATCGCGTCCTTATACTGCATGTGGCGGAACGGCCGCCGGACCGTTGCGCCAATCACGCTCATCGCGCGCTCCATCACGCGCTCGATCACTTCGAAAATATCCTGCTGGCGCGGAAACGACATTTCCAAATCGAGCTGCGTGAATTCCGGCTGGCGGTCGGCGCGCAAATCCTCGTCGCGGAAGCAGCGCACAATTTGGAAATAGCGGTCCATGCCGCTGATCATCAGAATTTGTTTGAAGATTTGCGGCGACTGCGGCAGCGCGTAGAACTGCCCGTGATGGATGCGGCTGGGGACCAGATAATCGCGCGCGCCTTCGGGGGTCGAGCGCGTCAGCATCGGCGTTTCGATTTCGTAGAAGCCCAGATCGTCGAGCGCCTTGCGAATTTCGATCACCACGCGATGCCGCAGCGCGATATTGCGATGCGGCCGCCGGCGGCGCAAATCGAGATAGCGGTAGCGCAGGCGCGTATCCTCGTTCGCGTTCGTGTCGTCCTCAATTTGAAACGGCGGCGTCTTCGCGTTATTCAAAATGTGGACGCGCGTGGCCATCACTTCCACGTCGCCCGTTGACAGCTCCGGATTCGGCCGCTGCCGGCGAAACACGCGCCCTTCGACCGCGACAACATACTCCGGACGCACTTCGTCCGCTTTCGCGTGCGCCTCCGAATACTGGTCGCGATTGCACACCACCTGGCAAATTCCCGCGCGGTCGCGCAAATCCAGAAAAATCAGCTGGCCCAGATCGCGCCGCCGGTGCACCCACCCCATTAGCACGACGTTGCGCCCCGCATCCGCGACGCGCAGGTCGCCGCAATAACCCGTGCGCTTCATCTCACCCAACGAGTCGAACAATTCATCCCCCTTGATTCACAATAAAAACAACGCCACCCTCGCATCACCGTGGAATCAATTGCTTTTTGAAGCGAAATAATTGACCAGCTGATCTTCCGCGATTTTTTCCTGCTGGCCGTCGGCGAGACGTTTCACGGTTAGTTGCTTGGATGCGATTTCATCGTCGCCGATGATCAACACACATCGAGCGCCCGCCTTATCCGCGCGTTCGAGTGCCTTGCGGAATTTCATTTCCACCGGAGGCAATTCGACAATGTGCTTTTCGCCGCGCAGCACGCGCGCCAGCCGCACCGCCACTGGGTACGCACTTTCGCCCATCCACGCGATGAAAACGTCGGCAGTGCGCGTAGGGTGGACTTTTTTCGCCTCCTGAATCGCGTCAATAAAACGATCTTCGCCCAGCGCGAAGCCGATGCCTTTGATTCCCTTCGGCCCGCCGAGCAATTCGACAAGGCCGTCGTAACGCCCGCCGCCGCACAGCGCATTCTGCGCGCCGAGAATCGGACTCGTAATCTCGAACGTCGTCCGCATGTAATAGTCGAGCCCACGCACCAGTCGCGGCGATTCCGTGAACGGCACCTTGCGCAAATCCAATTCTTTTTTGAGTTTCTCGTAATGCGTTTTGCAGTCGTCGCAGAGATGCTCAGAGATTTTCGGCAGCTTCTCGATGATCTCCTGCTCTTCCGGCAGCTTCGAGTCCATCACGCGCAGCGGATTCGTCTCCACGCGGCGCTTGCTGTCCGCTCCGAGACGCTCGTAAATTTCCGGTTTGCGCAATTCCGCGCGCAACAGCTCCACGTATTTCGGGCGACAGTTCGCACATCCAATCGAATTGATGAGCAGCGTGTACTTCTCGATCTGGCAGTGTTCGAGAAGCACCGTCAGCATTTCGATCAGCTCCGCGTCAATCGCCGGCGCGTCCGACGTGCCCAGCACCTCCGCACCGATTTGGTAAAACTGCCGGTAACGCCCCTTCTGCGGCCTCTCCCGCCGGAACATCGGGCCGATGTAGTAAAGCTTCTGATCCCCCGGTCGCATCTGCATCCCATGCTCGATGTACGCCCGCACCACAGACGCCGTCGCCTCCGGCCTCAAGGTTATCAGGTCGCCGAACTTTAAAGCCCCGACCGCAGCACGAATTTGATTCGCGCAAAGTTCGAACTCCTCTTTGCCCATTGCCGCAGTCTGAGGAACAAGAAGAGTAGCCTCGGAAAGTGCACGAAGCCTATCTAAAGCCCGTGCGTTATCGGGGGTTTTTGGCATCTCACCTTCGCTCGTCGCGGCCTCAGCTTGGCTGACAAGAGAGTCGACCAGCTGGATTAAGATCTTCACGTCGATTGGATCGTCGTGGGCGGATCTCCTTACCAGGATGGTGTTGCGCGTCCACTCCAAGTGCGACAGCGAATGGTCGGCAAACGTGTACATTTCCTTTGACACGACATCCGTCTCGCCGCCAATCGAGCGCGCAAAGAGCTCGGTCTCCTCGAAAATCGGCGTGCGAATTTCGCCAAAATTGTACGACTCCATGACTTCGCGCGCCGTCTTCTCGAACCAGTTCCACAGCGCCGAATCCGGCGGAAGAATATCGCGCGTACCTTTGATGGCCCTGAATTTTCGTTGTTCCGGCAATGTTCGTTCCCGTTCTTTGTTCCTGCGCGCCGTCAATCACCAAGTGGCTAGTGACTAGTGGCTAGTGGCTGTAATGCTAGAGTCTTGCGAATCGCAGCAATCATCTTTTGCAATTCCGAAATGCAGGCATTGACGTTCAGAACATCTGCTTGCTGGCAGAAGCCCAGCTCCTCGCTCAAGAGCAGTTGCGTCTCCAGTTCCGCAAGCGACCCACTGGCATGAGAGAGAAACTGTAAAAATTCACGCGTACCATGCCGGGCTTGCCCTTCCGCGATGTTCGACGGAACTGAAACAGCCGCGCGTCTTATTTGCGACGTAAGCCCAAATCTCTCCCGCTCAGGAAATTTATCCGTCAGCGCGTAAATCATCTTCGCAAGCGCCATAGCCTTCTGCCAAATTTGAAGTTCCTTGTAATGCCGCGCCTTCCCAGCAGGAGATGGTGCTATCAATCGTTCGCCGCTACTCTCGCTCGCCATTATCCACTCGGCCTTTGTTTTGCTAGCCGCTCGCCACTAGTCACTAGCCACTTCTTTCCTGTAGCTCTCCTTATATTCGACGTAGCGCGCGGCGTAATTATCAATCGACTGCTGGTCCGCATCGGTCAGCGCGCGCCGCAACTTCCCCGGATGGCCCATGAACAAACTCCCCGGCGGAACAATCGCGCCTTCGGGGACCAGCGTGCCTGCGGCGACAATCGACCCTGTGCCAATGTTCGCGCCATTCAAAATAATCGCGCCCATGCCGATCAGGCATCGCGACTCGATGGTGCAGCCATGCAAAATCGCGCCGTGGCCAATCGTCACGTTGTCGCCGAGCACCAGCGGATGGTCGTCGCGCATCACGTGCAGCACCGAGCCATCTTGCACGTTCGTGGCCGCGCCGATGCGAATGTAGTGAACGTCGCCGCGAATCACCACGCCCGGCCAGACGCTCGAATGGTCGCCAATCTGGACGTCGCCAATGATCGTCGCCGCCTCGTCGATATAGGCCGACGCGGCGATCCGCGGCGCGCGTCCGCGATAGCTGCGAATCAATTCCCTGCTCCATTGGATATTTCTAAGTGCTTACAAATGAACAGCGAAAGTAACACACGCCTCCGGCGCTGACAAGGCAGCCCAAGGCGGAGATGCCTCAGAAATTTTCAGGGAGAGAAGAATTCAGGCCTGGTGGGAACGCAAATCGAGCCTAGAAGTGCATATTATGCCATATTTCCGATTCTTGCGCACGGTCTCTTCCGCACAAGGAAAAGTCGTCCAAGGTGGAAAGCCGACGCGCGCTGGTTTTTGCTCTTTCCTTTGCGGGCTAACTCAGAGGATTTGCACGACGGGCGCGTCGGCGGCGCGGCCCGTCTCCGCGACGCGCGCGGCCACGGCGCGGGCCACGGCATAAATACTTTTCGCGCCGGGCGCGTCTTCGCCTTCCGCAGCCACGGGCTTTCCCGTGTCTCCGCCGATGCGAATCTGCGGATCAATTTCGATTTCGCCGAGGAACGGCGCGCCAAACGTTTTCGCCATGCGCTCGCCTTCGCCGTGGCCGAAAACGTCGATGCGCGCGTCGCAATGCGGGCAGGAAAAGTGGCTCATATTCTCGATCACGCCGAGAATTTCGACGTTCACCTGCCGGAACATTTCGATGGCCTTGCGCACGTCGGCCAGCGCGACCACGGACGGCGTGGTGACAAGCACCGCGCCGGAAATCGCGGCAGTCTGCACCAGCGAGAGCTGCACGTCGCCCGTGCCCGGTGGCAAATCGACGATCAGGTAATCGAGTTCTCCCCATTGCACGCTGCGGAGGAATTGCTGCATCACGCCATGGAGCATCGGCCCGCGCCAGATCAGCGGGCGGTCGCCGGGATTGAGCAGGCCCATCGAAATCATTTTCACGCCATAGGCTTCCACGGGAATAATCATGTTTTCGGCGATGGCGCGCGGCTGCTCGGTTGTGCCGAGCATCAGCGGAACATTTGGCCCGTAAACATCCGCGTCCATCAGGCCGACTTTCGAGCCCATTATTTGCAAGGCGATTGCCAGATTCACGGCGACGGTTGTTTTGCCCACGCCGCCTTTGCCGCTGGCGACAGCAACCAAATGCTTCACGCCGCGAATCGGCTCTTTTTGCGGCAAGCCGCGGCCGCCGGGAGCGGGGGCGTCGAATTTCAGATCGAATGCGCGCACGCCTTGCAGCCGCGCAATGGTGGCGCGAATCGCGCGTTCGAGCGCGTCGCGATAGGCAGGCTCCGGACGCAGGAGCGAAACGACGAGCGAAATATCGCCGTCGCGCACCACGAGGCTGCGCACAATATTCAGCGACAGAATGCCGCGGTGATGTTCCGGGTCCTCGACGGCGCGCAGCGCTTCGTAGACCACGCCTTCAGTCAATTTGTTTTCAGCGGGATTGCCAGCCATTCAGCGTCCTTTCAGGCGCGCGAATCGCCGCCCGTTACCAGCATCCAATCATAGGACGTCCGTGATGCGGGAGCAACTCACACGAAGCGCGCGCTTTGCGCGGAATGCGGCGAACAGGATAGAATAGACTGTACGGGTTGCGCGGGCGAATAAGGGGAACGTCCCTGTGGAACGCTCCTTACCAATTGCTGTATTGCTCCCGAAACAGCCACAAGAGAGGTTTGCGACGCTTGCCTGAAGGCAAGCATCCAACGGAAACGAATGGATGCCGAGAGGTTCGTAGAAAATATAATCGCGTTTTTCGTCGGGACGAAGCACGAACGCGACATCAAGAAGCTGCAACCTCTGGTTGCGGCGATCAACGCGCTCGAGCCGGAAATGCAGAAGCTCGCGGACGACGACTTCCGCGTCAAGACCGCGGAAATGAAGATGCAGGTGACGTCGAAGCTCGAAGGCGTCGACATCAAAGATCCGCTATACCGCACGAAAATGCAGGAAGCTTTTGGGCCCGTGCTGGTTCCCGCGTTTGCGCTGGCGCGCGAAGTGGGCCGGCGAAAACTGGGAATGCGCCATTTCGACGTGCAGCTGATCGGCGGAATGGTGCTGCACGACGGCAAAATCGCGGAGATGAAAACCGGCGAAGGAAAAACGCTGGTCGCTACGCTTCCAGCGTATTTGAACGCGCTCGCGGGACGCGGCGTGCATATCGTCACGGTGAACGATTACCTGGCGCGGCGCGACGCCGAATGGATGAGCCCGATTTACAAAACGCTGGGGCTGACGGTCGGCGTGATCGTTCACGATTTGGATGATGCGCAGCGGCGCGCCGCTTACGGCGCGGACATCACCTACGGCACGAACAACGAATTCGGCTTCGATTATCTCCGCGACAACATGAAATATGATCTGGCCGATTGCGTCCAGCGCGGCCACCATTTCGGGATCGTCGACGAAGTGGACTCGATTTTGATCGACGAGGCGCGCACCCCACTGATTATTTCCGGCCCCGCCGAGGAATCGACGGATAAGTATTACCGCATCGACAAAATCATTCCCAAGCTGATCAAGGACATCGACTACACGCTCGACGAAAAGCACAAGACCGCGACGCTGACCGAGGAAGGCGTGGCGAAATGCGAGCGCCTGCTGGCGCTACCGAACATGTACGACCCGCAGAACCTCGAATTGATTCATCACGTCTACCAGGGCCTGCGCGCGCATTCGCTTTTCACGCGCGACGTGGATTATGTGGTCAAGGAAGGCGAAGTGGTGATCGTCGACGAATTCACGGGACGCCAAATGCCCGGCCGGCGATGGTCCGACGGATTGCATCAGGCGATTGAAGCGAAAGAAGGCGTGAAAATCGAGCGCGAAAACCAGACGCTAGCGACGGTGACGTTCCAGAATTATTTCCGCATGTACAAAAAACTTTCCGGCATGACCGGCACGGCGGAAACGGAAGCGAAAGAGTTCAATAAGATTTACGGCCTAGACGTGGTGGTGATTCCGACGAACCAGACGCTGATCCGCATCGAGAATCCCGACGTTGTATATCGCACGGAAGCGGAAAAACTCGAGGCCGTGGTGAACGGAATCATTCAGGAAGACGGAACGCGCACGAGCGGCGTCCGGCAATTGCACGAGAGCGGCCAACCGGTGCTGATCGGGAGCATTTCGATTGAGAAGTCGGAAAAAATCGCCGAAAGGCTAAAACAGTCCGGCATTCCGCATCAGGTGCTGAACGCGAAGCAGCACGAGCGCGAAGCGAAAATCGTCGCCCAAGCAGGACGCAAGGGCGCCGTGACCGTATCGACAAACATGGCCGGCCGCGGAACCGACATTCTGCTCGGCGGCAATCCGGAAGCGATGACGCGCGATTACTGCCTGAAAAATAAACTCGCAATTCCCTACGCGCCCGCAGGCGCCGTGATTGGCAATGGCGACGAACATCCGGCCGCGGCGGAGCCCGCACAGGAAACCTCGCAGGAGGCATCAACCGGCGGAAACGGCGCAGGCAATGTGGCCATGGTGCTCTTCCAGCAAGAAGGAAAACTTTTCCAGGTACCGCTTGAGCAATGGAAGCCGCTTTACGATCAGTACGCCGGACAGTGCAAGGCGGAGCACGATGAAGTGGTGGCGATGGGCGGCTTGCACATTCTGGGAACCGAGCGGCACGAGGCGCGGCGCATCGACAATCAGTTGCGCGGGCGCGCGGGACGCCAGGGCGATCCGGGATCTTCACGATTTTATTTGTCTCTCGAAGACGATTTGCTGCGCATTTTCGGCGGTGAACGCGTACAGAAATTCATGTACATGCTGGGCATGAAGGAAGGAATTCCGATCGAGTCGCGATTGATTTCCAAGCGCATCGAGAACGCGCAGAAATCGGTGGAAGCGCAGAACTTCGAAGCCCGCAAGCACCTGCTCGAATACGACGACGTGATGAACAAGCAGCGCGAGACGATTTATTCCATTCGCCGCGCCGTCCTCGAGGGGAAGGATCAGAAGGACGACATTCTCGCGCTAACCGAAGACTTGATGGCCGATCTGACCGACACCTATTGCCCGCGCGAGCAGCATCCGGATCAGTGGAACATCACTCAGCTGTCCGGCGAAGTGCTCAATCAATTCGGGCTGGACATGAAAGCCGCAGGCATCGATCCCTTGCAATTGAATCACGACACACTCCTCGATGCGCTGATCGAGAAAGCGAAGTTGCGTTACGAGGAGAAGGAAGCATTGTTCGGGGCGCAGATGATGCGCTGGCTCGAGCGGCACATGATGCTCGATATTGTCGACGCGCAGTGGAAAGACCACTTGCTGACGCTTGATCACTTGAAGGAAGGAATCGGCCTGCGCGGCTACGGACAGGTGGATCCGCTGGTCGAATTCAAAAAAGAAGGATTCAAGCTGTTCGAGGAAATGATGGGGCGCATCGATACGGAAGTGATTCGCTTCCTCTACTTGATGCAGCCCGCGCGGCCGGAAGAGGAAGCGCGGCAAATCGAGCGGCGGCAGCGGCGCCAGCAACAGGAACTGCAATTTCGGACAGGCTCGGAGAAAGCCGAAGCGCCCAAGCAAGTCCGCACGGGCGCGAAGATCGGCCGAAATGATCTATGCCCCTGCGGCTCGGGAAAAAAGTACAAAAAGTGTTGCGGACGGAATTCCTGATCGTCACCCGGCAAACACTACCTTTTTATTTGTGGCAGGAGTCTTTCAGAAGTGTCCCTCGCTAGTTTCCGTTCAATTTATGCCAATCGCAAGACAGGCCGCACTTCCATTAGTCAGTGTGACATAAGAAGTAACCATAAATAAATGAAACGGGAAAGGCGTGGCCTGCATCTGCTTGAATAAGAGGCTGATCACCGGCAGGAGGGTTGTGATGAGAACTTCCTGGCACCGTTTTTTCCCATTCCTCGCATTTTCGGGACTATTGCTTTCGCTGGCTACAACTGCGCCGGCTTCCCCACAAAGCGACGCGGAAATTGTCCGGCTCGCTTATGTGCAGGGCGATGTCCGCGTCTCCCGCGGAAACGGGAGCCGTCCGGACCTGAATCAGCCTTGGGAGCAGGCGGAATACAATACTCCAATCCAGCAGGGGTTTAGCCTGGCGACAGGCAAAGGACGCGCCGAAATAGAATTTGCAGATGGCTCGACGGTCTACCTTGCCGAGAATTCTGTCCTACTGTTTCCGAAGCTTCAAGTGAAGCATAATGCCCCGGTCACACGGTTGGAATTGCTGACGGGCACGGCCACTGTCTCCGCCAATATTCTTCCGAATGAAAAATTCAGGCTTGATACGCCCGCCGGGCCAATTGAGTTCCCGAAGTCTAGCTTCCTGCGCGTGGACAGCTATCTCGACGGCACCGCGATCACGCCTCAGGGCAAGGATGGAGAAGACGCGCTGGAGTCCAAGAACGAGAAGATACATCTGGCGCAAGGAGAAATGGTTATCTACAACAAGGGCCGCCAACTCCAAATCTCGGGAGCGGAAGAACCACCGACGCGGCTCGCGTGGGATCGCTGGGTTTTCGCCCGCGTGAAGCAAAAACGAGTCGAGACAGCCGCAGCGCTCAAAGCTTCCGACCTTTCTTCCTCTTTCCCCGGACTGACGCACCTATACGAGGAAGGAACTTTCTTCCAGTGCGCGCAGTATGGCACATGCTGGCGGCCCAGACCAACACAGCAACCCGCAACGGCGCGTCGGCCGATAATTACCGTGCGTGAATATCCTCTCTTCTGCTCCCGGGAGAGTCTGCGGGTTGAATCGGTTGTAGACCCGAAAACCAGTAAACAGAAAGTGATCCGGCAGACAATTGTCCCCAACTTCTGGGACTTGGAGGTTTGTCCCTTTGAGATCTGTCCCGAGATAAGCACGATTCGCTATAGCAGCAACCAATATGCGCTTCTCGTAAAGCCTGCGAACGCGCTTTCTCGGAAAAGGGGAAAATTGCCTGTCCCTCCTAGGATGAGACGCGGCGACGCTGTTCGCTGGGTGCGCGTCGGCGATAGAGTCGGCTTTGTACTGAGGAACCCACTCGACGAAAGGGCCAAGATGCCAATCAACTTGAGGCATGGCGTCTTCCTGCTTCCCAGCAAACCGGGAGGTGTTGTGGAACAGGTTGCCTTGAACTCCTCGGAAAAAGTGAAAAAACTGCCCAAGCCGCCGAAGGAGTTTCAGGCCGAGTTCACTCCCGCGCTTCGCAGGGCTGCACCGCCGGAAATTCAGCTCCATTTCATGCGAGAAGCCGCCAGCGGTACGGCGGATGGCGCGAACCCGAACGTCAGGACGGCTGCGCTCAGAATCACGTACGACTACAAGACACGGAATTTCGTCGCTGCGAGTGCTGTTGCCTCCGGGTGGACAAGCAAGCCTGTCGTGATTGCCAAACTCTCTTCTCGCGGCGGGTTTTCCGGTATAGAGGGCAGTCGCTCCTATGGTAACAATGGAGGTTCGCTCGGAACGCAGTCATCGGGCGCGTCCAGTTTCCGCAGCGCGGGCGCTCAAGCGTCGTCTTCGGGCGGAGGGACAGCCAACAGTAGTAGCGGCGCGTCCACCGACAGCGCCACGACAGCCAAGAGCGGCATACCTCGCCAAAATTAGCTCGTGACTAGCGCCAGTGGCGAGGGAAGCGCGAGCCAAGGACCAGCATCGTCAGGCAGCCTGCCCATGAAACACACACGGATTCCGCGGCTGTGCGGACCAGCTTGCTCACCCTTCGCGGCGGCGTGCGTCTGAACTTCTAGCGGGGCATTTGCGTTCCTTACACAGGGCCACAAAATCTCGATAGGAGTGTGTCCGATGATGAAGAGTGCGCGTTGGGCGGGCGCGGCGTTTGCGCTCGCGGTGATGGCAACGCTGGCGGCAGCGCCAGCGCGGGCGACGGTTGACGGCCATTTCGACAAAACGCTTACGGTGAACGGGCCGGTGGACCTGGACGTGACGACCGGATCGGGAAACATCACGGTGCGTCCCGGCGATTCCGGGAAAGTGGAGATCCACGCGACGATGCGCGCGAACGACAGTTGGTTCACAAGCAGCCGCGACGCGGCTTCGCGCGTGCAGTATATCGAGCAGCATCCACCGGTCGTGCAAAGCGGCGACACAATCACCATCGGCCATGAAAACGACCGCGACCTGATGTGCAACATTTCGATCAGCTACGAGATCATCACGCCGGCGCAGACGCGTCTGCATTCGGCGACAGGCTCGGGCGATCAGACCGTGCAGGGCGTAACGGGACCAGTGGAATCAACAACAGGCTCAGGCAACGTGAAACTTTCGAGCATCGGCGGCGATGCGTCGGCGCGAGCCGGCTCGGGCGATGTAACGCTTTCTGGAGTCAAAGGCAACGTGCGCGCGGCGAGCGGCAGCGGCAGCATCCACGCCGACGGCGTGACGGGCGGAATGAACGCTTCGACCGGATCGGGCGACATCGTTCTGTCGCAGACGGGCGCGGGCGACGTGGAAGCGTCGAGCGGCTCAGGTACTGTCGAGATAAATGGCGTGAAGGGTGCGGTTCATGTGGGCACGGGCAGCGGAAATATTCGAGCCGAGGGCACGCCGACGGGCGACTGGCGGCTGCACACCGGATCGGGCGATTTGACGGTTGCGCTTCCGCGGCAAACTTCGTTCGAGCTGCACGCGCGCACCAGCTCCGGCAGCATTGATTCGAAGTTCCCGCTCACGGTTCAGGGAACGATCAGCCGGCGCGATCTGCACGGAAAAGTTGGCTCCGGCGGACCGATGGTCGATCTGCGCACCAGCTCGGGAACGATTCACATCGAATCTCAGTAGCGCGCAGAATATCCTCGAGAAATATTTCGCGGCGGGACGGAAATCGCACCGGCTCGCCGCTCTCCGCAAGACGACCACGCAGTCCATCTAATCTTGAATTTGCCGCCATGTTGTCGCGTGGCAATTGGCCGTCCCGCCAGTTACATTCCAAGCACCGTCCGCGCAGGAAGCAACCAAACAGCGGTATTATTTCGGCATTAACCAGCGTCCTGGTGGCAGCAAACATAAAGGAAGAAAGCGAAATGGCTCAGAAGTGCCATATCGAAGGATGCCGGAAGGAAATCCCGGCGGCGCTGGCGGCGGAGTGTCTGTGTCTGGATCACTTCGTGGAATTGGCAATCCAACGCGCGGATCAGGTGCGCGCGCGCTGCCTGGAAGCGGAGCCGGTGGACGAAGCGACGCTGGACTGGCTGCTCGACGATGCGCCGAATACGATACACGCTCTCTCCGATGGAGCATTTGATCGCGACCCGACCGATAACGAAAAAGTGCTCGAGCTGCTTCTGTGTCTTGCGAATTTACAGGATTACGTCGCGCATCATTCGCTGCGCGTCAGGCGGCTGAACTAGCGCGGCACTTTCATCACGTTTATCACGCCACGCTCGCGGCGGCGCGCCGGGGGACGTTTACTCTCTGTACCGTGCCAGCTTGCTTTTGGCAATCACGCGGAGCAAGCTGGAATTTCATACTTGATACGATCCCATGCCTGACGAATCAAAGAAACCGGATCCGCTTCAGGCGTCACAGCCGAAAATCCCAGGCGTTCCACAAGCGCGCGCGGAAGAACCGGGAGCCGCCGGGAACGTGAAGACTGCTCCGGCGAATCGCAGGCCCATTTATTTATGGGCCGGCGGAGGCGCGGCAGTTGTGATTGTCGTTGTGATGATGATCTGGTGGGCGCGTGCTTCCAGTCGGGCCGTGCATCCAGCGCCCGCCACCGATGCGCCCGCGATTGCAGCGCCAGCCGCTACTGCTGCCGCGTCTGCGCCGGCGTTGCCGATTGCTCCGGGGCCCGTGGCGACCACAGAAGAGCTGGCGCGTCCGTGGGCCGCAAAGGAATTTTTATATCGCCATGACGCGCGCGATATCTCTCCAGCAATGGTGGTGCGGCTGCCGGGAAATGCATACTGGGCGTTCTCGTTGCGCGTTCCCTACGGCACGTGCGAACTGCAATTCGTGACGGACATGGAAACGCTGCGCACGGTTTACAAATTCGCGGCCGTGCATCCGATGGTCGGCGATCCGTGCACGCATACAGTTTACGATTTGACGAAATACGGGCGCGGGCCAAATGGCGTGGTGCGCGGCGCCGTGGTCGCGGGCACCGCGATTCGCCCTCCGCTGGCCATCGAGGTGGAAGTGCAGGGCCACGAAATCGTCGCGACGCGATCCGAGCCGCAGTAGCGATTTCTTACCAGCGAATTGTCTTTCGATTCACACCGACGCAAAAAGCTAAAATTAAACATAGCCGCTGCCCGATTCCGCAAACTGCTTGGCGCGATGAACAAGACTAGGCCATAATCGCGCGAGGCGGCGCTGGACTGCATCGAAACACCACGCGCATGCGCGCTAATTGAAAAGTTGAGAGGGCTCTGGATGTTACCCGGAACCAGAAAATCGCGTTTGACCGAGCGGGCATCGGTTCACCTCGACATGGCGCGCGGAGCGGCGGCGCTAGCGGTTCTCATCGGGCACGTGCGTGGCCTATTTTTCGCCGATTACCACGATCTCGCACACCATTCGCTTCTGATCAGCGCCATTTATGCGGCGACGGCCCTTGGCCATCAGGCCGTGATCGTGTTTTTCGTGCTTAGCGGATTTTTTATCGTGGCAAGTATCGCCGACGCATTCGAGCAACACAGATGGTCTTGGACGGCGTATCTGGTCAACCGTGTGACGCGGCTCAGCCTGGTGCTGATTCCTTCGCTGGTTCTTTGCTGGATCGTCGACCGAATTGGCATGGCGATGGCCGCGAGCGCTCCGCTCTACGAGCACCCTCTCGCGCATTTCTTCACCAGCAGCGTCGCGAGCATGGAGACGCTACGGAATTTTGGCGGAAATCTGCTCTACCTGCAGGGAATTCTGGTCCAGCCATTCGGATCGAATGCGCCGCTGTGGAGCTTGAGCTACGAATTCTGGTACTACATTATCTTTCCCCTGGCAATGTGCGCGGCCGTCAAACAATTCCGTCTGGCGACAAGAATTGCCTATTTTGTGTCCGCGATCCTCCTGATTTTGTTCGTGGGCCAGACAATTGCGATGTATTTTTTGATCTGGCTGCTCGGAGGGACAATAGCTCTCTCGCGCTCCTTGAAATGGTCACCGATGCGTTTCGCGAAGGCGAGCACGCTGGCGGCGGCTCCGTTTGTACTGGTGCTGGGCTTCAGCGTGGCGCGGCCCCTGAATTCTGCTTTCCTGATGGATGCAGCAGTGGCGCTGGCGTTCGGATTGTGGATATACGCGATTGTCGAGGCGAACGAGGGGCCTGTTCCCGCAATCTACGCAAAGGCGGCGCGCTCATTTGCGGGATTTTCGTACACGCTATATCTGACGCACTTCCCTCTTCTGTTCTTGCTGCGCTCACGGATTATCCGCGGGAACGTCTGGAAGCCCGATTTTGTTCATTTGCTATATGGGCTGGCACTCACGGCAGTGATGGTCCTGATCGCATATGGGATTGCGCAAAGCACAGAGATGAAGACAACGGAGGTGCGGCGCAAAGTGATGGCGCTGTTTCGTTCCGCAAAACACCCCGCAGCCGCGAAATCCTGAAATTGGTCTGCGCGAAGAGTAAAAAAAGAGAACCGCTCCGCCGGGATTTCGCCTGGCAGAGCGGCTCCAGTGCAGGATCCACATCAGACGTAGCGGCTAGTTCGTCAGCAATTCCACACGGCGCGCCACGATTACCGGCTGGTTGGTCTGCGGATTCATGAGAATGAATCCGATGACGCGCAACGGGAGCGCCTGATTCCCCGTGAGCGCGGAAAGCCCGCCGAGGTTGACGAAGGTCGTGGAGTTGGTGGTGATGACCGTCACCGGCTGAGGCAGAAGAACGCCGGCGAGGAAATCATCATTCAATTGGAAGCGGCCCGCATTTCCCGATTGAATCTGCGTGCTGCCCGGAATCCACGCACCTTCCTGTCCCTGGCGTTCGAGGACGACCCGGTGAACCGTGAGCGTCTGCGAATCTCCGGAACCGCTCAACGCGCCGCCGACGCCCACGCGCTGTCCCGGCCCGAGCGTCGTGTTGCTGAACAGAAGGGCCGTGAGCGGATTGCGGAAGTCCGCGATGAAATAATTCTCCGAACCGTTCAGCGCCAGCGCGTTGATTTGGCCGCTGGGCGCCGTCGAGGAAAGATCGGGAAGTTCGGTGCGCGTGTAGACGTCGATCTGCGTCGCGGGATTCGGGCTCGCCGGATTCACATAGGTGATAAGCCCGCCGAGGAAGAAGTGATCTTGCGAAACGATTTCGACTTCATCGGCGTCAATCGCGTGCGTGACAGGGTCGAGCTTTCCTGAGATTTCGACGATCGAGTTCGTCGTGAGGTTTGCGAGGGAGCCGCCATCGTCCCACTCCGTTTGCGCGCTCGTGGTGACGTTCCACTGACGGCTGAATGGGCCCTGAACCGTGAACGCCGCGGATGATGTATCCACGCTGACCACGCCGGCGCGGAAATCGTCGATTTCGGCTTCCGAGTCGTCGGCAGTGAGGCCGCGAACATCAAACGTGGGATTGATCGTGCCGGTCACCTGGCCGTTATTGGTTTCGATGGTTTGGCGCAGATCCATTTCGATGAGCAGGCCCACGAGGTCGTTTTGATCGACCACGAGGGGATTCGCCAGAGGCGCCGTGACCGTGAACGTCGAAGGCGTGGCGTTGATCGAGTTGAGCGCCGGCGGGGACTGCGTGGTGTCGAGGAAGCCGATGACGGGCGTCGAGCCGGTGATCGTGACGCTCGAATAGGTTCCGAGGGGCACGCTATCGAGGTCAATCAGGTCGTGCAGGCCGTCCAGTTTCGCGAAATCCACGGTCACGGGATTCGACAGGACGGAGAGCGACCCGCCGGAATTGTTCACGGTCACGCCGGTGATCATCACTTGAAAGGAAACGACGCTGGGCAGCGACGGAGGAGCGTCCGTGCCGAGCGAAAACACATTGCCCATCTGCGGCGGCGGAGGCATCGAGCTCATCGACCCGGCGCAGCCACCGATGAAAATCAATAGCAGCCCTGCAAAAAGCACACCCGTACTCTTCGGGATTCGCATCCTTTTTCTCCTATTCCACCCCAGAAAGGCCGAAAAATGACCGCTTGCCGAGGCGTCATTCATCCGCGGCTTGCTTCCCTATCGAACACACGGGCGCGCGAAAAGTTGCGGCGAAAAATTGGCTGCTTTAGACTGGACTGGAATTCACGGACGCGGCGAAGGGCAGCCTTGGGCGCGCGCAGCGCATCGAAAATAGGCAGCGGGCGCGCGGGACACCGCAGCCTGGCCCTCTTTTTTTGGCGCTGAGGCTCAATCGAGTCCGCGGGGGCAAACCATACTTGGGTGGGAGGATGAGAGTGCGCAGATTGAGAAGCATTTGTTTGGTTTCGGCGGCCGCGGTTGCGCTGGCAATCGGTTGCGCGAAAAAGGCGGATGATGCACAACTCGCGACGAACATCAAGGCGCAGTTGTTTTCCGACGCGCAAACGAAAAACACGGGAGTGCAAGTCACGGTGAAGGACGCGGTCGTCACGCTGGCCGGAACGGTACCGGACAATGGAGCGCGTTACGAGGCGTATAAGCTGGCTACAACCACGCCGGGCGTCACGAAAGTGAATGATCAAATGATCGTGCAAGCACCGGAGCAAACGGCGCAAGCGACGCCGCCAGCGGCGCCAGAACCAACACCAACTCCCACGCCGGCGGCAAGCGCGACGCGCGAACGGCGGATATCCGTTGCGGATCGCCGTAAGCGCCGGGCTGCACAGCGTGCTGAACGCGCAGCGGCACAGAAGAGAGCACGGGACGCGGCGAGACGCGCGCAAGAGCAAACTGCCGCACCCCAGGCGCCGGCTGCGCCCGTCATGACGACGCCCGCGCCGCCACCCGCGCCTGTTGTGGCAGCGCCGGCTGCTCCGCCACCGCCGCAGCCGGTGACGGCGATTTTTCCCGCGGGAACGACGATCGAAATTGAGACCGTGGATCCTGTCGATTCCACCGTGAATCACGCGGGCGACGAATTCCAAGCCACGCTGGTGTATCCGCTGACGTGGAATGGGCGAGTGGTGGTTCCGCCAGACACGAATCTTTATATGCGGCTGACGAACGTGGCGACTTCGGGCCAGTATAAGGGTCGCAGCGAATTGCAGCTTCAATTGGTGCGCTTGGAATTCCACGGCAAGGAATACCCGCTCGTCTCGACTACGTATACGGTCGCGGGAGGCTCGCGGGGAAAAAATACGGCGGAGAAAGTGGGCGGCGGCGCGGTGCTAGGCGCGATTATCGGCGCTATTGCCGGAGGTGGGAAAGGCGCGGCGATTGGGGCGGGAGTGGGCGCGGCGGGCGGAGGCGTCTTTCAGGGCGTCACGAAAGCAAAACAGATTCGCATCGCGCCAGAAACGAAGCTCGATTTCAAGCTGGATCAGCCCCTGGACATCACCTATCTGCCGCACGCGCGCAACAACTAGGTCATTGACCGCTTGGAGACACTATTCATAGGAAACTGCTGCGCTGGCCCGGTTCTGGTTAGAAACTGGGGGCATGCGGACCTATCGTCGGCTTTGTGTGCAGTTGACCCAGCGGGACCGTG
>Ga0307374_10004666_pt1 | contig 22709 bp, 20 predicted proteins | sample OX3MG_FD_202532 | JGI IMG/M metagenome (GOLD analysis project Ga0307374, IMG submission 202532) | Soil microbial communities from Risofladan, Vaasa, Finland - OX-3 | ecosystem: Environmental > Terrestrial > Soil > Coastal area > Acid sulfate soil | place: Finland: Risofladan, Vaasa | collected... | reverse complement strand
CGACTTGAACGGGCATGCGGTGGAGAGCCTCCCTTTCGCCTAATCAGGCAGTTGATCTATGAACAAAACGTCCGACTGCGTAGTGCTGAAGTATGCCATCCGGTCAAGCGAACTTCAGCCTAACTCGCGCGATCTCGCGCCTTTCACGCGCCGGGCGGCCCCTCGATCACGAGCCGGCCCGACGCCACGCCGGGGACGGTGATGTCGGCCTCGAGCGAATGTCCCCCGCTCGGCAGCGGCTCGCCGCTGACCACGTAGACGACGATCCTGCGGCCAAGGGGCAGGTCCAGCCGTTTGGGCAGTGGAGCCAGGCCGGCGCTGGTCTCGATGCTCAGGTCGTGCCTGGCCAGGACGACTCCGTCGAGGCGCAGGCCCGCGACTCCGACCAGGACCGCGGGGCGGGTGCGGTTCTCGAGGGCGAAGCTCATGCCTTCCTTTTCGGACCGCAAGCTGGCCAGGTCCGCGAGCCTCTCCGCGAGGTAACCGGGAATCTCCGGGCGCGGGCGCGGCGGCGGAAGGTTGGAGGTGACCGTGAACTCGAGCTCCGATCGGTCGACCACGTGGCCCGCGATTGTAAGCGTGGCCTCGAGCAGGTAGTCCCCCTCCGCCGCCAGGGGCAGGCTCAGCGTCGTGGCGCTGACGGCGGGCTCGAACGCCGTGGGCACCTCCACGTCGGCCGCTCCCGTGTACGACTTGCGGGTCACTGCGTCGCGAATGCGGTTCACGCCCCGCGCCCCCGCGCTGCGCTCGCGCGCGACGGACCAGCGAACCGTACCGCGCCCGTTGACCGCGGGGTCGTCGTTGACGACGACCAGGCGCGCCGCGAACGGGACACCGGGCTTCTGCAGGACGCCGAAGGGACGATCAGGTTCGAAGGCGAGCGGCTCGATGATCAGCCGCGTCGCCTTGAACGCGCGCGCCAGCGCTGCGAGCGCAGGCTTGGGCCGGCGCGCTCCGTCGAGCAGCCCGAAGCCGATCGCGGGGAAAGGGTCGACCAGGTGAAACACGAATGCGCCCCAGCACGATTCGAACTTGCGGGTGCGCAGGTGCTCGGCCGCGTATCGCACCACGTCGGCCTGGTAGGTCTGCGATGCGTCGATGTACGACTCGAGGCTCTGATGCGCCGACGGGAGCCCGGCTCCGCGCTCCGCCCAGTTGACGGGCTGGAATCCCGCATACCTCCAGGAGGGCTCCTCGTCCGCCACCGGCCACGCCCGGCCGATCGCGTCCCACACCGGCGAATCCGTCGCCGGCAGCGCCTGGGCGCCGAATGCGCCCGCGATCAAGGGCTCCACCTGGCCGAGGTCTCGCCACGAACCGGACGACCACCCGAGCATGAGCGGCAGGTCGACGTCGCCCGACGCGGCAAGCGCAGGCCGGCTCGGGTCGAGGCGCTCGAACGAAGCCTTCAGCTCCTGGTCGACCGAGTGGTTCTGGCGCACCGCGTGCACGTCGCCCAGGTCGAAGTTGGTTGCGAGCCACGGCGGATCGTCGTGCGCGATCCACAGGGCGACCGAGGGCCGGTTGTGCAGCATGGCGACCATCTCGGACTGCTGCTCGTGGGCTGAGCTTTCGAAGAAGCGCGCCTCGTCGAGCCTGGCATGGTGGACATACGTCCCGGTCAGCGGGAGTTCCTGGAACACGAGCATCCCGGCGGCGTCTGCTTCGCGGTAGAACTCCTCCGGGAGGACGTTGGCGACCACCCGCAGCGCGTCGATGTTGGCCTCCTTCGCGATGGCGAGATCGCTTTCGAAGCGCGCGCCGCCGAGCTCGTCCAGCCGCCATGACGGCGCGTAGCACGCGCCACGCAGGAACACCGGCCGCCCGTTGACGGCAAGGTTCCAGCGCCGGGGACCGACGTCCCAGGTGAGGTCTCGGAATGCGAAGGTGTCGTCGACCCGAGACGATTCGATCCCGTCGGCGGTGCGGGCGGCGAGCTCGGCACGGTATACCGGTTGCTCCCCGAACCGCCAGGGCTCCCAGCGGCGCGCTCCGTGAAATGCAAGACGCATCGACAGCGTCTCCTCCGCACCGCCCGCCAGCCGGATCTCACGGCGAAGGCGCAGCGGTTCGCGGCCGGGACCGGGGACCACGAGCTCGACCTCGCCTGCCATCTGCCGGCCGTCGAGGTTGCGCAGCCGTGCCTCGACCTCGAGGCGTCCGTCGCCACCTTCAAAGCGTGGCTTGAGGCGCAGCAGGTCGATCGTGATCGGACCCACGTACTCGAGCTCGACCGGCCGCCATAACCCCAGAGGCACCTCGATGCGATACGGGTCCGGCAGGCTCGTGTAGGCCGACGCCGGGTAGGGCTTGAGGTCACCGTCGTTGAACAGGCCCATGATGTGCCGCTTTCGGTCGGGCTCCGCCTCGACCGGGGACTCGCAGCAGATGACCAGCATGTTCTCCGGCTTCAGGTACGGGGTCAGGTCGAACCCGAACGGGGCGAAGTAGCCGTAATGGGAGCCCAGCAGCCGGCCGTTGAGCCACACGTTGGTGGCGAGGAAGGCGCCGCCGATGCGCAGCACGACGCGGCCGGAATGGTCCGGCCTCGGAAACTCGGTGCGATACCAGACCGCCTGCCTTCCTTCCTGGGCGGCGAGCTGTCGCGGCACCTCGATCGGCTTCCATCCTGAGCCCCGGCCGATGGGCAACCGCTCCGCCTCGCCTTCGCCCAGCGGCATCCACACCGCCTCCCAGGCCGTGAGCTCGCGGCGGCCTGCCGCGCGCTGCGCCATCGGGAGGAAAAGGCAGTCGCTCATCGCGGCCCCACGTATGCGCCGTCCGCCGTGGCGCAGAACATCACGGGGCGGTCGAGGAAGGCTGCGAACGATCGCGCTTTCTCGCGGTCGACGAGCGCCAGGACGCTGCCCCCAAAGCCCGCGCCCATGATCCGCGCGCCGCGACAACCCGGACCCAGTCGCGCGGTCTCGACCAGGGCATCCACGGTCGGTGTCGACACCTCGAAATCGTCGCGCAAGCTCTGGTGTGACTCGTTGAGCAGCATGCCGATCCGGACGAAATCGCGGCCGCGCAGGGCATCGACGAAGGAATGCACCCGGGCGATCTCGGAGTCGACATGGCGGCGGCGCCTGGGGTCTCCAGACTCGGCCTCGCGGCGGCGCTGGTTGTACGGCGTGGTGGCGAGGGAGCGGTGCTCGCCTGAATCGATCACGGCGATCGCGAGCTCGTCGGGAAACGGCACCGCCTCATACCACAAGGTCGAGCAGTCGAGCAGCAGCGCATGCCCCCGCCTGCCGAGGGCGGATGCGAACTGGTCCATGACGCCGACCTGCACACCGGTGGCCTTCTGTTCCGCGCGCTGGCAGGCCAGGGCCGCCTCCTTGCCGTCCATCCCCGGCCGCATGCCTGCGGCGACCGCGACCAGGAGGGCGGCCGATGAGCTGATACCAGCGCCTGGCGGAACCTCGGATTCGACCTCCACCGCCTGCGGCGCCGAGCCGAGCTCCTCTCCGACCGCGCGGACATACGCGAGCCCGCCGTCGACCTCGCTCTGGACCGACCACTCAGACGCCGCGCGACCCGTGACGTGCGTGTAGCGGTCGACCGCGGCCGGCAGCACCATGCCGCCGAGGTAGTCGACGTGCTCGCCGATCAGGTTCACTCGACCGGGGGCGCGCCCCTCCCAGGACCGCGAAGAGATGTTCAGAGGGCCCGCAGCTCCGCGGCGGTGTCCTCTGCTCGGGCATCCACGATGAAGGCGCCGGCGCCGATCTCCGACCCGGCGAGGTACTTCAGCTTGTCCCGGCTGCGGTTGGGCGGATAGAACTCGACGTGGAGGTGGTGATGGCGCGCGCCGCGACCGGGCGGCCGCTGGTGCATCGCCATGACATACGGCAGCGGGCGCTCGAAGAGCCTGTCGTATTTCTGCAGCAGGCTCTTGAGAGTCTGCGCGAATGACTCATCGTCGCTTTCGTCGAGGTCGGTCAGCGCGCCGCGATGCCGCAGCGGCGCGATGTGGACCTCATAAGGCCAGCGCGCGAACGCCGGGACGAAAGCGATCCATCGCTCGTCGCGGATCACCGTGCGCTCGCCGCCTTGCTCGCCCTCGATGACGTCGCAGTAGAGACAGCGACCCGTCTTACGCATGTGCCGCGCCCCGGCTGCGAGCTCACGCTGGAGCACCGGCGGAACGAACGGGTACGCATAGATCTGGCCGTGTGGGTGGCTGAGCGTGACGCCGATCTCCTCGCCTCGATTCTCGAAGATGAACACGTACCGAACGTTGGGCAATCGGCTGAGCACGCGACTGCGATCCCGCCAGACCTCGATCAGGTCCCTGATGTGGCCGACGGTCTGATCGCCGAGCGACGAGTCGTGGTCGGGCGTGTAGCAGACGACCTCGCAGCGTCCCTGGGCGCCGGTGTACGACGGGAAACGGTTCTCGAAAACCGCGATGTGGTAGTCGGGCTCGGGGATCTCGGTCACCTCCATGCCCGGCCGTGTCGGGCACAGCGGGCAGTGGTCTGCCGGCGGGTGATAGGTCCGGTCCTGGCGCCACGGCGCGACCGTGACCCATTCTTCGAGCAGAGGATTCCACCGAAGCTCGCTCACGCTTTCTCGAAATAGATCAGGTAGCGGCCGTCAGGTTTCACGACCACTCGTTTCTTGAGACGGCGGGGCATTCGAGCCCAAAGTCTAGGGCTGACAGGACGCCGACCCTTGGTACACTTCGGCGCGAAGTTCACTGCCCGCGGGGCGAAGGAGGTGAGGCGGAACCTTGGATAAACCGAATCGCGGTGCCAACCGCCTCGTTTGCCAGCCGGGAGCTCGGGAGGAATCGAGCCTCTAGGGCTTCGCGAATCCGGCTCCTGGAGTCGGAGACGGTAGCACTGCGAACGTCGACATCGAGGGGCCGGGTTCTGACCGGCCCCTCGAGCTTTTCAGGGGCCCCCGCGAACGCAAGGCGAAGCCTCCGCGTTCGTTGGGATTGAAGGCCTCATCAGCGGGGCCTTCGTCTTTTACACAGCTACGATTCACTCGTGAGCAAAGACTTCGCTGCGCGGTTGAACGAGACCCCCGAAGGCTGGCTGCAGGCCATGGGCGTGACCATCACGCTTGCCACCAGGGACGAGGTGCGCTGCGAGCTCACGGTGGGGACGGAGCACCTGCAGGGCTACGGCATCGTCCATGGCGGGGTGCACTGCGGCCTCATCGAATCCCTTGCGTCAATCGGCGCCTACCTCTTCGCGCAGGAGAAGGGCCAGCACGTGGTCGGCCTCGAGAACAACACCAGCTTCATCCGAGCCGTGCGCGCGGGCACGAGGCTGCACGCGGCCGCGAAGCCCATCACACGCGGCCGGCGCACCCAGGTCTGGGAAGCGCAGGTGCTCGACGAGCAAGAGCGCATCGTGGCCACAGGTCGCGTGCGTCTGCTGTGCCTCGAGCCGGACCAGGCCCTCGCGGGAGAGCAGGTCCAAGGAGTGCTCCACTCCGGCCAGTCGTAGCTCAGTGACTCGTGATGTAGCTGAAGATGATCTGGTCGATCAGCTGCTCGATCGGCGCCAGGTCGTCGGTGTAGACCTGTCCGTGGTACGGCGAAACCCTCAGCTTGCCCTCCTGCAGCACGCTCTGCGCGGCTTCGCTCACGAGCGGACCGGACTCCAGCTGGAGGTTCTGGGTGACGTCGCTCACCGTGATGGGCTCCGTCGACGCGTACACGACGGTGTTCGCATAGTTGGGATCGTCGACCAGAAGGACGCTGGGAAAAACGGCGGCCATGGTGCTCGCCAGCGCTGCCACCAACCGGTAGTCGGTCGCAGTGCGTCCGACGTTGACCGCCACCGAGCCCCCCGGGTTCAGGTGGTCTCTCACCTGCTGAAAGAACTCCTTTGTGGTCAGGTGGAAAGGGATGTACGGCTGGCGGTACGCGTCGAGCACGATCACGTCGTAATGGCCGGCCTGGGTGTCGAGCCAGTAGCGCGCATCCGCGACCACTTCGTGCGCGCGCGCGTCGCCGAGGTGGAAGTAGCGATGCCCGACGGCGAGGATCTCGGGGTCGATCTCGACACCTGTGATGTCGACCTGGTCGCCGAACGCCAACCTGTACTCTCGCGCGGCGGTCCCCGCGGCGAGACCGAGAAAGGCCACGGATTTCGGCGTCGCCGCCGCAGTCTGCGCGGGCCGGAAGGCATCTGCCAGCAGCATGTAATCCCAGTAGCCATACGTGATATTGCTGGTGGAGTCGTAGATGGAATGGACGGCCTGGCCCTCGTTGAGGATCAGCTCCGTCTTCGACCCGTCCTGCACGACCTGGATGTAGTTGTAAGCGGACTCCTTCTCGTAGATCAGCGTTCCGACCTCGGGCGGCTTGATCCCCGCAGGCAGCAGGACCCAGGCCAGGATCACCGCGACGGCGAACAGCGCGTAGAAGCGCCGGCGCGGCCACAGGCCGGCGACCGAAACGAGCACCAGCAGCAGGCCGAACCCCTCGAGGGTCGGGCGCGTCCCGTAGGTGGGGATGAACCAGAAAACCGGTAGGAACGTGCCGAGGATGCTGCCCGCGGTCGAAAGCGCGTAAACGCGCCCGGCGGTGTTGCCGCCCGTCTCGACATCTTTCAGCAGTAGCCGGATGGCGAACGGGCTTACGCAGCCCATCAAGATCACCGGTGCGGCAAACAGCAGCACCACCGCGAGCAGCGTCCCCGCGACCAGGCCAGCGCTGAGGTCCCTGAAACCTTGTTGCGACGCGAGCAGGATCGGGTAGCTGACCAGTGGGATGACCCCGATCCACAGGCCCGCCCACGCCGTGATCTGGTACAGCAGCTCGTCACGGGGATGTCGGTCGGCGAGGCGACCTCCGATCACGTAGCCCGCCGACAGGTAGATGAGGATGAGGCCGATCAGCACGCCCCACACGTAAAGGCTCGTCCCGAAGTAAGGGGCGAGCAGTCTCGATGCGCCGAACTCGACCCCCAGCGACGCCATGCCGGAGATGAAGACGAGCGGCAACAGCAAGCGGCGCGAGCGGGTCGCGGTCAGGTTGGTTGCTCTGCCGCCCAGTTGCGCGTCTTCTCGTCCATCGGCACTGGAAGCTGGACGCGGACCTCCGCGTAAAGGTCGCCAGGCGCGCCACCTTTCGGATCGGGCAGACCGAGGCCGCGCAGCCGGATCTTGGTCCCGTTCTGCGTCTCGGGCGCCACCTTGAACTGGACCTGGCCGCCCTTGAGCGTCGGGGCGGCCACCTCGCCCCCCTGGAGAGTGACGCGAAGCGGAACCGGCACCACGACGCGCACGTCCTTGCCCTCGCGTGTGAAGATCGGGTCCGGAGCGATCTGGACGCGCGCACGCAGCCCCGGCACGCGCAGGACCGTCCCCTCTTTGACTCCGGCCGGGACCTTGACCTCCACTCGCCTGCCGCCGGGAAGCTCGACCGTCCGGCTCGCGCCGCGATAGACCTCGGCCAGGCTGACCGTCACCGGAGCCTCGACCTCCGCCGCCTGCGGGCGGGTCCGGCCGCGAGCGCCTCCGAAGATCGAGCCGAAGATGTCACCGAAGCCCTGGGCTTCCCCGAACATCTCCTCCACCTCCTCCGGCGTCACAGTGCGGTATTGCACCCCTGGGCCCCCGCCGGGCGGGTATCCGCCGGTCCGGCCCGCGCCAGGCTGCGGACCGCCGGCCGCCGCCGACGACCAGTCGGGACCAAGCTGGTCGTACAGGCGGCGCTTCTTGGCATCCGACAGCACGTCGTGCGCCTCGGACACCTCTTTGAAGCGCGCCTCTGCCTGCTTGTCGCCCGCGTTGAGATCCGGGTGGTATTTGCGGGCGAGCTTGCGGAAGGCGGACGAGATCTCCTTCTGGTTCGCCGTGCGCGGCAGGCCGAGCACCTCGTAGTAATCCCTTGTCTTTGGCATTGCTATGTAGTTACCCGCTTCAGGTGCTGGACGAATCCCGGGCAGAGTCGGTAGCCGAGCGTCTCGTTGATGTGGAGCATCGGGGCGTTCTCCGAGTCGTTGTCCGTGTAGACGACTGGAACTCCGAGCTCGACCGCCTGCGCGAGCGTCTGCAGCTTGACCGCGCGGGCGATCCCTCGGCCGCGGTGGGCGGGGTCGCTGCACGTGTAGCCGGTGAAGACCGGTCCCCGAACCGGGGGAAACTTCAAGTACGACATCGCCACCGACCGGTCGCCCTCGAGCGCGATCCACAGTCGATCGGACCGACGGTCGGGGGCTGATACGCGTCTTTCGAAATCCTCCAGCGGCTCATCGAGGATGGGCAGCGTGTGAGGCACGTCCTGCACCGTGCGCCGGTTGAGCTCGTGCAGCTTTTGCATCGCTGCCGGGTCCTTCCACGTGGCGAGCGTGACCAGCTCGACCGACTCCGCCTGCATTCTTTCCCGTGCCTGTCGCGCCTCGTCGACCAAGCGCTTCCCGTGGACCGTGAGGTCCAGCTCCCACATCCTGTCGAGCCGGTCGCGCCTATAGCCCAGCGCGGCGAGGGCTTCGAGCATCTCGGGCTCATCCTCGCCGGCATATGCGATGAGGACGCGCGAGCCCTCTGCGAGGGCTTTGGCCTCGATCCAAGCCCACATCGGCTCGAGGAGACCTTGGCCCAGCATCGATCGATCGAGCCAAACCTCGATTTCGCAGTGCCGCTCCGGAAGCTGTGACCAGGGACCGTGCATCCAGGCGAGGTACGCGATCTGACGACCTTCAAGCTCGGCGATGAAGCGCCCAGTCTCATAGCCGTGTCGCGGCTGCTCCCAGCGATACCGCGTGATCACCGGGTCCTGGGCCAGCGCCGGCCAGGAGGCGGTCATGATGTCCGCCGCCAGCTCCGCATCGTCCAGGGTCGCTTCTCGGTATGTGATCCCCGCCATGCCACCAGACTCTAACGATCAGAGTGGGATGACTTTAGGAACCACTCCACCTTCGCCGACCTCGAGGATGCCCACCGAGGGCTGAGGAAAGCTCCTGAGGTGGCGGGCCACCTGCAGCCAGCACCACTCGAACCAGCCGGGGCGCTGCGCGAGCCGGCTGCGGGCGGTGGCGGGGTTCCACTGGTGGACGCCGCCTGGATTGAAGAGCAGGGTGCCGTCGATCATCTCCGCGTGGGCGCGGTGGGTATGACCGAAGACGATCACCTCGGCGCTCGGAAAGCGGCGGCGCAGCGAGCGCGCCAACCCCGCGTGCGGATGAAAATGGCCGAGGCTCAGAGTCCACAGGAGCGTCTCCGGCTCTTCGAGCCACCGGCTGCGATCACCGTGGACGAGGACGATCTTCTTGCCCTCCACCGTGACTTCTCGACTTCGAGGCAGGGAGACGAGCGAGGAGTCGTGGTCGCCGCGGACCGCCGCGACGGGCGCGATGCGCTCGAGCTCGGCCAGCGTCGTGGCTTCGTTGATGTCGCCCGCGTGGAGGATGAGCTCGACCCCTGCCAGCACCTCACCCAGCCGTGGCGGCAGCCGGTCGGCGAACTCGGGGCAGTGGGTGTCCGCGACGACGCCGATGCGGGTCGTCACGCCGGCGCCGTCCGCCCCTGGCCAGGCCGCAACGTCAGCAGCACGACCAGTGGCGCCAGGCTGAGAAAAGCCGCGATGCCATAGACGTAAGCCTGGCCCGCGGCGAAAGCGAAGCCTCCGAGGACAGGGCCCACCACGCCGCCGACATAGAACGGAAAAAGGATCTGGCCGAGGACTGCGCCACGTCTTTCAGGACTCACGGTCGCGGCCATCACCGCCATGCTCGCCGTCAGGATCGCCGCCGCGCAAATGCCGTTGGCGAACAGGGCGGCGGCAAAGACCGGCAGCGTGTGGCTGAACCCGGCGACCGTCAGGGCCACGGCGGCGCCGACCGAGGTGAAGTTCAGGATCGCCACGTGACCGAACCTCTGCATCGCCATCCCCCACAGCGGCGACGCCACCGCCTGGCCGAGGCCGACCGCTGAAAGAACGACGCCCACCGCGGTGACCGTGTCGGCTGGAGCGAGCCTCGCGATGTAGATCGGCGCGTAAGGCAGCATCGTCCAGAGCCCGACCTGAGTCACCGCCGTGGCCACGAAAAGCCGCCACACCAGCGGGTGGCGGCGAATCTCGTCGAACGCACCGCGCAGAAGGCTCAGGACGCGGAGGTCGGCCGGCCTTGCGTGCTCCCCCTCTTTCATCACCACGACCAGGAGCACCGCCATGAGCATTGACAGCCCGGCGTCGAAGAGCAGCATTCCCCGGACGTCGACCAGGTGCACGAGCAGCGCACCCAGGATCGGACCCACCGCCCGTCCCGCGGGCGAACCGGCGGCGACGATCCCGACAGCCAACCCGAGTCGTTGTTTGGTCGTGGTCGATGCCTGCACCGCGAGCATGACCCCCGTGTTGCCCAGGATGAAGCCGTTCAAAGAGCGGAAAGCCAGCGCCATCAACGGCCCCGTCGAGAGCGCCCAGCCCGCGAAGATGACCGCCTCCAGGACCGCGCTGCGGACGATCACGGCCTTGCGGCTGTACCGGTCGGCGAGGACGCCCCAGAACGGGGCAAGGGGTAGGGCGATGATCCAGCCCAGGCTCGAGATGGCGGCGATCCATCCCGGAATCTGCGACGCCGGCACGTGGAGCTCGCGGAGGTAGAGCGGCGTGTAAGCCGTCAGCTGTGTCCACGACATGCTCTCGACGCAGGTGGTGGCGGCGAACAGCACGGCGACGACCGCCCAGCCCGAGGTCTCCGATGTCTTGGCCGAGGTTTGCACGCTCGCTAAAGCTTATCTGGAGACCAATTCTTACGGTTTTACTAGACAGCTTGACAAATTGGCAAGCCCCGGCGTCTAATTTGCGCTGTGAGAGACATGCAGCGTGAAATCGTAAGCCAGGTAGCGGCGGGCGCGATCACGGCCGAGGAGGGTGCCGCCCGTCTCGAAGCCCTCGAATCCGACCCAGGTCTTCCCCCCGCAACCAGCGCGGCGCCGTCGGCGGCCGCGGGCGCCGGTATCAAACAGGTCAAAGTCAGCGCCCAACTCGGAAACACCGAGATAATCGGCGACCCGAGCGTGAGCTACGCCGTTGCCGATGGCCCGCACAAGGCACGCCAGGAAGGTGACACGATGGTCATCAGCCAGTCGCTGCTGGACGGGGAGGCAACTTTCGAGTTCAGCCGCCCGGAGGCGCGCATCAGGATCCCCCGCGTCGACCTGGGCGGCAAGCTGACCATCCGAATGAATCCGGCTCTGCCCCTTGCCGTGAAGACTCAGGCCGGCAACCTTCGCATCACCGGGCTCAAAGGACCCGTGGCGGCCGAGGTCCAGGCCGGCAATTGCGACATCACCGAGTTTCGCGGGCCCTTGAATCTCAAGGTGACGGCCGGAAACATCACGGCAAGCGGCCGCCTCGACGGCGGCGCGAGTGCAATCCGCTGCCAGATGGGAGAGGTCCGCGTCGCGCTTGACAAGACGTCGAGCGTCCGCATCAAGGCGCGCACCACGATGGGCGAGGTCGCCTATGAAAACGTCGAGCCGGCAGGCGGAGGCGAGCTCACCCTCGGATCCGGCGCTGGAACCCTGGACTGCGACTGCACGATGGGCACGATCCGGATCGCGGTCGCATAGATGGCTAAACCCACCACCCGCCGGCCGCCGTCCAACTGCCCCGTCTGCAATCACCGGCTTGCCACGACTAGGCTCAGCTGCCCGGAATGCTCAACTGAACTCTCCGGGGCGTTCACGTCGTGCGAGTTCTGCGTCCTCTCCGACGAGGACCGCGACGTGCTCCGCGTCTTCCTCGCGTCTCGCGGAAACATGAAGGACCTCGAGCGTCACCTTGGGGTCAGCTATCCGACGGCGCGCGCTCGCTTCGATTCGCTGCTGGCCAAGATCGGGATCGACCGCGCCCCCGCCGCTCCCTCGCCGTCACGGGTCGAGCTGATGGAGCAAGTGGCCCGTGGTGACATCGATATAGACGAGGCGCTGAGGCGCCTCGAGAGAGACTGAGGAGGAGCGATGTACCCGATCGATCATGCCGACCGGTTCCCTGAAGACCACGCTCGCAACCTCGCCGAGCTGCGCGCACGGATGCGCGAAGCCGACGCGCTCGTCTATTACGCGCACTCGCGCACCGGCCTGCTCGCTCGATTCCTGCAGCGCATGGCCGATCGGATCGACCCGACCGGCGACGCTCGCCGGGACTCAAGTGAGGTCTGAGATGGAAGAACTGGTCGCGACTCCTGTCGTCTCGAATGCCAGGCCGCGCCCGTGGACGGTCTTCTCGTCGAGCCCGTTTCGTAAGCTCTGGGCAGCCACGAGCCTGTCGCTGTTCGGCGACTTCTTCAGCTACATAGCCCTGGCCTGGCTGGTCCTCGAACTGACTGGATCGAGCCTTGCCCTCGGCGCTGTGCTCGTCGTCCAGGCCGTGCCGCGGGCGCTGCTCATGGTCGTGGGAGGCGCGCTGGCAGATCGCTTCTCGCCGCGGCTGACCATGCTCGGTTCGATGGGCCTGCGGTCCGTGTTCATCGCACCCCTCGCCGTCCTCGTGATCACGGGACACGTGCAGATGTGGGAGGTCTACGGGATCTCGGCCGTGCTCGGCATCGTCGGCGCGTTCTTCATGCCGGCTCGCACCTCGATCCTGCCCAAGGTCGTCGCCGACCACGAGCTCGAGCCGGGAAACGCCGTTCTCAATGTGACAGGCCAGGCCTCGCTCATAGTCGGTCCGGTTCTCGGCGGGATCATCGTCGCCGCGTTCGGGGTCGGTTGGGCTTTCGCCGGCGACGCCGCCTGTTTTGCGATCGGTTTCCTGTTCGTCCTGTGGCTACCGGCCGCTTCGCGCGAAGAGTCCGGCGCGGCCCACCCCGACGGGGGCCTGGGTGGACAGATCGCGGCCGGATTTCGCTACGCCTGGGGCAATATCGGCATCAGGGTGACGCTGATAGTCATCGCGATCATCGATTTCGGCGCCAACGGCGCGATCGGCGTCGGGCTTCCCACGCTCGCCCACGGGCGATTCGCGGCCGGCGCCGGTGGCCTGGGCATCCTGCTGGGCGCATGGGGAGTCGGAGCGACTGCGGGAGCGCTGGGCGCGGGCTTTGTGCCACCGCCCAAACGGTTTGGGTGGCTGATCGTGCTCCTGTGCGCCTGGCTCGGGATTGGCATGACGGCCGTCGGCCTCGTACCCTCGCTCATCCCGGCCGCGCTGCTGATGGCCTACTCCGGCGTCGGTACCGGAGTCGTCAACACGTATGGCATCAGCTGGCTGCAGCGCCGAACCGATTTCGCGATGCAGGGGCGCGTGATGTCGCTCGTGATGCTCGCGTCGATGGGATTGACGCCCCTGGCTTACGCCGCGGCAGGCGCAATCGCCAACGTGAATCCCACCCTCCTGTTCCTCCTCGCCGGAGGTTTGACGCTTGCATGCGGCGTTGGCGCTGCCGCCAGCCGGCAGGTTCGCGCCCTGCGGTAGCCGGCGCCGGGCGCGTTTAGCGGATGCCCGCCGCAGCCAGCCCGGCCGCGTGGGCCGCAGCTGCGTCGGAGCCCCCATCGAGAGCCTGCACAGCCGCCGCCGCGAAGGCGTGGGCGCGATGCTGGTCGAAGTTCAGGTCGATGTTGGCGAGCGAGAACCATGCGCAGTAGGTCTGGCGAGAGGCCGAGACGGCGGCCGGCGGCCGGCTCATCGCTGCGGTGGCCCACTGCACGGCGGTCGCCACGTCCTTGCCGCCGGCCAACGCCTGGAACGCGCCCTGCGCAGCCGCGTGACACGCGCTCGCGGGCGCGCCGCCCCGCTTGGCCCAAGCGAACCACTCCGCATACGAGCGGTCCTCCGGGGTGGGCATCTCCTTGGCCGGTTCGGCCTTCGTCTGCTGCTGGACCACCTCCCACGTGGACTTCGGCGACGCCGGCGCGGCCGGAACCTGAGCCGGCCGCTGAGGGGCAGGCGAGACCGGGGCTACCGGCAGCTTTCCTCCGGCGGCAGGTGCGGCCGGTCGAGGCGCGGCCGGTTGTGCCGGGGCGGTGGGCGGAGCAGCTGCAGCCGCGGCCGGTTGCGCTGCGGCCGGCTGCGCCGCGGGGGCGGGCGGAGCAGACGACCTCGGCGGTGGAGCGCTGGCTTCCCCGATGTGAACACGAGGGGCCCACGACGGGATCTGGACCGGTGACGGCCAATCCACGTTGTCACCCAGCTCGGTCGCTGCAGGCTCCGCAGGGGCGGGTGCCCAGGAGGGGCTCGAAGACAAGGGTTGCGCCGGGGCCACCGGCTCGGAAGGCGCGGCGGCGGGTGGGTTCGAGGCGGCGACAGGTGGCGCCGTCGGGGGCTTGGCGGCGGGCAGAGGAGCCGGCGCGGGAGGCGCTGTCGGCGGCTTAGACGCGACCGGTGGAGGGGCCGTCGGCGGCTTCGAGGCGGCAACCGGGGCAGCAGGCGGCACTGCGGGAGGGGCGGGCGGCTTCGAAGCGGCGATCGGCTTCGAAGCGGCGATCGGCGTCGGAGCCGGCGCCGGAGGCGCCGTGGGCGGCTTTGAGTCGGCGACCGCCGGCCGCGATGAGGCGGAGGCCGGTGGAATCGTCGCCGGTTGAGGCGGCGCCACCTCGGCCTGGGGCGGAGTGGTGGCCGGCGCCGCGTCGAACGAATCGGACCAGCTCGGGATCACGGTCTCCGGGATGTCGGATGGGATTCCCGGGTCGGTGATGTTGGATGACGGTGGCCAGGCGGGCATCGCCTTCTCGGTCGGAGGCTCCGGCGGCCAGATGTCGGTCTCGGCGGGCGGCGCAGTCGCGTTCTCCTCGGCCGGGGGCCAGGTCTTGCCGGCCGCATCGCTCGCGACGGCTTTCGGAGTCTCGGTGATCGCAGCGGTCGTGGGGGCTGCTTCGGGGGCCGCTTCGGGCGCCGGCTCGACCGGATGCGGCACCGTCTGCGCCCAGGCCGGCGCCTCCTTGGGCAGGGGAACGGCAGTGCTCGGCCCGCTCGAGTCCGCGGGCTCGCCGGGCGGGTCGGTCTGTGTCCAGGCCGGGTCGCCTTTCTGCATCGGTTTGGCCGGCACCGGCTCGGTCTCGGCGGCCGTCGTCATGCTGTCGGCGTCGGAGGGAACGACGGGGACGGTCCGCGCCCAGACGGGCACGGTCTCCCGGGTCGTGACGGCAGGAACCGGCTCCTCGGACGCGTCGTTGGCGGCCGGCGACGTCGACTCCTGCGGGGCTTCGGGTTGCGACTCCAAAACGAGGTCAGTCTAGCTTTGCGATCCTGCCCTTGTATCCCGGTTCAGGCGAATACGTGCTTCAGGGCGTCTTCGGCGATCGGGTCAGGTTGAGTTTCGGCCCAGTCGGCGGCGTCGGAGGCCTCCTTGTCGCACTCCGCCTGCACCCGCTCCGCATCGCCGGCTGAAATCCACCCCTTGTCGACGAGCCAGGCCGTGAATCGCGCGATCGGGTCGTGGCGGGCCGCCTCTTCGACCTCGTCTTTGGTGCGGTACTTCATCTGGTTGTCCTCTGAGGTGTGCGAGTTGATGCGCCAGACCTTGGCGTCGATCAGGGTCGGACCCTCACCGCGCCTGGCTCGGTCGACCGCCTCCTGGCAGGCAGCGTAGCAAGCCGGCACATCGCCGCCGTCGACGCTCACGCCACGGATGCCGTAGCCCGCCGCCCGGTCCGCCACGTTCGGGTTCGCCATCTGCAGCCGGATCGGCACCGAGATCGCATAGCTGTTGTTCTCGCACACGAAGACCACGGGCAACCGGTGCACCGCGGCGAAGTTGACGCCCTCGTGGAAATCGCCCTGGCTGGTCGCCCCGTCGCCAAACGTGCACAGGGTCACCGAACCTTCGCTTCGCAGCTTGGCGGCGTAGGCGACCCCGGACGCCTTGGGGATCCAGCTGGCCACCACCTGGGAGACGGAGACGATCTTCAGGGCTCGGTAGCTGTAGCAGCCGCCTGGAATGTTGCGGCCGGCCGACAGCGGATCGGCGGCCTTCGCGAAGACGGCCAGCATCCACTCCTTCATGGTGAGGCCGCGAACGATCGAGTTGGCGAGGCCGCGGTAGTGGGGCACCAGCCAGTCGTCGGGGCCGAGGGCGGCGGTGGACGCGACCTGAATGCCTTCGTGGCCGCGGCTCGATCCGACGAAAGGCGCCCTTCCCTGCTTGACCAGGATGTGCATTCGGTCGTCGAGCGCTTTCGCCATGCACATCCAGCGGTGGAGCTGGAGGTACTTCTCCCTGGTGACGGTGTCGGCCCGGGTCGTGGTCGCCATCAGATCGACGCCGTCGGCGCCAGCGCGCGGGCGATTTCGACCACCTCTTCCGCGGTAAGTCCCATTCGGTTCAGGTGATCGTAATAGCGGCGGTGGAAATCGGAGAAGTCGCTGCGCTCGGCACGCTCCTCGCGAATCCGTTTCACCTCGGCCAGTACCTTGCCCACCAGCTCATGCTCTGGAGCGATGCCTGCGTGCCGGAGCGCGTGCTCGATCACGAGCGCGCCGGAGTGCTTGCCGTAGATATAAGTGATCTCGGCGCCGAAGTCGGCCGGCGGCAGGAACTGGTAGATGGCCGGGTGGATGAGCATGCCCGCGGTGTGGATTCCAGACTCGTGGCTGAAGACGTCGAGGCCAATGCCCGGCTCGGTCGGCTGCACAGGGATTCCACTCACCCTCTCGAGGTGACGTGCCAGCGAGCGCAGCTTCTCGTATTTAAAGCCCGGGATCTCGATCCCGAACAGGTACCGCAGCTGCATGAGGACCTGGTGCATGGGAGCATTGCCCGTCCTCTCGCCGATGCCGTTGACGCTGGTGGTGAACACTTCCGCGCCCGACCCCAGCGCCATCACGGTGTTCCACGCGCCAAGCCCGAGGTCGTTGTGGAAGTGGACCACCAGCGGCGCGTTCGGTGCGGCGGCCTTGATCGCGGGGATGTATTCGCGCACCGCGAATGGCGAATAGCAGCCGACGGTATCGGGCGTCGAAGGCCTGGTCCCCCCCGCCTTCAGGCCCTCGCGATGGATCTCCCCGATGTAGTCGACGTCGGCTCGGCTGCCGTCCTCGCCCCCGAACTCGATCGACGTCGCGCCCTGCTCACGTGCATAGCGAATCGCCTCGCACATCATGCGAAGGTTCGCCTCCCGGTAAAAGGAAACCGGGAGCTCGAGCCACTCGGCTTCGGGAATGCCTTCGCGGCGGAGCAGCGTCTTGCCCAGCTTGTATTTCACATGCAGGTCGGACGCCGACGTGAAGATGAAGTAGGTGACCTCGTCACGCCGGTAACCGAGGTCGTCGATGACCCGCATGGTCGCGTTGATGTCGGGCCTGGTCGATCGCATCATGCACACGACCTCCAGTTCCTCCCGCAGCTCGCCGCGCTTTCTTCCTTCCAGGATCAGGCGCAGCGTTTCGCGCTCTCCCTCCGACACCGACGGAAAACCCACGTCCATGATGTGGACGCCGATGTCAGAGAGCAGCCGGGCGAGCTCGTACTTGTCCTGGGGGGTGATCGCCACGCCTGGCATCTGCTCGCCGTCGCGCAGCGTGTCGTCGTAGACGCGGATCTTTTCCGCGGGGGGGAACTTCAGATCGTGGGAGAAGGCCGTGGGGTCGCGCGCCAGCTCCTCAAGCGGCTCCTGGAGCTTGACGGGCTCCATGTCACCTCCCCAACGTGTGGGGAGGTCCGGCCCTTTGGGGCCGGGGTGGGGAGGCTCACCGGCCATTAACGGTTCGCTGGTGCTACGCGCCGGCGCTCATCCAGGCGCTTACGGACCCAGGGCACCAGGCCGCCCATGTGAAGAAGCTCGTTCATGAATTTCGGGAAGGCTTCGCACCGGTACTCATCGCCCTTTGTGAAGTTGCGTACGATGCCTTCCTCCAGGTCCACCTCGAGCTCGTCGCCGTCTTCGACCGCCTCCGCGGCCTGGGGTGACTGCAGGATGGGATAGCCCATGTTGATCGCATTGCGGAAGAAGATGCGGGCGTAGGAGTCCGCAATCACGAGCGAGATGCCGGCTCCGCGAATCGCGACAGGGGCGATCTCGCGGGACGAACCACAGCCGAAGTTGGACCCTCCGACCAGGATGTCACCCTGCGTCACTCCCGCGGCCCACGTCTCGCGGCCGGGCACGCCTTCCATGGCGTGCTTGCCCAGCTCTTTCTCGTCCAGCGAGTAGATCGCGTACTTGGCCGGGATGATCTGGTCGGTGTCGATGTTGGCTCCGAACTTCCAGGCTCGGCCGCGAATGACCTTGGGAAGCGTCATTGAAGCCTCCCCGCGTCGCCCGGCTTTGCCGTGCGACCGCACCGTGTCAATCCTGCGAATGCCGGTTCGAACCCCTGGGAGGGTCTCCGCAGGGGGGGCCTGACCCCCCTGCGCTTTTTCCAGGCTCTCCGGCGAATGAGCTTCGGAAGGGTCATGCGGTCACCTTCCCGCTCGCCGGGAGGTCGGGCTCGTGGAGCGAGGCCGGGTGGGGACGTTCACTCATGCGATTCCCGCCGGCATGTGCTTGAGCACCTCGTTAGGGTGCGTGATCACGCCGGTCACCGCGCTGGCCGCCGCGACGGCGGGGTTTGACAGGTAGACCTGAGCCTTGGGGTGGCCCATGCGGCCGGGGAAGTTGCGGTTGGTCGTGCTGAGGCACACCTCCCCTTCGCCCAGCACGCCCATGTGGCCGCCGAGGCATGCACCGCAGGTGGCCGTCGTCCACGCGGCGCCGGCGGCGAGGAACGTGCGGATCAAACCTTCCTTCTCCGCCTGGATCGCCACCTGGTGCGAGGAGGGCGTGATGATCAGCCGCACCCCTGGCGCGACCTTGTGGCCCTCGAGCACGGCGGCCGCGCGCCGGAGGTCGGTGATGCGCGAGTTGGTGCACGAGCCGATGAACACCTGGTCGAGCCGTGTCCCGGCCACCTCGGACAGGGGTGCGTAGTTGTCAGGCGACATGGGCTTGGCGACGCCCAGCTCGACCTTATCGGCGTCGAACTCGAACACCTTCTCGTACTCGGCGTCGGGGTCGGAGGACACCGGCGTGTAAGCCCGCTTCGCCCGCCCGTCGAGGTACTCCTTGGTGACCTCGTCGAACTCCATGATCCCGTTCTTCGCGCCGGCCTCGATCGCCATGTTGGTCATCGTCAGCCGCGCTTCCATGTCGATGTGACGCAGCGCTTCGCCCGTGTGCTCCATCGCCTTCGAGCGTGCGCCGTCGACTCCGATCTGGCCGATCACGTACAGGATCAGGTCCTTCGCCTCGACCCATTCCTTGAGCCGGTTGCGGTAAACGAACTTCAGCGTCTCGGGGACGCGGAACCACAGCTCGCCGAGCGCAAGCACGCAGGCGAGGTCGGTCGAACCGATGCCGGTCGCGAAGTTGTTCAAAGCGCCGTAGGTGCAGCTGTGCGAGTCGGCGCCGACGACCAGCTCGCCCGGCAGCACGAGGCCGTTCTCAGGCAGCACGGTGTGGCAGATGCCGCCCTGCCCCACCTCGAAATACCACTTGATACCCATGTCGCGCGAGAACTCGCGCGTCAGGCGGCCGAGGGTCGCGCTGGCGGCGTCCTTGGCGGGCTGGAAGTGGTCCTGCGTCACCGCGACGCGCTCCGGGTCCCAGATCTTCTCGGCCCCCATCTGCTCGCGCATGATCCGGCCCGCAGGCGGGATGGTCAGGTCGTGACCCATTGCGAAGTCGACTTTGGCCAGCACGAGGTCGCCGGGCCGGACGCTCTCGCGCCCTGCTCCGCGGGCCAGGATCTTCTCGGTCATCGTCATGCCCATGTGTTAATCCCTCAGCCTTTTCGCGATCGCGTCGCCGACCTCGCCGGTCGACAGGTTGCCGCCGACGTCGCGCGTGCATTCTCCCGCCTGGATGGCCGATTCGACCGCAGCCTCGATGGCTTTCGCCATGTCCGCATGACCCAGGTGTCTCACCATCATGGATGCGCTCAAGATCGCGCCGATCGGGTTGACGATGCCCTTGCCCGCGATGTCCGGCGCGGTCCCGTGCACAGGCTCGAAGAGGCCGCGCCCGGTCTGTGGGTTGATGTTGCCCGAGGGCGCTATGCCCATCCCACCGACGAGCTCAGCGGTGAGGTCGGACAGGATGTCGCCAAACAGGTTGCCCGTGACGATGGTGTCGAATTGGCTCGGGTCGCGCACAAGCTGCATGGCCGCGGCATCGACGTATAGATGTCGCGTCTTGATGTGCGGATGCTTCGCCGCCACCGCCTTCCAGCGTTCCTGCCACAGCGCCCCCGCGAACGCCATCGCGTTCGATTTGTCCACCATCACGACCTCGCGCCTGGCGACCCGAAAGGCGTACTCGATGATCCTCGTCACGCCGAGGTGGGTGTTGAGGTCTTCCTGGATCGCGACCTCCTGCTCGGTGCCCTTTTTGAATCGGCCGCCCATGCCGACGTACAACCCTTCGGTGTTCTCGCGCACGACGAGCAGGTCGACCTTGCGCCTGTCTTCGCGGCGCAGCGGCGACAGACGGTCGTCATACAGGCGGGCGGGCCGAAGGTTGACGTAGAGATCGAGCTCGAAGCGAAGGCGGAGCAGGACTCCTGCAAGGTAGCTCGCATCGTCGACCCGTGGATCACCGACCGCGCCGAAGAGAATCGAATCGGCCTGTTCGAGCCTGCTCCAGACGCGCGCGGGAATCGGCTCGCCCGTGCGCATGAACTGGTCCGCGTTGACGTCGAACTCTTCGAACTCGAAATCCGCGCCGGCAGCGCGGAGCACCTTGATCGCTTCGGGGACGACCTCTTTGCCCGCCCCGTCGCATGGGAGGACTGCGATGTACGTCATGCTTGCGCCGTCTCGCGAGCCGCTTCGCGCAGCTTGTAGCGCTGGATCTTCCCCGTCACGGTCTTGGGAAGCTCGTCGACGAACTCGACCATGTGCGGGTACTGAAAACGCTGCAGCCGCGACTTGCAGTGCTCCTGCAGCTCCACCACGAGCTCATCATCCCTCGAAGCATCGCCCTTGGTGATCACGAATGCCTTGATTCTCGTGAATCCGTCGACCGAGATGCCGACCACCGCGCTCTCGGCCACGACAGAGTGCTCGAGCAAGACCGACTCGATCTCGATTGGCGACACCCACAAGCCGCTCACCTTCATCATGTCGTCGGACCGGCCTTCGTACCAGAAGAAACCGTCCTCATCGACGCGATACCTGTCGCCGGTGAAGAACCATTCGCCGATGATCGACCGTTTCGATTTCTCGTGCTGCGCCCAGTAGAGCGCCAGCGCGCTGTCACCCTTGACGTACAGGTCGCCCGCCTCGCCCTGGACAACCGGCTGGCCGTCCGGGTCGAGGATCTTGAGCTCGTACCCGGGTACCGGCTTGCCGCTCGACCCGGGGCGCAGGTCGTCGAGGCGGTTCGAGCAGTAGATGTGAAGCATCTCGGTCGAGCCGACCCCATCCAGGATGGTCAGGCCGAACGCGTCATTCCATCGGCGCCAGACCTCTGCGGGCAGCGCTTCCGCGGCCGCGACGCAATGGCGGATCGATTTCAGATCGCGGGTCTTTGCGCCTTCGAAGTTGAGGATCGCGTTGTAGAGGGTTGGGGCGGAGAAGAACAGCGTGGGGCGCCGCTTTTCGATCGTGTCGAGGACCGTGGCCGGGGTGTGTCGACCTGCATGCAGCACCGTCGAGGCGCCCACCCAGTAGGGGAACGTCAGGTTGTTGCCGAAGCCGTAGGCATGGAAGAGGCCTGTGGTCGAGAAGGTGATGTCCCGCTCGGTGATGCCGAGGACCTGCTCGGCATAGGTCAGGCACGTGTACGGGATGTCGTGCTGGAGGTGGACGACCGCCTTTGGCTTGCCCGTCGAACCTGAGCTGTAGAGCCAGAACGCCATGTCGTCCTTGCGCGTGGGGACGGCCGTCATCGCGCGACCAGGCGTGATCTGGTCTGAGCGCAGAAGTCGGGGTCGGTGGGCGGCGCGCTCGGCGGCCGGCCGCAATCGCTCCTCGGTGGCCGCGTCCACGACCACGACCCGCGCTTGCGAATCGTCGATGTAGTGGTCGTAGTCCTCGCTGTGCTGGAGGACGGGGATCACCGGGACGGGGATGGCGCCGATGCGGATCGCACCGAGGAAGGAGGCGACCCAGCCAGGGCTGTCGAAGCCCGCTATGAGCACGCGCTCCTCGCGCCGCACTTCGAGGTCGAGCATGGTCTGTGCGGCGCCGCAGCTGAGGTTGAACAGGTCGCCGTAGGTGACGTCTCTGGCCGCCGAGTAGATAGCGATCTTGTCGGCTCGCCCGGCGTTGAGGTTGCGCTCGAGCAGGTCGGCGGCGACGTTGTACCGCTCCGGCAGATCCACCTCAGTCATATAAGCACGGTGACGAGCTGACGGGCGGCGAGACGGGCGGTTGCGAGGGCCGCCACGATGAAATCCAGGCCCTGGACGATGCCGAGATCGGCTTCGTCAGACCCGAATCCAACGGCATGCTCGCCATCCCGCCCACGGTCACTCTCGGTCCGCCATCGCGAGGGCCGGACTAGCTACTGTCGGACGACTGCGGCCGCTCCCTTCCTCAGCACGTATTTCTGGATCTTGCCGGTCGCCGTCTTGGGCAGCTCTTGCACGAACGTGACGCTGTGGGGAGCCTTGAAATGGGCCAGCCTATCCCTGCACAGCTGGATCAGCTCCTGCTCCGTCGCGGTGGCGCCTGACTTCAAGACGACATAGGCGTGAGGCGCTTCGCCCCACTTCTCGTGCGGCAGCCCTACGATCGCCGCCTCCTGCACCGACGGGTGGCGCAGCAAGACGCCCTCGACCTCCAGGCTCGAGATGTTCTCGCCCCCGCTGATGA